>Ga0256837_1000909_pt1 | contig 22260 bp, 23 predicted proteins | sample 4562384metaG_FD_185976 | JGI IMG/M metagenome (GOLD analysis project Ga0256837, IMG submission 185976) | Hydrothermal vent microbial communities from Guaymas Basin, Mexico - 4561-384 | ecosystem: Environmental > Aquatic > Marine > Hydrothermal vents | place: Mexico: Guaymas Basin | collected...
AGGGAGAGTAGATTTGAAATTTAGTGAGTATATGGCAGAGTGGTTATATGGTGAAGATGGTTACTATGCAACCTATAAAAACATAGGAAAGAGTGGTGATTTTTACACAGCAGTAAGTACAAGTAAGTTTTTTGGTGGGACCATTGCAAAACATATCATCTCTCTTGTAGATGAGGGTTTTTTAGAATCAAATGCCACTATATGTGAAATAGGTGCACATCATGGTTACTTTTTGGCTGATGTGTGTGAGTTTATCTACACTCTTCGTCCTGAACTTCTGCAAACTTTTAACTTTGTAATTATTGAGCGTTTTGATGACTTACAAGAGCATCAAACGAAATATTTTCAAGAATCATTTGGTGATGTAGTTCCTTTAACACACTACAAATCTTTAAGTGAACTCAAATGTAAAAATGCTTTTTTTATAGCAAACGAAATCTTTGATGCCTTCCCTTGTGAGCTTTACTACAAGGGTAAAACAGCAAGAATTGAAAATCATAATGTAGAGTTTGATGTTGAGGATAGTTGGGTAGAGGAGAAAGCAAACAAGTACCATAAAGATAGAGGTGAGATAGCACTCGGTTATGAGGAGTTTGCAAAAGAGATGGCTGACTCATGTGAGAAGTTTGAGTTTATGAGTTTTGACTATGGTGAGATGGCTGCTCGTCCTGACTTCTCTCTTCGTGTCTATGCTAAACATGAGGTTATCCCTTTCTTTGCAGAGGATATTAAACGCTCAGAACTTTTTGCTAAGAGTGATATCACTTATGATGTTACTTTTGCTCATGTGAAAGATGCTTATGAAGAAGTAGGGGTTTCATTTGTAGAACTAAAAGCTCAAATGGTTGCTCTTATAGATATGGGGATACTTGATTTACTTGAGATGTTAAAAGATAATGTTGAAGAGAAACTCTATAAACAGGAGTTAGAAAAAGCCAAGATGTTAATTCTTCCTGACTTTTTAGGTGAGCGTTTTAAAATGATACGACTTAGAAAAGAGAGAAGCTAAAGCTTCTCTATCATCTTCATTAACTCTTCTGGTCTGTTTGAGTTTTTAATAGCATTCTCTTTTGAGATGATATTTTTCTGTAAAAACTCTAAGAGCTGTTGTGTCTGAGTTGTCATCTTAGTCTCAGCTTGATTAAGTTGCATTTGAGAGTAGATTTGGTGCACTTTATCTTCACGAATCTGATTTTGAATCGCTGGATTTGTGATAAGTATCTCTTGTGTAGCGACCTTACCAGATCCTATTCTCGGAATAAGTGTTTGAGAAACTACTGCTACAAGTGAAGAAGCGAGTTGTGCTCGAATCTGAGCTTGTTCGTCTCCATTAAAAACATCAATAATACGGTTAATCGTACCAGGTGCAGAGTTGGTATGGAGTGTTCCAAAAACTAAGTGACCTGTTTCAGCAGCTGTTAAAGCAGCACCAATAGTCTCAGCATCACGCATCTCCCCGATGAGGATAATGTCTGGATCTTGACGAAGTGAGTACTTAAGTGCTGCAGCAAATGATGCTGTATTACTCCCTACATCACGTTGAGAGAAGAGAGACTTATTGTTTTTATGAACAAACTCTACTGGATCTTCAATGGTGATAATATGTCGTCTTTCTGTTAAGTTTATCTCATGGAGCATTGAGGCAAGTGTTGTTGATTTACCTGAACCCGTTGGACCAGTTACTAGGATAAGCCCTTTCTCTTTTTTGATAAGCTCTTTAAAGATAGGAGGATTTCCATACTCATCAAGTGTTGGGATGTCGATAGGAATCATACGAAATGCACAAGCTATACCGTGAATAGTACGGTAGTAGTTGGCACGAAAACGTCCAATGTTTTGAAGCTCAAAAGAGAAGTCAAGTTCGTTATGCTCTTCAAACTCTTTTTTCTGCTTATCTTCGATGAGTGCATATGCCATAGTCTCTACATCTTTTGCATCAAGAACAGGTAGGTTAAGCGCACGTAACTCTTTATCTATACGAATCTGTGGTTCACTTCCTACTACTAGGTGTAAGTCAGATGATTTAAATGCTAAAACACTCTTTAGTAGTTTTTTTATATCTAACTTTTTTTTCTCTGGTTTGACCTGACCTTCAATCTCTTCACTCATAAAAAACTCCTTTGATAGTTCTCTTCATTAAATCCTACTATAACGGCTTCATTAAACTCAACAACTGGGCGTTTAATAAGAAGGTTCTCTTTACATAACCACTCTTCTTGGGCTTTTTCATCTAAGTTTAACTCTTTTAGTTTTAGATTTCTGTAGGTAGTACTTCTAGCATTAAAAAGAGTTTTCATCTCTGTCTCTTGTAACCATTGGGTGATTTTTTCACATGGAAGAGACACAGTTTTAAAGTCAAAAAGTTTATAGGCTAAATCATGTGCTTTAAAAAATTTAATAGCCTTTTTAACACTATCGCAGTTTTTTATGCCATAAATTTGTATCATATTTACTCGATTATTTTTGGAACTATAAAGAAACTATCAACACTTTTTGGTGCATTGTTTAAAATCTCTTGACTTACTGTTGGACTAGAGTTAATAGTATCTTCTCTAAGTTTTGTACTTGCATCACTCATAGCGAAGTTATCATCTACGCCATCTGTGTTTAAATCACTAAGATTATCTACAAAACTTACAATTTCTGAGAGTTGAGAGATTATCTCTTGGCGTTTATCGTCACTTACTTTTAAAAAAGATAATTTTTCCAGTCTTGATAATAGTGCATCATCTACTTGCATAATATTTCCTGATTAATAATTTATATATTTAGATTTTAGCATATAAAACTACCATTTTTGATAAAACTTTAACTAATTTGTGGGTAATATAGTGAACTTATAAGATAGAAGGAAGATTTTTGAGTTTAAAAAATGATATAGAGATGGTAAAAGAAGAGTTGACTTCAGAAGAGAAGTTTTTTGAAAAAGCTGTTGTAACTGAGCGTTTTGTGAAAAAGTACAAAAATGTAATGATTGGTGGTGTTATAGCTATTACTCTTTTTGTGGCTGGAAGTATTGTTTCAAATATAACTAAGCAAAATACTATTGATAATGCGAACCTTACTTTAGCTGAGCTTCAACTAAATGCTTCAAATCCAGCAAAATTAGCGAAATTGACTTCTCTTAGTCCAGCACTGAGTGATTTATGGCAGTACTCTCAAGCTATTGTAAATAAAGATATGGGATCACTACAGAAATTAGCAAAATCAAAAACTATTTTAGTGGGTGATTTAGCCTCTTACGAGGTAGCTCAAAACTCAAATGACCTTGCAAAACTAGAAGCATATTCAGCTAAAGATGATGCTATTTATGCTGATTTAGCACGTATGCAGAGTGCTGTTATACTTATGAATGAGAAAAAAATAGATGAAGCACATAAAATTTTAGAGATGATTAACTTAAACTCTCCGTTAGCACAAGTGGCATCTGCTCTTATGCACTATGGAGTAAAGTAAGATTTTGATTAAAAGTATTTTACTAACTAGCTTTATAGCACTTATCTTTACAGCTTGTAGTTCAAAAGAAGTTTATGAACCAAAACATCTCTCACCAAAATGGAGTATGTATGAGGATTCAGATGAAACTATTCTTGATACTACATCAAATATTGCTCTTTTAGAAGATAATAAGGTACTTACTAAAAATGGTATTTTAGATATGAATATCTCTAAAAATGATAGGCTAATATCTCAAAGTGATGGTTTTGTTATTAGTGCTAGTATAGATGGAAAAATGACACTCTTTTCTGAAGATAACAGCTCTTCTCCTCGACATATAGATCTTAAAAAAACAGTAGCAGGTGCATCAGTAGATGGAAATACTTTAGCTATTCTTTTTGCTGATAATGAGTTGGCTCTTTATGATATGCAGAAAGATAAGTTTGTTTTTAGAGAGCAGGGTAGTAAGTTCTCAGCAGTTGACTCAAGAGTGGAGAATCCTCTTTTTATGAGAGGTCTTGTTCTCTTTGCAACACTTGATGGAAAAGTTATCTTTGTAAATGTTAAATTAAACAAAAGATTAAGAACTGTTATTGTCTCAAGTGCTGACAACTTTAACAATGTAATCTCTTTAGGTTTAGTTGACAACAAAATCATAGTTGCAACAAGTTATGAAATTCTATCTATGGCAAAGAAAGAGCAGCGTGCAAAGTATGAGATACGAGATATACTTTTAGGAAAAGATACTATCTTTATCACAACAAAGCAGGGTGAAGTTGTCTCTTTAACACCACAGTTACAAGTAAACTCTAAGATAAAATTTCCTTTTGCACACTTCTATGCAATGACATCTGATGATAAGAATCTCTATATTTTAGAGAAAGAGGGTTATATGATTATTGTTAATAAAAAGTCATTTGACTATACTGTCCATGAAGTTGATTTTGATGGTGGTTTTGTATTTGTCGCTGATAAAACTTTTTATGTAGATGATGAGAAGATACTTACGAAGTAATGTCAAACGAGCTTGAAGCCTTTTTAGAGTATATTACTGTTACTAAAGCACTCAGTAAAAAGAGTGTTTCAGCTTATGAGAGTGATCTTATGCAGATAGAAGAGGCACTCTCTAAGCCTCTTATTTCTCTTGACTCGCCAACACTTCTCTCTGTACTTTCAAAGTATGAAAACAAACGAACACTCAATAGAAAACTCTCTTCTGTCAATGCTTTTTTTGACTTCTGCTATAAAGAGGAGTTTCGAGAAAAGAGTGTGAAACTACGGTTTGCAAAAATCCCAAAACTCCTTCCAAAGTTTCTCTCCTATGCTAAGGTAAAAGCGGGTTTAGATCTGATAGATAGAACTACATGGTTAGGAAAACGTGACTATGCACTTATAATGTTCCTGTATGCCAGTGGAACACGTATAAGTGAGTGTTTAGAGCTCTCTCTTGAAGATATAGAAGATGAGTGGTTGCATGTCAGACATGCAAAAGGGGAGAAAGAGAGAGTAGTTCCTTTGGCAAAAGTAGCGATAAATGCTATTAAAACATACTTAGACTCTAGTGATTTTGATAAAAGTTTTATATGGTGTAATTATCAAGGAAATAAATTAAGCCGTATAAGTGCCTATAAAATCACTAAAAAATATCTAGGTGTTTCACCTCATGTCTTAAGACACTCCTATGCAACTTCACTTATTACAGGTGGAGCTGACCTACGAGTAGTACAAGAACTACTAGGTCATGCTTCTCTTCTTACCACACAAATCTACACTCATATCCAAAAACAGAATTTAAAAGAGACTGTTGAAGTGTTCCATCCTCTCTCAGAATAAAATTCAATTTTAATGAAGAAAGATTCAGTTAAAATGGTCAAATGTATAATTTAGAAGAGATAATTAAATCGACATCAGATATAAAACTTCTTTATGTAGAAGACAATGAACAAGCACGAACATCAACACTTGCACTCCTTTGCGAATTTTTTAAAGAAGTGATAGTTGGTGTTGATGGGGAAGATGGTCTATCTAAGTTTAAGACTCATAAGATAGATCTAGTTATAAGTGATATCAGTATGCCACATATGAATGGACTTGATATGATTGAGGAGATTCGTTTACACAATAAAGAGATTCCTATACTTTTACTCTCTGCATATAGTGAAATAGAGTACTTTAAAAAAAGTATCTCTCTTGGTGTTGATGGTTATCTTTTTAAACCTCTTGAATTGGAACAATTTTTTGAGCTTATTTATAAAATAGTAGATAAAATTCAAACACATAGAGAGCTAGAGTCTAAGATAAACTTTCTAAAGCAGTATGAAGAGGCAACAAATGATATCTCTATTGTCTCCAAGGGTGATTTAGATGGAAATATCACCTATGCAAATGACCTTTTTTGTAAAATTTCTCACTATACAAAAGAAGAACTAATAGGTTCCCCTCACAATATTATACGCCATCCTGATAACTCAACTTTGATGTATCATGAGATGTGGGATACCCTTCAAAATAAGAAAAAAAAGTGGAAAGGTATTATTCGTAATCTTACTAAAGATGGCGCTAGTTACTATGTAGATGCTGTTATAAAGCCTATTTTAGATATGAATGGTGAAGTTGTAGAGTATATAGCAATGCGGCATGATATAACAGAAATAATGTCTCCAAAAAAGCAGATGTTAGATTATATTGATACGGCTACTGAACCTGTAATGGTTAAAATAAGTATAGAATCTTATGAAGATTTACAAAATTATTATGGAAGAGATTTCTCCTTAGATATTGAGCATGATTTAGCTGTAATATTAAAATCTCATTTTCCAATAGCACTTGGTTTTGAGAATTTTTATAATTTGGATAATGGTAGTTATGCTTTTGTAAAAGATGGTTGTAAAAATATACAAAATGCTCTGAGCCTTTTAGAAAATTTTCAAAAAACAGTTAACAGTATGAATATAAAAGTTGAAAATATAGCCTATGATGTAAGTATATTAATCTGTGTCTCTTATGCAAATGATGTTTATGAAAATGTCACCTATGGAATGCGACAGTTAAAGTCAAAAAAAGAGGATTTTTTAATAACAAATGATTTAGCTAACTCTGTTCACAACTCTGCACATGAGAATCTAAAAGTGCTGAATAAAGTTAAAATAGCATTAGAAAATAGTAAAATTGTCTCTTATTTTCAGCCTATAGTAGATAGGGAGAGAAAAATTTCTAAATACGAATCCCTTGTTCGTCTTGTTGAAGAGGATGGAAATGTTTTATCACCATACTTCTTTTTAGAGACTGCAAAAAAAGGAAAGTACTATACTCAAATCACTTCAGCAGTATTAAAGAACTCTTTTACTGTTTTAGATACTGTAACAACAAGTATTAGTATGAATATATCAGCGATAGATATAGAAAAAGAGAGTGTATGCAGTGAGATATATCTTCTTTTAGAGGAGTATAAAGAGTCTGCTCATCGAGTGGTTTTTGAACTCTTAGAAGATGAAGATGTAAAAGATTTTCAACAGATAAGAGATTTTATTAATCGTGTGAAATCTTATGGTGTAAAGATTGCTATAGATGATTTTGGTTCGGGTTACTCTAACTATGAGAGACTTTTGGATTATCAACCCGATATCATCAAAATAGATGGCACTTTAGTGAAAAATATTGCTAGTTCTAGTTTTTCTGTTTCAGTTGTAAAGTCTATCGTCTCTTTTGCTAAGGCACAAAATATGGAAGTAGTTGCTGAGTATGTTGAAAATGAAGAGATATTTCTTACTTTAATGGATTTAGGAGTAGATTATTTTCAAGGTTATTACTTTGGAAAACCAGAAGTTTTATAATGTTTAAATTTTTCAATACTAAGTATGATTTTCAACTTATCAAAAATATGCTTGACTCTGTGGTACCTGGTATTATCGGTTTACATATTATCGCTCCATTATCCATTGTTTATATCTTGCAAAAGAGTTTTAGTTTTTCTCTCTTAGCAATTTGGTTCACTCTCAACATTATTCTTTTTGTTTTAAGACTCTTTACTAGAAAAAAACTCTTAGAGCTTATAAGCCATGAAGATGAAAAGTCTAATACCTGTATCAAATATATCTATCTCTTAAGCTTTTTAGCCAGTCTATTGTATGGATATATCTTATGGTGTGCTGTTATACACAATGTTTCTGATTTAGAAGTCTTTTTAATAGCAGTCATTATTTTTGGTATGAGTGCAGGGGCTATCTCAACTCTTGGAAGTATCTACACAGCATATATTATTTTTATAGTTCCTAATTACATCTTTCTTATATCAGCATTTATCTATCATGGTGGTGAGATGTTTGAAGTTTTTGCAGTCACTATGTTTGTGATGATGATACTACTTATAATCACAGGTAAAAAAAACTATATAATGCTTCGAGATGCAATATCTGCTAATGAGACATTTAATAGCATATATGAAAACTCTACAGATGGTGTCGTCCTCTTTGAAAACAGAGAGCTAATTCGTGCAAATAAAGCTATTGTAAAAATGTTTAAGGCATCTAATGAAGAGATGATAATTCAAAATCATATATTTGATATTTCACCCCAATATCAACCTGATGGATACAGTTCTGTAAAAAAGATGGCAAGGATTATTGACAAAGCGATACGTGATGGCTCTGTTACCCTTGAATGGTTACATAAAGATTATGATGGAAAAGAGTTTTGGTGTGATATTGTTTTAACAAGAATTCATCTTAATGGAAAAGATTTACTTCATGGTGTTTGGCGTGATATATCCCATAGAAAAGAGCTTGAACTCTCAAGAAAAGAGCATAAAGAAGAGATAGAAAGATTGAATAAAACACTTGAAGAGAGAGTTCATAAAGAGGTGCAAAACAATAGACTCAAAGATAGACAAATCTTGCAACAGTCTCGTTTAGCTCAGATGGGAGAGATGATAAGTATGATAGCTCATCAATGGCGACAGCCTCTCTCTGCGATCTCTTCTGCTGGTTCTGTTATTAATCTAAAAGCACAATTAGGTACACTTGATAAAGAGAGTGCTTTAAATGTTTCTAAAGATATTGCTACTTATACACAACATTTGAGTGCTACTATAGATGATTTTAGGAATTTTTTTAAACAAGATAAAAGTAAAACACCAACAAGTTATACAAATATTATAAATAGTGTATTAAATATTATTAAAGTCTCTTTAGCCAATAGAAATATAGAAGTGATTTTAGATTTAAACTGTCACGATAGTTTTATGACATACTCCAATGAACTCAAGCAGGTCATTATCAATATTGTCAAGAATGCACAAGATGTTTTAAGTGAAAAAAGTATTGAAAATAAATATATTAAGATAAAAACTTTTATAGTTGACACAAAACATATTCTTGAAATAAGTGATAATGGAGGGGGCATAGATGATAATGTTATTGAGAAGATTTTTGATCCCTATTTTTCAACTAAACTCCAAAAAGATGGAACAGGACTATATATGAGTAAAATAATAATAGAAGATCACTGTAAGGGAAAATTAACTTGCCACAATAGAGAAGATGGTGTCTGTTTTAGGATAGAGATATAGATGCACAGTAGTAGCGAAATAGATAATAAAATTCTAAGTAAACCATTTTTAGACTCACTCTTTTTTACACAAAATAAGTGGCATCAGCATGGTGTTTTAGTTCATACATTACGAGTGACCTATTATGCTTTAAAAGCTGGAGATTGGAAGTTCTTTGCAGCAGGAGTTCTGCATGATATCGGAAAACCTTTTACAGCATTTAAAAAAGATGAAGAGGATTTTGGGTTTAATGAGTGGAGTTTTACCGATCACGAAGAGAGAAGTTATCAGATAATCAAAAACTGGTCATTTGTAAGTGAATATACAAAAAAAATAGTTCGTTATCACTACCTTATACGAGATATAAAAAAATCAAAAAAAGAGGATTTAGAACGTTATGCTCAAAAAATCCTTATTTGGGACTCTTTAGATGAGGAGATGCATAAAGATTTATATAGATTTTTATCTTATGATGATAAAGGTAAGGGTAAAAAAAGAAGACCGTAGTATAATGTCTCTATGAAAAAATATGCACCTTTTTTAATTGTTATTCTCTTTATTGTTATTATTATTACTGTTTTTCTCTCTCTTGCAAAAGTACAACATATGGTTGTTATCAAAGAGGGAAACACCCAAAAAGTTCCCCTTAAAATAGTTATAGGAAAATATCAGGATAGTGATTGTGGTATGGTTATCGAAGATTTAACCTATGCGTCTCAGGTAATAGCACCTGATGGTAAAACATGGTTCTTTCACGATCATGGAGACTTTGTTCATTGGTTAAAAGATAAGAGTTTTAAAGATAAAGCTGTTATCTGGGTGAGAACTGTAGATACTAAACGCTACATTAGAGCAGAAGATGCTTTTTACTCACGTGACGATATAACTCCAATGGGTTATGGTTTTGGGGCTTATGAAAAAAATCAGAAAGGTTTTATATCATTTGATGAGATGAGACTTAAAATGCTTCGAGGTGAAACTATGAATAATCCTAAAATCAAAAAAAAGCTCTTAGGTAAATAATGGAAACAGTCAATCTTTTAACAATTATCTCAATTGCATTTTTAGGTTCTTTTGGTCACTGTATAGGTATGTGTGGGGGTATAGTCTTAGCCTATACTACTATAAAAATAAAGCCAGAGAGTTCAAAAGTCTCTAAAACTATAGCACATCTGCTCTACTCATTTGGGAGAGTTTTAACATACACTATTTTAGGTGCTATTTTTGGTGCTTTAGGCGGGGTGGTTCTTTTCTCAAACAATGCAAATGGAATTTTACTTATTGTAGCTGGTGTAGCTATGGTTTTAGCTGGACTCTCTTTGATGGGAAAGATAAAGTTTTTAACACTTATAGAGCACTCTTTTTCAAGTTCACCCCTCTATAAAAAAACATTTCAGAAGATTCTTCATTCACAATCAAATGTTAGTTTTTTCCTTTTAGGAATGTTAAATGGGCTTCTCCCTTGTGGTTTTGTTTACTTTTTTGCTATTACTGCAGCGAGTACAGCAAGTCCTCTATCGGGTGCATTAGTAATGGCTATTTTTGGTTTAAGTACAATTCCTGCTATGTTTGGTGTAGGTTTTTTAGCATCTCTTGCTTCAGCAACAAGTTTTAGAAATATGATGATGAGTTTATCTAGTGTAGCCGTTATTCTCTATGGTACTTTTACTATTTATAATGGTTATGAGTATATAATACATCCTGAAAAAACCCTACTTGATTGTCACAAATAGGGTATAATGAAGTAAATATAATAGATAAGAAGGTTTATAGATGAAAAGTTCAATTATAGAGAGTATTAAATCACTGCCACCTCTTTCAAAAACGATTATGGATATAAACAGAGTTTATGCTAATGAAGAGTCAGGAATAGGTGAGTTAGCAAAGGTCATAGAACCCGATCCTATGATTGTAGCTAACCTTTTAAAAGCTGCTAACTCTCCTCTATATGGTTTTGGAAAAGAGATACGTAATGTCTCTCAAGCAGTTAGTCTTTTTGGTATGAGTATGACTCGTTCGATAGCTCTTGGAAATGCAGTTCGTAAGCTTTTAAATGTAGATATGAACCCTTATGGTGTTACAAGTGATGACTTTGCAGATGTCTCCTCTAAACAAGCAAAACTCATTTTAAATTGGTATAAGACTATAGACAAAGAGAAAGCAGACAAGCTCTATCTTGCAGCATTTTTACAAGAGACAGGAAAAATTCTTATCTCAAGTGATGTGATTCAAGAGGATGAAGATGTAAGCTTTAAGTCTGAGATAGAGACATCAAATAATATCGCACAGGTTGAAAAGGCTTATGTCGATGTAACAAGTTCAGAAGTAACAGCAGCAGTTTTTCAACACTGGGGTTTTTCAAAAGAGTTTGTAGAGATGATAAAGTATGCTGATAATCCAGCAGCAGCACCTGATGATATAAAAGAGTACTCAGTAGCGTTAAACATTGTAAAAACTATAGTCCCTATCAACAAACCATTTGCAGATCAGTCTATAAACTTTGGTTTGAGAAAAGCACGTGATGCTGGGTATGACTACGAAATTTTAGAAGATATGCTTGATGAGATTTTAGATGCTATGGAAGAAAATTAATGAGTAAAACAGTTACAATTATAGATACATTTGGCTTCTTTTTTAGAAGCTTCTATGCACTCCCTCAACATCTTAAAAACAAAGATGGATTTCCAACAGGACTCCTAACAGGTTTTACAAACTTTATCTCTACTCTTCAAAAAGATCACGATAGTGACTACATCATATTTGCCATAGATACAAAAGGCGATACATTCCGTAATGAGATAGATCCTAACTACAAGGCAAACCGTTCAGCTCCACCACCTGAACTTAGTATGCAACTCCCCGTGGCTATAGAGTGGATAGATAAGATGGGTTATAAGACTTTAGGTATGAGTGGTTATGAGGCTGATGATATGATAGCTACTGTTACTCACCTCGCACAAGAAAAAGGCTACAAAGTTCGTGTAGTTTCACATGACAAAGATCTTTACCAGCTTATAGATGATGAGAAAGAGACTATTATCGTTGATGCCATTAAGCGAAAATCTATGGATGAAAAAGCCTGTTTTGATAAGTATGGTGTTACTTCTAAACAGTTTATAGATTATCAATCTATTCTTGGAGATAGTGCCGATAATGTTCCCGGTGTAAAGGGGATAGGAAAAGTAGGAGCTGAAAAACTTCTTACAGCTTATGGTACACTTGACAATATCTATGCTCATGTAGAAGAGGTAAAGGGTGCAAATCAGAAAAAACTTATAGCTTCAAAAGATCAAGCATATATGTCAAAAGAGTTAGTAACTCTTAAGCGTGATGTTTTTGATAGTATTGATTTTGAAGAGTATAAGATGGATATAGAAAATCCATTTTTAAATATCTATGATGAGTTAGTGCAGTATGAACAAAATGCAGTACTTCGTGTACTTCATGCTAAAAATCAAGTAAGTGACTCTAAACGCCAAAGTGCGCAAGAGAGTGTTTCAGTTGTAGAGGAGCAAGACTATAGTCTGAAGCTCGAGTTTAAAGCGACACTTCTGACTGATGTTAAAGAGCTAAACACCATCTTAGAGAGTTTAAACGCCGATACAGTTGTGGCGTTTGATACAGAGACTACAGGGCTTGATTATGAAAAAGATAAGCTTGTTGGGTTTAGTTTCTGTTTGAATGAACAAGAGGCTTACTATGTTCCTTTCGCTCATTTTTACCTTGGTGTTCCTGAGCAGATAAATGAAGATGACATTAAATCTGCTATACGAAAAATATTTAACTCAAAAGTAGTTGGGCATAACATCAAGTTTGATCTCCATTTCGTAACAAGATTTTTAGAAGATGATACTCTTGTGGCTTATGCCGATAGTATGATACTAGCATGGCTAATAAATTCAGAGTCAGCACTTAGTCTTGATAAACTCAGCGATAAGCTTTTAGGTCACACTATGGTGGCGTTTAAAGATACTGTGAAGAAGGGTGAGACTTTTGCAGGGGTTGAGTTAGAAGATGCTTGTAAGTATGCAGCAGAGGATGCTTTCATCACAGCAAAACTCTACAATCTTTTTCTTGAAAAGTTAGAGTTACAGAGTGCAACACACTTAATAGAAGAGTCTCGTGATGTTGAGTTTCCATTTATAAATACACTTTTAAAGATGGAGAAAGAGGGGATAGAGGTTGATGGTTCATTTTTAGAGCAGTTTTTAGGTGAGGTGAAAGAGACACTCTCTACTCTTACTGCAGCTATTCATAAGTTAGCAGGAAGTGAGTTTAATATCAACTCTACAAAACAGCTCGGTGTCATACTTTTTGAAACGCTAGAACTCCCTGTTGGTAAAAAGACAAAAACGGGCTACTCTACAGATGAAAAAGTGCTTAATGGACTTAAAGATAAACATGAGATAATCCCTAAACTTTTAGAGTATAGAGAGGTTCATAAACTCTCTTCTACTTACTTAGAGCCACTTTTAAAACTAAGTCGTGAAGATGCAAAAAGTCGTATTCATACATCTTTTGTGCAGACTGGAACGGCGACTGGGCGTTTAAGCTCTAAAAATCCAAACCTCCAAAACATACCAACACGAACACCACTCGGTGCGAAAATTCGTCAGGCATTTGTGGCAGGTAAGGGCAAAAAACTCATAGGAATTGACTACTCTCAGATAGAGCTTCGTCTGCTTGCACACTACTCACAAGATAGTGTTTTAGTTGATGCCTTTAAAAATGACAAAGATATTCACCTCCAAACTGCTATAGTACTTTTTGGTGAAGAGGAAGCAGCCTCTAAACGCTCGGTTGCTAAAACTGTAAACTTTGGACTTCTTTATGGGATGGGTCCTAAAAAACTCAGCGATACTTTAGGCATAACAACAAAAGAAGCAAAAGAGATAATAGAGAAGTACTTTGAATCTTTTCCTACTGTGAGAACTTACTTTAGAAGCATAGTTGACACTTCAAAAGAGCAGGGTTATGTAGAGACACTTCTTAAACGCCGTCGTTATTTTGACTATGAAAATGCTACACCTATGTTTAGAGCAGCTTATGAGAGAGAGTCTGTAAACTCTGTATTTCAAGGAAGTGCAGCAGATTTAATCAAGCTAAGTATGAATAAAATACATAACGTCATTTTACAGGAACAGTTAAACGCTACAATGTTACTACAGATACATGATGAACTTATCTTTGAAGTTGATGCTGATGAAGCAGATGCTCTTGGAGCTAGGTTTAGAGAGATTATGGAGGGTATTATGATTTTAAACATTCCACTCAAAGCGAGTCTAAACATTGGTGATAACTGGAGCGAACTCAAATGATAAGTGCTAAGATGCTTCTTGAAACGACTAGAGATTTAAAAGTTCTTTATGTAGAAGATGATGAGGAGTTATGCTTAGCTACAAAGGGTTTACTTGAGCTCTATTTTGAAAAAGTTGATACAGCCATTAATGGTCAGCTTGGCTTAGAAAAATTTAGAGAGTTTAAAGAAGAGAGTGGGGCATACTACGATATCGTTATGACTGATATTAATATGCCTGTCTTAAGTGGATTGAAAATGTCTGAGGAGATATATAAACTTCATGATACTCAATCTATTGTTATATTAACAGCACATAACTCAGCTGAGTATCTATTAGAATCTATAAGTATAGGAATAGATGGTTTTATGACTAAGCCAATAGATAATGACCAACTCTTTAAAACTATTTTTAAAATTTCACAGGCTCTTAATGATCATAAAATGATTGAGTTTTATCTTCATCAAGTTGAAGAGTTAAATGAAGAACTTGCACTTAAAAATGCAACACTACTGAAAAAAAATCAGGAATTGGAAAAATCTTTAAGGATGCTGGATACTGTAATTGGTAAAGAGGAAGTTATCCATGCAAAACCTGAAAGTAAACACCTCTCTTGTGAATTAAACAGAGATATTCAAGAGCAAATCTCACATTTAATTCATGATGATTTATTTGAATTAAAAGAGATATTAACGGAGATAGATGTTTGTATTATTGAGATAATAAACAATCAAGATAATATCTCATCTGAAAATATAAATCTTTTAGTAAAACATTTCTCTCGTTATGCAGCCATACTAAACTACTATACATTTTTTAACAATTTAAGCTTAGCTATGAGTAGTTTTTCTGAGACTATGAGAGAGATACCTCTTCCCGAAGATAGAGAGATTGTTCATAATATCTTTACATTTTTAGAAACATTTATCTATGTTCTCTCTAAATGGCATGATGATTTATCTTCAGGTGATGAAACTAATCTTAATCAGTTTGATGCTTCTATTATTAGCGATATGGAGACTATTATAAATATGTGGACTCAGGTTTATAATGATGACTCTAGTGAAGAAAATTTAGATGATATTTTCGATTTTTAATCTTTTTTCTTTGTACTTTTGTAAAGAAAGCTAAACACCTCGGCAATAGCCTTATACATCTCAGCAGGGACTTCTTTATCTATATCAAGTTTGGAAAGAAGTTCTACTAAATCTTCATCTTTTTTTATAGGTACATCGTGAAGAGAAGCAATTTTAATGATGTTTTGTGCAGTAAAACCTTCTCCTTTTGCTGTTACTTTTGGAGCATTATTACTCTTGGCATCATACTGTAATGCTACTGCTTTTTGTTTCATACTTTTACCTCGAAGCCTAAGGCTAACTCGCTTGAACTATCGCCATAAGCACTCTTTTTTTCATCCATAAATCGAATATCTTTAGCAACTATACCAACGGAAGAGAGTTGCTGTCTAAGTTGTGGTAGATTTCTCTGTAAGATGGTTTTAAACTCACTACTCTGAGTTGTAATGTTGATGTTGAGCTGATTTGTCTCAAACATTCCCAATCGAATTTTAATCTCACCATAATCTTTAAGTTTAAGCTCTATATCTGTAAAAAAACTATCATTTTTACTCTGTTTGATAGTGAGTTTACCCTCTTTCATCTCATCCCATGAGTAGGGGAGATAAAGAGAAGTAGCATTTGAAAGATGAGAGACCAACTGGTTATAATCAATAGCTAGAGTAAGTTTATCTATCTGTTTTAAAATCTCTTGCTTATTTGGATGGCTAGAGTTACTTATCTCATCATGAGCTTTGAGTAAAACAGCTTTCAAGTCACTACTAAACATCTCTTTCGTCTGTGTCTGGGAAGTGAGCTGTTCAGGTTTGGCGAGTGTTTGTAGTTTACTCATCATAGTGTTGGTGTCTTTGGAAAATATCACATCCTTAGGGGCGATACTTTTATCTACATTTGAGTTTACAACAGTAGAGAGTTTATCCAAAAGTATTTGAACTTTTTTAGTTGTCTCTTCAAGAAGAGGAAGATTCGTTTTTGTTGTTGCAAGTAAATCACTACTGTTTGTATCTTTGAGTAAATCACTAGATAGAAGAGTTTTAAGCTGGGTATTTACCTCTTGAACATTGGGAAGTTTACTCTCTTGAAGTGTTTTGGTGAAGTCATTTAAAATAACTCTAAACTCCTGTTTGGGTGTCTGAAGATTTTTTATCTTACTCTCTAAAAATATTCCAGAATTTTCTACCTTTGTTTTTAAACTTTTATCACTAATATCTTTGATATCACTCAAAAAACTTTTTAAAACTTTTTCTAAAGGAAGAGGATTTTTATCTTGTTTGAGCGTTTGGAGTAGATCTTTTGATGTAGAGGCTATACTTCCCAACTCTTTAAGTGTAGGGTTGTTTTTAAGAAGTGAAAGCAGTTGTTTATCTTGTGTAGAGTTTTGAGAACTTTTTTTAAAAATATCATCTAAAACAGATGAGATATCTTTTCCAACAGATAGTGTTTCAAACTCTTTTGCCGATACATTTTGAAGAACCTCTTTGAGAGCACTGTTTGTGTTTGGCAAAATAATATTTAAACTTTTGGAGTTCTTAATATTTATCATACTTTAGTATATCATTAAAATTTTAAAACTAAACTATTTTGCTATAATATGTAAAAAATAAATATGAGTAAACAATGAAAAAAACAACAGATAAAATTTTAACAATATGGCATGAACACTTCTCAAAAGAGGAGAATCAATACAGCGAGTTTGAGGACTCAGATATAGAGTATTTCGTTGGGTGTATGCTCTACAATCACTTCGCATTTTCAAAGGCTCTTGAGAACTTAAAAACTATGGATTTATCTTATGACTTCTTATCATCTTGTGGTAATGAGTATGATGAGATAGTTGCACTTGTAAAGAGCATAGAGTTTGAAAATGAAGAGGAAAAACTACAGTTTTTACAATCTTTCATTGAAGAGTCTCGTGCAAAATATAGCCCATCAGAACTCTATCTCTTAAATAGACTCCATAACCACATCCAAACGCTAGCTGATATCTATAGCGGTACAAAAGATGTTGAACCCGTTGACTTTTTAAACCCACTCTATAGATAAGTTATGCTTCAAAAGTACCTTATAACTTCAAGAGAGTTCTATACCGATACACCTGCTATTTTTAGAAGAGTTCTTCATGAGCAGTTTGTGAAGCATCTTCCACACTATGCTCTCTATAGAGATAAAACTAATCCAAACTATGCTATACAGGCTGAACACTTTGTAGAGGTCTGTTCACAGTTTGAAGATATAAAAGCTATCATACATAGTGATGTTACATTGGCATTTAAACTACAAGCTTTTGGCGTTCATCTTACATCTACAGAGTTTGATGAGATAGCCAGAGCAAAGGAGTTAGGTCTAAGAGTCATCATAAGTACTCACTCTAAAGAAGAGGTCTTAAAGGCTGAAAAACTAGGTGCTGATTATGTGACATACAGCCCAATCTTTACCACTCCAAACAAGGGTGAACCAAAGGGAATAGCCGACTTAGAAAAGCTCTTAGAGATGACAAATCTCAAAGTTTTTGCTCTAGGTGGCATAGTAAATAAGCAGGAAGTAAACGCCATAAGTGAAACAAAGGCTTATGGGTTTGCTTCTATTCGTTACTTTTACTAGAAGAGTATAAAAATAGTATCACTACATCAATTTCCCAGCCAAATACCCACTAGCGAAAGACCATTGGAGGTTGTAACCTCCACATGGTCCATCTAGGTTCATAATTTCCCCACAGAAGTAGAGACCATTTATAAGTTTACTCTGCATCGTTTTTGGGTCTATCTCTTTGAGGCTTATGCCTCCTCTTGTTATCATCGCTAGACGAAATCCATCGTGACCATTTATGGTGAGGGGAGTCCATGCTAGAAGGCTTATAAGTTTTGCTCTTGCTTTACCTGAGACCTTTGAGAGAGTGGCATTTAGCTCTACACCTGCTAGTTTACAGAGCTCTAGGCTGAGAGCTTCTGGGAGGAGGGTAGTGCATAACTCTACTATTGTGGCTTTAGGGTTTTTGAGTGCCTCTTTTTTGAGGTATTTTGTAATCTCCTCCTCATTTTTCCCCTTTGTTAGATTGAGAAGTAATGGAACTTCACCATACTTTTTTAAAAGAGGGGTTATCTCTCTTGCAAAGTCTAGGACTACAGGACCTCGTATGCCATTTTTTGTAAAGATAAGGTCACCTTTGGCTCGAAGTTTTTTGTGCTTTTTCAAATCAACTCGAAGTTCCACTTTAGGGATAGTGTCTGCTCTACACATCTCACTCCATGACTCTTTCGTTTTAAGAGGCATCATGGCAGGGCTAAGTTCTGTCACCTTATGTCCTAATTCTTCAGCAAGTATATACCCATCACCCTCAGCCCCTAAAACAGGATAACCGAGACCACCAGTTGCTACAACGACCTTAGGTGCATGATAGATAGCATTTTGAGTTTTAACACCAGCGACACTATTGCCACTTAGAAGTAAACGCTCAACTCTCTGCTCTTTAATAATCTTTACACCAACTCTCTGCATCTCTTTTTCTAAGGCTGAGATGATAGTAGCTGAGGAGTGAGAAGTAGGGAAGACACGAAAACCATCAGGGGCATGTGTTGCAACTCCTATCTCATCCATAAACTTTACAAGTTCTTTGTTGTCAAACGCCGCTAGAGCATCTTGCATAAAACGCCCATCTCGTCCAAATTTCGCCATAAAATCTTCATTGCTAAGAGTATTTGTAAGGTTACATCGTCCTCCACCTGTTGCTTTTAGCTTCGCTGAGATGTTTGAAAGCTTCTCAAGGAGTAAAACTTTTTTGCCTTCTCTTGCAGCAACAATAGCAGAAGTTATCCCAGCTGCACCACTTCCAATAACGATAAGTTCATAAGAGTCTTTATTCATAAGTTTATTTTACTATAATTTCTTCAATGAAAACTTATTATGGCGATAGAGAAAAATGTTATGAGTGTTATAGACCTAAGAGTTCATGTATGTGTGAGCACTTTGAGCATATAGAAACGAAGACAAAATTTGTGGTTCTGATGCACCCAAAAGAGTTCAAAAAAGTAAAAAACAATACAGGACACTTTACCCATAAGTCCCTGCCTAATTCAGAACTCTTTATAGGCATAGACTTTACAAACCATAGACGGATAAATGAAATCATAGCCACATATGAATCTTATATCCTTTTCCCATCAGAAAATGCACTCAATCTTAGTGAAGAGAACCCTCAAAAGAGTGAGAAAAATTTAGCGATATTTATCATAGACTCCACATGGGCTTGCACAAAAAAGATATTTACACAGAGTCAAAATCTTAAAGAGTTAAAGCATATGAGTTTTACAACAACTAAAACTTCTCTTTATGACATCAAAACTCAGCCCGATGAGAGGTATCTTTCTACTATAGAATCAACATTAGTTGTTTTGGAAGAGTTAGAGAGATTAGGGATAGAGAGTGTGAGTAAACAGCAGTTTGATGGATTTTTGAGACCGTTCTTAAAGATGATAGAGTATCAAAAAGAGCTTATATCAAACCCTCTAAGTCATGCAGTAAGGTTTAAAAGACATAATAAGAACTAATATTTAAATATAATAGAGCCTAGTCTAACCATATTTGAGCCACACTCTATAGCTAACTCAAAGTCTCCACTCATTCCCATAGAACAGATAGTAGCATTTGGAAGAGTTTTATAAATTTCATAAGTTGTATCAAAACTCTTTTTTACTATCTCTTTATCATCAGAGTGAGCACCTATACTCATAACACCTCTTAGTTTTATGTTTGGATAGTTTGCATTTATAGTCTTATATGCCTCTTTCGCATCTTCAGGCATAAAGCCATGTTTAGACTCCTCTTTCGCTGAGTTTATCTGTATCAAACAATCCAGAGTCATATCTTTAGCTTCTAACTTTTTGTTAAGCTCCTCAGCTAACTCTAGTGAATCTAGCGCATGAAAAAGTGAAGGGTCTATATCTAAAAGATTATTTATCTTGTTTTTTTGAAGATTGCCTATAAAGTGCCACTCTAGTGGAAGCTCCTCGAGTTCAATAGATTTTGCTTTTAAATCTTGCACCTTGTTTTCACCATAAGCACGTTGACCAATCTCATAAAGTTTACTTATATCTTCACTTGTTGAGTACTTACTAACAGCTACTATTTTTACTATATGGTGGTCACTTACTTTAAGTCTTGCTGTTTCAACTCTTCTTATTATATCGTCTATATATATTTTGTATTCTGTTTGTGTCATTGTATCATCCCATTAATCTATTTATATCATTAAAAAGTCCTAGTCCCATAAGACCAAAGAGGATTATCCATCCTACTATTGTAAACTTAACCATCACAGCTTCACTTGCTTCTCTTCTAAATATAAGCTCATAAAGATTAAACATTATATGCCCACCATCAAGAGCTGGAATAGGTAGAAGATTTAAAACACCAAGGTTTACACTTATGAGTGCTGCAAAAAAGAGGACACTCATCCATCCACTCTCTGTTGCATCGGATGTAAGTTTTACTATACTGATGACACCACCAAGCTCTTTTGCTGGTACATCACCTGTGATAAGCTTCTGCACACCAGTAAATATCATAGTACTAGCAAAAACTGTCTGCGAGGTTGCATAAGAGAGTGTATCACTCAATGTCAACTCAAGAGGGTGTGTTACACCTGCTGAAGAGATTCCTATCATCTTCTTTTGCACACTCTCACCAAACATATTTTTTGTTTGAGTGAGTTTAGGAGTAAGAATTTTATACTCTAAAAAACCATCTCGAATGATACCTAAGTTAAGAGAGCCATTACTCTGTTTAATAGTATCTGCCATCTCTTGCCAAGTCTGAATCTTTTGACCATTAATAGAAGAGATAGTATCATTTGACTCAAGTCCTGCTATAAATGCTGGTGAGTCTTTTATAACATTTCCTATAACAGGAGAGAGTATAGGAGGTGAACCAAGTGCTATGATAAAGTAGAGAAAAAAAGCGATAACAAAGTTAAACCCTGGACCTGCTAAAAGAATAAATATCTTTTGAAGAGGTGTTTTAGTATTGTAACTATCTTTATCAAAACTTTTTTTACTTGGATCGGTATCATCTTGCCCTTTCATACGAACATAACCACCAAGAGGGATGGCTGAAAAACTCCACTCTGTGTTGAACTTTTTAAAAGTAAAAAGTCTTTTTCCAAAACCGATACTAAAAACTTCTACATAAACGCCCATAAGACGTGCTGCAAGATAGTGACCTAACTCATGGAAGAAAACAATTCCACTCAGAACTAAAAGTGCTACAAAAATACCCATTAATTTTCATCCTTTAAAAGAGCTTTTCTAAAACTCCATAAATACTCTGCTCCAGAGTAAACTGTAAGTGCCACAGCTAACCAAAGTAGCTCCACACCAAATGGCCAATGCATAAGTAAAAAGCCTATAGCAATCATCTGCATAACTGTTTTTACTTTTCCTGCAAGAGAAGCTTGAATATCAAGTCCCTCAGATACTGCAACAGTACGAATCCCAGTTATAAATAACTCTCGAATTATAATGATGTAAATAGCCCATGCAGAAGCTTCACCCCCAACCATTAGACCTAAAAAAGCAGCGATAGTTATCATCTTATCTGCAAGTGGGTCTATAATGGCACCTAGTTTTGTTTTTTGGTTCCACTCTCTTGCTATATATCCATCGAAAAAGTCTGTAGCACTTGCTACAACAAAGACCATAGAAGCAAAATAGTAGTTCCATGTAACATCAAAACCATTTTCAATAAATAACTTTTCATTTAAGATTATCCAAAAAAGTAGGGGTGCTAAAAGTATGCGTAAAAGTGCTAGAGCATTAGGTAAGTTTAGCAAAAAATATCCTTAAAATTTATGATAATGGGATTTTATCCATTTCTTGCTTATTTTAGCTATAAGGAATATACATTAACTTTA
>Ga0256837_1000910_pt1 | contig 22240 bp, 21 predicted proteins | sample 4562384metaG_FD_185976 | JGI IMG/M metagenome (GOLD analysis project Ga0256837, IMG submission 185976) | Hydrothermal vent microbial communities from Guaymas Basin, Mexico - 4561-384 | ecosystem: Environmental > Aquatic > Marine > Hydrothermal vents | place: Mexico: Guaymas Basin | collected...
AGGGCTTCTTCCCTTGACATCTTCAACTTGTACTTAAGGTGTATATCCGAAGTGGCTATGAAAGTATGAATCCTTATTCTGTTACCCTCCTTTAAAGCCTCCCAGGCCGTTTTTATGTCAAGCTCCCGGGCGCGGGCAAGAGAACAGACCGTAGAATTCTTCACTTCGCGAGCTATCTGCCTTACTGCTTCAAAGTCTGCAGGAGAACTGACGGCAAATCCCGCCTCAATTACATCTACGCCGAGCTTCTCAAGCTGCTTGGCTATTTGAACCTTCTCATCTACCATAAGGTTTACGCCCGGCGTCTGCTCCCCGTCTCTCAACGTAGTATCAAAAATGTAAAGCTTCTCCTTCTTCAAAACGGCCTCCGGAAAGGGATTCACAAAAAAAGCAGTAGTACTCTTATGATACGCATTAAAGGAGGGATTTCAAGCGGAAAGCGGGCCCGAGGCCCGCAGAAATTTAAACTTCCTTATCGACATCCTTGGAAAAAAGCCTTCTCAACATCTCCTCTGCAACGCTCTTTCCGCCCAGGCCGAAAGCAAGGGCAAATGCCAGGCCGAGACCGAAGGAAACCGAGAAGACAACAATCTCAACCACTTTCGGAGAAACACCCACGTAAGGAAGGGCAAGGAACAGAGCAGCGAGGATAAAAGCAACTTTTATAAACCTTCCAATTTCCTCCTTCTCCACCTTCTTCTCAAACAGATTCCCGAGGTATGCTCCGGCAAAGAGTATCAGCGAAGCAACTACCAGTTTAAAGGCAACAACGGTAAAGCTGTAAGTCAGCCGGTAGAGAGCTTCCGCCTCAAGGTAGTGAAAAGCCTGAGAAAGTCCGAGGAGAACGGAAAACGTAAGAATCAGGTAACGAACGAGATTCTCAAAGTTAACCTTTTCCGAAGAAAGTCCCAGCTCTCCTGCAATTTTTTCCAGATTCAAGTCGTCTATAAGCTTAACGGCAATGTCAGCAACGAACCTTCCGACGTAGTAGATGATACCGAATATGAGAAGTGCAGCAATGACCTTAGGGACTGCTTCAAGAATGGAGGAGAGCATTAAAACAGCAGGACGGGTAACAGCATCTATCTGAAGGGCATTCAAAGCAGAGATAACGACAAACAGGACTACGAAAAGGTAAACCGCATCGGCAACAGCTCCTCCGAGGTTCTCCACACCGTACTTCTTCCCGAATTCCCCGATGCCGAAGGTTTCAAGAAGCGATCTGACAAACTCCCTTGCAATCCTTGCAAACAGAATACCGAGAAAGAGGATAAGACCTGCACCTATAAGGTTGGGAAGGTAAGATGCAACCTCGTTCAGGAGGTCAAGGAAGGGCTGAGTAACGTACTTCAGGCCCAAAATCTCGAGAACTCCCACGAAAGTAACAAGAAGGATAAAGTAGTACGCAAGGTTGGAAATGCTCCTTACAAACTCCTTCTGCTCCTTTAACAGTTCAAGCTTTCCAAGCAGTTTTGAAGTAACTTCGCGGGCACCGGCCGCAACCAGCCATCCTACAACAAAAACAACAAGTGCCTTAAAAGCCGCAACAGCATAGGGCAGGAAAGACTCCATTCCCATCATCTCTCCCCTCCTTGATTGATCTTTACCAAACTTTATTAATTTATTCCCTAAAGCGAGAAAAGGCCACAGTAGATGGGAAATCTGATATCCCTGACGGTAACGTTAAGGAAACCGAGTTCCACGCAGGGCTTGTTTTCCCCGTGGAAGTCGGAACCGGCGGTGTAATAAAGGTCAAGGTCTCTGCACATCTCCTTAAAAACCCTAACGTCCGCAGGCTTGTGGCGGTAGTGGTAAACTTCAAGTCCTTCAAGGCCTACATCTTTGGCTTCCTTTACAAAGGAGTAAAGGTCGCTGTAGGAAAGCTTTAAGGTAACCGGGTGAGCAATTACAGCTATACCCCCCGCTTCCCTTATTAAGGAAATCACTTCCCGGTAGTCCATCTTCTCCCTCTTGACGCCGAGAGAAGAGAGGAAGTCTATGGCCGTCTCCCTGTCACCGAAGTAGCCCATTTCAACCAGCAGTTTCGCAACGTTGGGCTTTCCGAAGTTCTCACCGAACCTCTCCGAAAGCGCCTCATAAGTAAGGGGGATACCTTTTTCCTGTAATCGGGAGAGAAGTTCTCGGTTCCTCCTCCTCCTCGAGCCCTGAAAGAAACCGGTCAAGTCCTCCATAGCTTTTGAGTCCGGGTCAAAGTGGTAGCCGAGGATGTGAAGTTCCCTCTTCCCTTCCCCAAGAAACGAAGTATCAGCAGTTACCTCTATTCCGGGAATAACAGCAACGCCAACTTCCCTTCCCTTTACAGAGGCTTCCTTTATCCCCGCCACCGTATCGTGATCTGTAAGGGAAAAAACCCCTATTCCCTTCTCTGCCGCCATTTCAACAAGGGCAGAGGGTGCGTAAGTTCCGTCAGAAGCAGTTGAATGGCAGTGTAAATCTACTTTCTGCAGAGGTAGGCCATCCATTCCCCTTCCTCAGAAGTCTTTACGAGACTAAGTCCACAGTCTCTAAGAGTTTCCCTGAAGGCCTCGTCCTGTAATTTAAGGATGCCCGAAAGGATTATCCACCTGTCCGACTTTTCAGCTATAACAGGGACAAGGGAGTCCAGAATGTGCTTTTCAATATTTGAAACGACAACGTCGAAGCTTCCCCTAACCTCCTGAGGCCCTCCGAGTACAAGCTCTATTCCTGAAACACCGTTAAGCTCCTCATTCACGGGGACTTCCTTCAAAACTTCCGGCTGCACATCACAGCCGACAACCCTTCCGGCCCCCAGCTTCTTGGCAAGTATGGAGAGTATCCCGCTCCCTATACCGACGTCAAGGAACGAATACCCCGGCCTGAGAACCTCCTCGATAAACCTCATAGAAAGCTTCGTTGTTTCGTGAGTCCCCGTTCCGAAAGTCCGCCCCGGGTATATGTAGATGGGAACGGCTCCCGGCGGCGGGGAAAAGCTCTCCTTCTGCCAGGAGGGAATTACATATATCCTCTCAGAAACCCTAACAGGCTTAAAGTACTTTTTCCACTCCTCGTTCCAGTCTCTATCTTCTACCTCTTCTTCAGCACGCACAAAAGGGATTAGTTCTTCCGGAAGATTAGGCCTTTCCCTAAAGAAAGCCCTTACTTCTATCCGCTCTCCCTCGGAAATAACTTCCGTTCCGAGACAGCCCAGAGAAAAGAGAGTATCAGAAAAGCTATCGTAAAGCTCCCTCGGAAAGGAAAAAGTTACGGAAAAATAGTCCACGACTTTTCTCCTTATTTCTTCTTGTAGAAGAAAATATACCGAATTTCAAGAACGCAAATCTCTACCTCAATTTTCTTTCCTTCTGTCAGGCACCATTCCAGCAATTACGCCTCTTAAGAATTTAAAATCGACCGAAGGCGAAGAGAAAGAGCTACTCACCGGAACTTAAAGTAAAATCAATCAACAATTCCTCCAAGGAGATTAAAAATAATGAAAGGTATTGATTTTAAAGATCGGGTTGCAGGCGGTATTATCGGTTGTGCTGTTGGAGACGCTCTTGGTCTTTCCGTGGAATTCAAAGATCGTGAACGGCTGAAAGAAAATCCCGTAACTGATATCACCGGTTACGGAACACACAATCAACCCCCCGGTGCGTGGTCTGATGATACTTCTCTTACTTTATGCATTATAGACGCACTAAAAGAAGGCTACAGCCTGAAAAGGATTGCAAACAATTTCCTTAAGTGGTTCTACGAAGGATTTATGACTCCTTCCGGTTATGCTTTTGACATCGGGAATACTACCAGGGAAGCCATAGTAAAACTTTCTACAGGGATTCCACCTGAAGAAGCCGGACTCAGAGACTTCTGGAGCAACGGCAACGGTTCTTTAATGAGAAACATTCCGGTTGCCATTTTTGTCAGGAATAAACCAATTGAACAACAGTTCAAAATTACTCACGAAATAAGCGGAATAACTCACGCCCATCCGATTTCTCTAATGGCATGCGGCATTCACACTCAGATAGTTATTCAACTCCTCAACGGATTGCCGAAAGAGGAAGCTATAAAGAAAGGCATATCAATTGCAAAGGAATACTATCAAGGAGATTCGGAAACATCAAAATATTATGCTGAGTTTAGCAGGATATTTGATTTTGTAATATTTGACATTCCCGAGGAAGAGATAAGCTCTTCCGGATACGTTATTGACACACTGGAAGCTGCCATTTGGTGTTTTATAAACACCGATTCTTATAAAGATGCTGTTTTAAAAGCGGTAAATCTTGGAAAAGATACGGATACTGTGGGTGCAGTTACAGGAGGACTTGCAGGTATTTATTACGGAAAGAATGATATTCCGGAAAACTGGATCAATGCCTTAATAAAGAAAGATGAAATCCTAATCCCTAATAGATTCTTTTATTCAGAATTTAGAACCAGAAAGCTGAAATTTTTTAAAAAACCCCAGAGCTTTTCCCACAGCAGGAGTAACCCCTTTCTTCCCTTCGGATTGGTTTTTAAAAAGAAGTGTTTTCCCTTAACTTTGCGAAAAACCATCAAGACTTCCCTATCCGGATCCAACAGCTTCTTTTCCGGCGGGAATATCTTCCCCAACGTACACCCGCTTTACCCTCCGGCTTATATCACACATCAGCTCATAGGGAATCGTGCCGGCAAGGGAAGCAATTTCCGTAAAGGGAAGGTCGGGACTGCTGATAACGGCAACGTCCCCTTTTTTTACGCCCTCCCAAACAGAAACGACCGTCATATCCATACAGACCCTCCCCCTTATGGGGGCTTTTCTTCCCTTTATAAGGACATACCCTCTGTTTGAAAGGCTTCTCAGGAGGCCGTCCGCGTAGCCGAAAGCAACAACGGCAACCCTTTCCCTTCCGCTCGTTCTGTAGGTCTTTGAGTAGGAAACGGGAAATCCCGGAGGAAGTTCCTTAACCGAGATAACCTTTGCCTTCACCTCCATCACCTGCTTTAAGCTTCCGGGAAAATCGGAAGAGGCACCGTAAAGGGCAAGGCCGACCCGTGAATGGGTCAGGAGAGAGTCAAACTTAAACTTTAGGGCAGAGCTGTTATCGCAGTGAACCTTAAGCTCGGGCTTCAGGAAGGTCAGCTTCTCCACAAAAGCCTTAAAAACCCTGAACTGCTCAAGGGTAAAGGAAGGGTCTTCATCGGCCGACGAAAAGTGGGTCATAACTCCGGAAACTTTTGAGTCCTTCAGTTCGGAAAGAAGCCAGTCCCACCTTGACTGAAGGAAGCCGAGCCTCCCCATTCCGGTGTCTACCTTTACGTGAAACGGAATGCCCATATCCTTTGCCAACCTTAACTCTTCCTCATCGTAAACGACGGGAGTCAGCTTAAGCTCTACTACAGATTCCCTTCCCTCCTCCAGCGGAGAGGCCATTACAAGGATTTCCCTTGAAATACCGGCAGCCCGAAGCTCCTCTGCTTCCTCATAGGTAGCAACGGCAAAGCCGGAAACATCGGTGTTGTCCTGAAGTGCCCTCGAAACTTCAACGCTTCCGTGACCGTAGGCATTCGCCTTAACAACGGCATATATACCTTTAGTTCCCGCAAGTTTCTTAATTTCCAGGTAGTTACGGAGAAGCCTCCCGAGGTAGATTTCAGCCCACCTTAACATCCTCTACCTTCTCGACGACCAACTTGTTCCCCCTTATACCGACAACCTTCACTCTGTCTCCGTAGGAAAGCTCATCCTCCGAGTATGCAATCCAGACTTCCTCCCCGGCTGCCCCCAGGGGAAATCTCACCTCGTACGTAAACCGATCAACGACACTTACAACAGTTCCCGTTTGCTTCTTCAGCTCCGAAAGGACATCTCTCGTTCCCTTAATTTTCTTGACATATCGAAAAGAAAAAAGATAACCGGGCAGGGAAATAAGAAAGAAAACCAGCAAAGCAAGAAAAACGTCAGGCCGATACAGGTAGACCACACCCGCTGCAATCAGGCCGAGTCCGGCCGGGAAAAGGTAAGCTGTAAAGGAAAACGCTTCCACTGCCAGCAACAAAAGGCCTAAACCGATAAGGAGAAGTCCCAAATCACTCATCCTTTCCTCTCAGGAGGTTTAAGAGAGACTCAACGGAGGGAGGGAGGAAGATCAACTTGGAGTTTTGGGATTCGGAGAGTCTCTCAAAAGTCTTCACCAAATCAGTGCCCAGGAGAAACTTCCCGGCAAGTTCCGGATTTCCAAGAGCTTCCCTCACACTCCTCACAGCATTGGCCTGAGCTTCCCCTATCCTCTCTATCGCTTCGGCCTCCTGCCACTTGGCAAGCTTGTAACCTTCGGCCTCCAGCTCCTGAGCCCTTTTCTTCCCTTCAGCCTCAGTAATCATCGCCCTTTTCTTCCTGTCGGCCTCTATCAGCATACTCATCGCCTGAACGATATTGGCAGGCGGTTCTATCTCCTTAACCTCGACCCTGTTTATAAGAATTCCCCAGCTGGCGGAAGCTCCCTGAAGGACTTCCTTTATCCTGGCATTAATCTTTTCCCTCGAAGAGAGTATCTCGTCAAGCTCCATTCCGCCTATTATGTCCCTCAAGTTCGTTTGAATCGTTTGAATGATGGCATACTCGAGGTTCTCAATGTTGTAAACGGCATCCTCCGGCTTCACCACGGTAAAGTAACAGACAGCATCAATCCTGACGACTACGTTGTCCTTAGTAATTACTTCCTGCTTCGGAATATCAAGAACCTGCTCCTTCAGGCTTACCTTTGCCCTAACCCTGTCGATAAAGGGAACGATAAAGTGAAGTCCTGCATGTAACGTTCTGTGGTATTTCCCAAGCCTTTCAACAATCCACGCCTCTTTCTGGGGAACGATCTTTACAGAGGAAGCAACAACCAAAACGGCCAGAGCAAGTAAAAACAGCATTACCGGAGCCATACCTTTCTCCCAAACGAGTTTTCTCTATTCTACCAGCTACCTCCTCCGCCGCCACCGACGGAACCGCCGCCGACGCCGCCGGTCGTGGATGAAGAAGAAGTAGAGGCGGCGCTTGAGAACCCTTTCGAGACGGAAGAGGTAAAATCGGTAATGCTTCCGCTGAAGTTACCCGGTGAATTCATCTCAAAGAAGGAGTGAAACCTATCAAGCCAGAGATCCAGAATATCGAGGGCAACAGCGTAGGGCAGGTACTTAAAAGGATAATCGGGATCCTCCCTCAAAATCCTCTCAACAACGGGTTTTTCCACCCTCTCAAAGAACTCCCTGAAACCGGTAATTCTCCTGTAAAGCTCTTCCCCTTTTTTACTCTTCCTTGCAATTTCAACGGCAAAAGCGCTGTAACTCAGGAAAACAAGGACAAGGCCGAAAACCGAAAGGTACCAGCCGGGGACATCTTTAGAAATCCTCGAGGTGCCGAGGAAGAAAAGCCCCAAAAAAACGAAAGGAATCAGTTTCCTTAAGAGATAAGAAATCTGCAGGGAACTACCGGCATACGCGTAACTATCAACCCTTTCTATGATGCGCTCCCTTATGGCCTTTAGGCTTTTGAGGAACTCTTTGTCGGCAGCAAGCTGGTTCAGCGTAACGGCCTGTCCCCTTGAGAAGATTAAGTAAAAGAGGGACTTTTCATAATCCGGAGCAGATTGGGGGATTTCCTTGAGCTTCCTTATGAGGAAGTCCTTTTCAAAAAACCCCTTCCTCTCCGTAATTTCAACAAGTCCTTTATTACTCCAATCAAGGAGAACTGCAGAGAGATCCCGACCGTTAAGCGTGTCGTCGTAAATTACTCCCGCCTCTGCCGGAGGGATCTCAGGGGGCTTGTAAAAAACAACAAGGGGTAGTTTCCTGTCCCTTCCGAAGATAAACCACAAAAGCAAGAAAACGGAAGAAATGAAAACAGATACAGGAAAAAGAGGATTCTTTTTAAGGTAGAAAAGTAACTTTTCCCCGAACGGAGGGGAATGAATAGAACCGTAAGGCAGGTAGGCGTAAAGTGTCACTCCTTCCCCCGGGTAAAGCGGAACCTCCGACTCTCCGTAGATGTAGCTTCCATCTGCTTCGTAACTTACTTTCCTGCACTCCCGACTTCCCCTCTTTCCGCAGAAAAGCTTGAGGTCAACAGGCTCAGCAGGCAGATTAACAGAAAAAGAAAACGACAGGACGGGAGCTTTCCAGTCTGTTCCCAAAAGGTTTAAGGAGACTTTAATGGGGGAAGAGTCAACGTTAAAGGGAGAGAAGACCTTGTAGAAAAGGTCGTATCTGACAGTTCCGGTTACCAGCCTTTTCTCAGAACCTATTCTGATAAACAAGACCTTTCCGAACTTTCTAACAGTAAATTCCGCCTCTTTGCCGTCCTGAAAAACCTCAACGTCGTATACCCGATCACCCCCTTTGAGCGGAATAGTCCTGTATATTCCGTGTCTGGGCTTAAGAAAGGTTGCTCTTATTTCTTCGTGAACTTCAACTATGTTGTCTTTCCTGACCTTAAAGTAGGCGCTGTAGCCGGAAATCCTAAAGTCATAAGCGTAGGCCGAAGCAGCAAGGAAAAGGATTATAAAACTAAAAAGAAATCCTAACGTTTTTCCTTTCACCTTCGGAGATCTCAAAAAACGGTTTCTTTTTAAACCCGAAAAGCCCGGCAACCAAGTTAGACGGGAATGACTCAATAAGGACGTTGTAATCCCTGACAACGGCGTTGTAGTAGCGCCTGGCCAGCTGAATCTGCTCTTCAATTTCCGAAAGGCTTTTTTGAAGCTCCAGGAAGTTCTGATTTGCCTTCAGTTCCGGGTAGTTCTCGGCAAGGGCAAAGAGCGACTTCAAAGCTAGTGAAAGCTCTCCTTCCAATTTTGCTTTCTCTTCAGGAAGCCTCGCATCAAGGGCTAAAGCCCTTGCTTTAACAACCCTCTCAAGTGCTTCCTTTTCATGCTTTGCATAACCCTTTACTACCTCAACGAGGTTCGGGATCAGGTCATACCTCCTTTTCAGCTGGACATCAATAGAACTCCAGGCCTCCTCAACCGCGTTCTTAAGCCGGACGAAGCGGTTGTAGTAGTAAACAAGTGCCAGAATCAATAGGATTAAGACAGCTAAAACCAACCAGCCCATAATTTATCTCCTAAAGGTTTCTTCATTGTTAAATATAAAGCCGTCCTGATAAAATCTCGTGGAAATTCCAGGTAGGAGGAAGGAATTGAGACCTACAAGGGCACTCATATCGGTTTCAAATAAGGAGGGCATCGTAGAGTTTGCCAGGGAACTCTTGTCCTTAGGGGTAGAAATTATCTCAACGGGAGGGACGGCGAAGCTCCTCAGGGAAAACGGAATCCCCGTTAAGGAGATCTCCGAGCTAACGGGATTTCCGGAGATAATGGAAGGAAGAGTTAAAACCCTCCACCCTAAAGTTCACGGCGGAATTCTCTCGAAGAGGGACAACCCCCAGCATAAAAAGGAGATGGAAGAACTAGGGATAGAACCAATTGACCTTCTCGTAGTTAACCTCTATCCCTTTAAAGAAACGGTTAAGAGGGGAGCAGACCTTGAGGAAATAGTCGAAAACATCGATATAGGCGGTCCAACAATGGTCAGGGCCGCGGCAAAGAACTACAAGTTCGTTGCTGTAGTAACGGATCCAGAGGACTATGAAAAGATCATAGGTGAGCTAAAGGAAACGGGAAAGATCTCCTTAAAAACCCGTTTCTATTTAGCAAGAAAGGCCTTTAACCTTACAGCCCACTACGACGCACTCATAGCCGAGTTCCTTTACTCAATAGATGAGGAAGGAAACCCTGTATACGAAAGGGAGATGAGGAATCCTCTGACCATAACTTTCAAAAAAGTCCAAGACCTGAGATACGGTGAAAATCCCCACCAGAGAGGAGCTTTCTACAGGGAAGTCTTTTCGGATGAACCATCGGTATCAACGGCAGAGAAAGTTCACGGAGAGAAGGAACTCTCCTTCAACAACATCTACGACCTCGACGGAGCTTTAAACCTCGTCCTTGAGTTTGACCCGGAAAGCGAAGGCACCGCATGTGCAATCATAAAACACGCAAACCCCTGCGGAGTCGCCCTCGGAAAATCTCCCGAAGAGGCTTATGAGAAAGCTCTAAAGGTAGATCCTCTTTCGGCATTCGGAGGAATAATAGCCTTTAATTCAAGAGTCTCTACAGAAGCCGCCAAGCTGATAGTAGAGAGGTTTTACGAGTGCATCATTGCTCCAGAATTTGAAGAAGAGGCTTTGGAGATCCTGAAAACGAAGAAAAACTTAAGGGTTTTAACTACAAAAGGGCTAAGCGGATTGGAAAACAGGGGAGAAAAGTCACCGTTTGACTACAGGAGGGTAGTAGGAGGTCTGCTCGTTCAGGACAGGGATCTGCTGACGTTAGACCCCGAAAAGCTAAAGGTCGTAACTCACAGGGAACCCACCGAGGAGGAGTGGCAGGATCTCATCTTTGCCTTTAAAGTGGTTAAGTGGGTTAAGTCAAACTCCGTTGTTTACGCAAAAGACAGAGTTGCAGTTGGCATAGGAGTCGGTCAAACTTCAAGGGTTGACTCTGCAAGGTGCGCGGCGGAAAAAGCAAAGATGATGGGCTTAGACCTTTCCGGATCTGTCCTTGCTTCCGAAGCGTTCTTCCCCTTCAGGGACAGTATTGATGAGGCTGCAAAGGTCGGAGTTACTGCCGTAATTCAGCCGGGCGGCTCTATAAGGGACAAGGAAGTAATTGAAGCGGCAAACGAACACGGTATGGCAATGGTCTTTACGGGGATAAGGCATTTCAGGCACTGAGCGGACTCCTGTCTGCTCAGTGTTTATCCCAAATTAAGAATACCGGACCGGCCTCACTGTGTACCACTTTTACTTCAACTTCATAGATTTCGGAAAGAAGTTCCTCGTTTAGTATTTCTTCTTTACTGCCGACAAAGAACTTACCTCCGTAGCCCAGTAAAATCACTTTATCAACGAACTGCCAAACCGCGCTTATCTCGTGGGTTACCATGCAAATACCGAACCCCTTCTCCTTATGAAGCTCATCGATCAACTTGATGATCTTTCTCGAGCTTTTCAGGTCAACTCCCGTGGTAGGCTCATCGAGAAATATGTAGTGAGGATCTCCGACCAACGCCCTTGCTATCAGAACCTTCCTCTGCTGCCCTCCTGAAAGGTATCGAAACTGACAATCTTCAAGTTCCGAAAGACCAAGCTGTTCCAGCCAGAAACGGGCCTTTTCATAGTGTTCTTCTTTTAGGGATTCAAACCTTCCCAGCCGGGGAAAAAAGCCCGAAAGAACAACGTCCAGAACGGTAGCCGGAAAATCCCGGGAGTAGCTTTCCATCTGAGGCACGTAACTGAGGTAGCGCCTCTCTTCACAACCGGAAGTACAGTCGACTCCGTGAATCAGCACTTTACCGGAGATGGGAGGCAGGATTCCCAGGATCGTCTTTACCAGAGTACTCTTACCGGCCCCGTTGGGCCCTACTATAACCCAGAACTCCCTTTCTGCCATATGGACGGAAAGCCCTTCAACTATGGGCTTTCCGTAACCTATTGATAAGTCCTCTAACGTTATACCTTCCATTACTTCATTTTCAAAACTTGATCAATCGGCTTGAAGCCCACTATAACATAACCTTTTTCTCCGGAACCCGGCGGGATGTAAATAATGGTAGGGGTCGCATGAACATTGCGTTTAAGGAGCTGAGTCCTCAGCTCTTTAAAGAACTTCTCCAGTTTTTGTCTTTCCTTCTCAGGATAACCGGAATAATCCTTCGCCAGCTTATCCTTAAGAGCTTTCACGTACTTACCGAAGTCTCCATTCCCCAGCGAGTATAACTCCCTAAAGGCCTCAGCAGTTCCCTTCTCCTTTGCAAGAAATGTGTAGTAAACAAGCCCTTTTATCGAATCCTTTCCGTGGACAGCAAGCGGGATCATATGCATCTCAATACCGTTTTTCTTCGCAATTTCCTCAATCTGACTGAAATGCTTGTAACAGAAGGGACAGAACACATCCCAAACTATGTAAACCTTCCTGTCCGATTTCCCAATAACGTGCGGGACTCCTTCCTTATCAAGCTCTTTCTCCACTTCCTTAAGCCAGGACAGGTCAACTTTAACCGATTTTACGGGTTCAGCGGGTCTGAGTTGTTTAATTTCAAGTTTTCCGTCTTTCTCCGATATAGAGAAAACATCAAGTACAAGGTATTTCCCGTCGGAGGTCAAAAAGACATACTTACTTATTTCTCGACCCCTTCTTTTATCAAGGAATGTAACCCGGTATGTATCAAAACAGGGCACTTTTGGAGAAGAAACCTTGCTAATTTCCTTAAGTTCAACCCCTTGCGAAGAGAGAGGTTTAAATACTTCTCTAAGAATTTTTTCCTCTTTTTTATCGGAAACCAAAGCAACCTTCTGTTCCTTAGAGCCGGCAGTTTCCCTCGAGGCCTGGCAGGATGTAAACAGTAATGTACCGAGCAAAACGGCGGTTAGAAGCCTCATCTTTCCCTCCCTTGGAGTTTTGCCTATTCTATCAAACGGATTTTTCTTTCTTAATTTTCTCTATAAGCCTTAACTCTTCCCCTGAGAGTTTTCCGTCCTTTATGAGCTTCTCTATAAGCTCAGGCCTTCTCTCAATAGTTCTTCTAATCGACTGTTCTCTTCTCCACTCCTCTATTCTCTTATGGTGCCCCGACAGCAAAATTTCGGGAACTTTCATTCCCCTATACTCCGCCGGCCGGGTATAGTTCGGATACCCGAGAAGGCCTTTCCCCATGAATGAATCCGCCCTTAAGCTCTCTTCATTACCCAAAACACCGGGAATCAACCTTATCACCGCATCCATAATAACCATTGCCGGCAGTTCTCCCCCAGTAAGTACATAATCACCGATGGAAACCTCCCTGTCCACTATCGATTTCACCCTCTCATCCACCCCCTCGTACCTTCCGCAGATTATCATAATGTGTTCGCGCTTCGAAAACTCCAAAGCCATATCCTGACTGAATTTCTCCCCCCAGGGTTCCGTTAAAACCACGTAAGGCTTTCCATACCTTTCAGAGATATGGTCATAAGCCCTGAAGATAGGTTCGGGCTTCAGAACCATCCCGGGACCGCCGCCGTAAGGAACGTCATCGACAACCCTGTGCTTATCAAAGGCAAAATCCCTCAGGTTAAATACGTTTACCTTAACTTTTCCAGAAGAAACCGCCTTTCCTATCACACCTTCCCGGAGAAAACAGTCAAAAAGGCCCGGCAAAACGGTCAGGACAGAAAACCTCAACTTCTCATTCCTTCTAACAGGGATACAACTACCTTCCCTTCCTTAAGGTCAACAGACTTGACGAACTCCCCTATAAAGGGAATTAGAACTTCTTTCTCTCCATCCCTAACAACCAAGATATGGCTGGCCGGCTGTTCCATAATTGAAACTATCTCTCCGACTCTCTCCCCATTCTCATCCACCACTTCAAGGCCTATAAGCTGGTGATAGTAAAACTCCCCCTCTCTAAGCTCAACCTCTTTCGACTTATCTATCCAGATTTCTCCCCCTATACGCTCCTCTGCAGCCGTCCTATCGGGAACATCCTTGAACTTAACAAGGTAAATATCCTTGTAGGGTCTTATGCTCTCGATCTTTAGTTCTTCTTTCTTGGTTCCCCGATAAAGGGGAATCGTCTCGAGAGCCTCCATTTGCCTTTCAAAGACGTCAGACTCAGGCTTTACTTTCACTTCCCCCTTTATTCCGTGAACGCCCACTACTCTGCCTATCAGGACTTCCCCTTTATGATCAAAGAAGCGCTTTTTCCTCCGGTCAAGAATGGACTTAATACCGCCTCTCTTCACACCTGCCTACCCTAAAAGTTTTGTCAATATAACATTATAGGATATAGAACATCGGGGCAGGATACCCCAGAGAACTACAAACCGACCTTTGAAGCATAAACAGTAGATGCATCAACAACAGGACCGAGCCATATTCCGAGGACTACAAGGAAAACTGCCATAACCGCAAGGGGAATAACAATAAACTTCTTATCAAACGGGTTGTTTATCGGACTCTCTATCACCGGTTCTTCCAGGTACATCTGTTTGGCAATCCAGATATAGTAAGCAACCGAAAAAGCACTGTTGAGGAGTCCCAGAAGGGCAAGCCAGGTCATTCCGGCATCAACAGCAGCCGTAAATACAAAGACTTTACTTATAAAGCCCGCCATGGGGGGAACACCCGCCAGGGAAAAGAGAAAAATTAGGAACAGCGCTCCCAGCAACGGTTCCCTTTTTCCGAGGCCTTTATAGTCATCCATAGTCCTCGCTCCCCATACATACAGGAATACGGCAAATGAAAGGAAAGCGGCGGTTTTCATGAAAACATAGGCGGCGGAATGATAAAGGATTCCCGTAATACTAACGGGAACGCTAAGGGCCGCAAAGGCTATAAGTGTGTATCCGGCATGAGCAACCGAAGAGTAGGCAAGTATTCTCGAAACCCTCTTCTGCGCAAGTGCCAGGAGATTTCCGACGGTCATGGTTACAGCAGCAATCAAGGCAAAGATAAAAGCAAACTTTCCGGATATAACGGGAAGAGCTTCGTAAACCACCCTCATCAGGGCTATAAAAGCAGCACTCTTGGAAATCCCCGTAAGGAGTGCAGCAACTCCCGGGCAAGTTCCGTCGTAAACATCGGGACCCCAGAAGTGGAAGGGAAATGCGGTCAACTTAAACCCGAAACCGGCAAGTATAAAAACGCCGGCAAGGGCAACAAGCGGATCCTTAAACAGATTTTGAACTAAAGCCGCAAAAGAAAACTCCCCAGTCATTCCGTAGAGGAGCGATATACCAAAGAGCATCGTTCCTACTGCCAGAGCACCGTTGAAAAAGTACTTTACACCTGCTTCAAAAGACCTTTCATCAAAGGCAAATAGAACCATAAGGTAAGTGGGCATTGTCATTAGCTCCATAGCAATCACAAGGGAAACAAAATTCTCTGCAGAGATAAGGAGGAGGGCACCGGCCGTTGCAATCATAAGGGAACCGATGAGCTCGTTAACGAACTTATCCCTCTGGGTAACCCAATAGACAACGAGCATCGTCATCCAGGAGGCAACCAGGATAAGGAAACCTATAAGCCTTGTCACATCATCAGTTGTAAAGAAGCTATTAAGGAGGCTCCTTCCGCTATCCGATATGAGAACTAAAAATGCTGATATTACGTAGCCAACGCTTGAAATCAAAGCCCCCATTATCCCTGAAATCCTAAAGAGCCTGTTTATAACGGGTAGGAAAGCTCCCGTAAGGGCCAGTATCATTATGGCTGCAAGGAAGTTAACGTTCACCGGTTACCCCCTACTTAAAGAGTTGTGCAAAAGTATCGACTACAGGGTTATAGACGTTAAACACCAGCATTGGGAAAATCCCCACGACTATAAACGCCGCAATGTACATTGCAAGGGGAATATTTTCAATCATTGGAAGCTCCTTAAGGCTCTTCAGCTCTTTCAAGCTCTCCCTCAACGGACCAAACACCGCCCTCTGGAGCATCCACATGAAGAAACCCGCACTCAGTGCACTTGCCAACGGAACTATCACCATTACCCAGCCGTAGTAATCAAAGGCAGCAAGCATAACGGCCAGTTCACCGACAAAACCGGCAGTTCCGGGAAGGCCGACAGCGGCAAGAACCCCTATAACAAACATCGTCATAAGGCCGGGAATCTTCTTCATTATGCCGCCAAGCTCCGAGATGTACCAGGTATGAGTCTTATGGTGAATGTATCCGGCAATCATAAAGAGAAGAGAAATAACCAAGGCGTGTCCTACCATTTCGTAAATGGCTGCAGATATACCGGCAGCTGTCAGAGAAGCAAGACCGAGAAGAACAAAACCCATGTGATTAATACTGGAGTAGGCGACCATCCTCTTTATGTGATCTTCAGCCAAAGCCCTGAAGCCTGCATAGAAAATTGTTAGAACAGCTATAAAGGCCATTAGGGGAGCAAAGAACTTACTTTCTTCGGGAAACATAAAGATTTCCCACCTGAGAAGTCCGTAGGCACCCATTTTGAGAAGCAGTCCGGCAAGGAAAACCGAGATCGGAGAGGGCGCCTGAACGTGAGCGTCCGGAAGCCACGTGTGGAAAGGCACAACAGGCATTTTCACTGCAAAACCTATAAACATCAATACCCAGACGAGCTTGGCAACTTCCGGAGAAAGGCTCGCTTTAAGAAGCTGTTCAAACTCAAAAGTATGCGTAGAAAGGAACAGAACGATAATTCCCAGAAGCAGGAATACACTGGCAAGGTGCGTATAGATAAAGAACTTCATTGCAGCGTATATTCTGTTCTCCGCTCCCCATATACCTATGTGGAAAAACATCGGCACTAAAGTGAACTCCCAGAAAATGAAAAACCAAAGCAGGTTAAGGGAAGCAAAAACTCCGACCATCGGCCCAAGGAAAAGCAGTATGAGGAAAAAGTAAGCCCCCGGCCTCTCAACGTGCCAGGAAGAGAGAGTAACGGTAATGGCCAGGAAAACAGTTATCCCTATCAAAACGAGGGAGATACCGTCAACAGCCAGGTGAAGGTTAAAGTCAAAGGGAGGATAAATCCTGTAAAACTCCTCGAACGCAAACCCGTTGCCCGGGTACTTAACAAACAGAAAGGTTGTACAGAGGGCCAGGAAAGCAGCAACCGCCAACGATAAGTACTTGGGCAGGTTCTTATCAAGCTTCTCTCCAAACCAAGCAAGGGGAGCTATTAGAACCGGCACCAGTATCATACTGAGAAGAATCATCTACTCCTCCTTCAAACGAAGAGAATAATGAGGGCAACTGCTATAACACCCGCAACGAAATAAGTCAGGTAGTCTATAACATCACCTGTCTGTATCTTCCTGCACCTGTCCCAACAGGCAAGAGACAGCCTGGCAGTACCGTTAACAGCTCCATCAACTACATTGATATCTATCCACTCAACGGCCTTTGCAATAGAACCGTAAAAGACATTTCTGCAAATCCACTTTATACCGGCATCAACGTACCAGCCGTTAAACAGAAAATCGTTTATTCCCCTCCCCAGCGGATGCATAAGCAACTTCACTGTTGAAGCCACTCTCTTATAGTAAATCAAGAAAACTATTCCGAAGAGAACGAACATTACCGTCAGCGTTGCAACCAAGAGATTAAGGTGGAACGGCTCATGAACTTCTCCGAAAAGGAAGTGAATTATCTGCTCTTTAAAGAACGGTATAAGCACAGTCATCGCAGCAAGGACGTAAAGGGGAATCAGCATCACAGGGTAAGCTTCCCTTGCATGTTTTGAATTCTCAGAAGGTTCTCCGGTAAACACAACGAACCAGAGCCTAAATCCGTAAGCAATACACAGGACTGCCGAAACAAATGTAAGCCCGAATATTACGGGATTTCCGTAGTCATAAACCGCCGAGAGAATCCAATCTTTACTAAAGAAACCGTTAAAGGGAGGAACTCCGGCTAAGGCAAGGATTCCTATAAGGAAAAGAACGGCGGTTTGAGGCATAAACCTAATAAGCCCGCCGAGCTTAAAGGCGTCCTTAGTATGGTGAGTCATGTGAATAACGGCACCGGCTGCAAGGAACAGGAGGGCCTTAAATATCGCATGGTTCATAAGGTGGAAGATTCCCGCAGCGGCAGAACCGACTCCCAAACCTACAAACATTAAGGCCAAGTGTTCCATTGTGGAGAAGGCAAGAATTTTCTTAATCTCGGTATGAGCCAGAGCACCGGTTGCAGCAATAAAGGCCGAAAGTGCCCCAACGAAGGCCACGACTATAAGGGCATGGGAGTAGTCAAAAAACGGAAACAGCCTGGCAACCATGTAAACACCGGCGTTAACCATAGTAGCGGCGTGAATAAGGGCAGAAACAGTAGTAGGACCTTCCATCGCATCAAGAAGCCATGGAAAGAGGGGAAACTGGGCTGACTTTCCAACAGCCCCTATAAAGAGAAGTATAGATATTACAAGTCCGAGCTTAACACTAAAAGCTCCCGCAACTGCAAGGGCATTAAGTTCTTGAAAGTTAATCGTTCCGAGTAAAACCCAGGCAACTATTATTCCCGCAAGCATAAAGACATCACCAAATCTTGTCATTACGAAGGCCTTAAGGGCTGCCTCCGCTGCACTTTTCTTCCAGTACCAGTAACCGATCAAAAGGTACGAGCAAAGGCCTACGCCTTCCCAGAAGATATAAAGCCCCACCAGGTTGCTGACAAAGACCAAACCAACCATCGAACCGATAAAGAAGAGCTTCTCAAAGTAGTATCTGTGCGGGGACTCATCCTCCTCCATATAGCCTTTTGAGAAAACTATATCGAGGAAACCTATACCGGTTGCTATTAAAGCCATTATTACGGCCAAACTGTCAACGTAAATACCAAAGGGAACGGAGTAGTTTCCAAACCTAAACCACTCAAAGCTGTGAACTATCGCTCCGTCGTGAAGGTTAAGGGCTATGTAGCAGGAAAGGAGAAAACCTATTAGCCCCGTAACAACCGCAACCCAGAAGGAATTCCACCTCTCCGTAAACTTCCCCACCAGAAAGGAGAGAATACTTCCCAGGAAGAAGATAGCGATTGTCAGGTATACGATCTTCTCCATACCTACCACCTCAAGTTCTTAATTTTTGAGGGAATAACCTCACCAAAACGCTTGTAGAAGACGATAACTATTGCCAGTCCAACGGCGGCTTCAAGAGCTGCAAGGCCTATCGTGAAAAACGTAAATATCTCACCGTCAACATTCCTCTGGGCCGAGAAGATTACAAAGTTGATGTTGGCAGCGTTTATTATCATCTCAACTGCAAACAGCATCCTTATAACCGACTTCCTTGACAAAAGCCCGTAAACTCCTACTGCAAAAAGGGAAAAGGACAAGAACAAGTATGCGTGTATATCGGCTTCCAGAAGCATTACTTGGCCTCCCTCTTTTTCGTAATTATGGCGTTTGCCATATAAAGGATTGCAGCAACTATAAAGCCGAGGACAATGGTAAAGAAGGAGTATCTCTCGACAAAGACCGTCCCCAGGTATTCCGTCGAGTACGTTTTAAATGGCAAAGTATCTATAGCACTGGCAAATGAGATGACAACTCCTACCACAAGTAAAATCAGGGAAAGGACTATGGCCTTCACAGCTTTTCCGGGCGGTTTCCTGTAACTTTCACCAATCATCATGATTGCGAAGAGAACGAGAATCGTCACACCCCCGGCATATATGGCCAGCTGGATTCCCCCGAGGATAGGCATATTGAGGCCAAAGTAGACAAGTGCTATTTCCGAAAGGAGGACAACAAACGAAACTGCCGCCCAGAGAAGAGAAGTAGCTTCAAGGGCTATTATTGCAGAGGCAATTACCACAGCGTATATAATCCAGAAGTAGATGTTCCCGGCCATTACTCCTCTCCTTCCTTCTTTTCGACCTTCTTCTGTGCCTGTTTCTTTTTCAAAGCCTCCTGCTTTTTCTTCTCGAGCAGTTCTTCCATCTTCCTTGCCTTTTCAATAGCCTCTTCAAGGTTTTCGGGTTCAAATGTGTACTTTGTCAGCTCGTCCCAAGTTCCCGGCTCAACGTACATCCTGTAGTTATCGGTAAGACTTATTGCCTTCTCCGGCTTTGTAGGACAGGCATCCTCACATAAACCGCAGAAGATACACTCATTCGCCCTTACTTTCGGAACAGCCCTCGGCTTCTTTACTCCGGTAGGAAGCATTTCTATGCAGTTCACCGGACAAGCCCTCGCACATAAACCACAACCGATACATAATTCGGCCTTTATTAGATGCTTACCTCTATACCTATACTCCCTTCTTACTTCTCTATCCCACCAGATTTCGGTGGCTTTCGGGGCAAAGAGGGCTTTTGTTACTTTTATTACTTTCTTGGTTGCTTCTATCGGTATTCTCAGCGTCTCTTTCGGATCCATACTTTCTCTCCCCTTAAGAGATAAACATCTTTATGAGAATTACAAAAGCCAAGTTTAAGAGCGCCAAGGGAGTCAAAACTTTCCAGCAGAACCTGAGCAACTGATCCATCCTTATACGAGGAGTAGAAGCCCTAACTACAAAAGTAAATAGATAAAGGACAAAAACCTTCAAGAAAAACCAAATAATTCCCGGCAGGATGGGGCCCTTAAAACCGCCGAGGAATAGCACAGTCGCTACAGAAAAGAGGGCAAAAAGTTCCACAAGTTTGGCAACGGCAAGTATCGCGTAATTAAAGCCTCCAAATTCGGTCATGAAGCCGTAAACGATCTCCTGTTCCGCCTCAGGTATGTCAAAAGGAGGTCTATCGGTAACCACAAGAACCGCCGTTACAAATATGAGGAAGGCAGGCAGGAGAATCAAAAAACTGAGGAAAGAACTGCTTTCAACGATCTTCACGTGATTAAGAGTTCCGTAAAACACAGCCGCAGCAAGGGCGGAAAGCCACAGGGGAATCTCTCCCGAAATCATTTGATTGACGGCCCTAAGTCCTCCTATGAACGAGTACTTACTCTTAGAAGCCCAACCCGCGTAGAAAAATACGGGAGGCATTCCCGTAACAAGTGCAAGGATTATCAGGAGATCGAAGCTCGTGCTAACGATGTACCAGTTCTCGGAAAAGGGAATAAAGGCAATAAGCATTGCCACCATTAAAAAAGCAACAAAGGGAATAAGTGAAAAGAGCAGCTTATTCGCTCTTTTCTGAATCACAAACTCCTTTTGAAGAAGCTTAAAAACATCAGCAGTTGTCTGAAGGAGTCCCCACTTACCGACGTAGAACGGTCCTATCCTTAAGTGAGCATCTGCAAGGACTTTCCTCTCCAGGTAAAAAATCATCAGAAACACCACAAGAAGGAAGAGGAAACCTGGAAAAACTATTGCCTTAAACCAAGCCATTGTCTCCTCCTACCTGTCTATATCGCCGTGACACATGTAAAGGGAGGCAAATATCACGGGAACATCGGCAAGTTTTACTCCCTTCATCATCTCGGGCATTGCCCAGAGGTTAGCAAAAGAAGGCGCTCTCATCTTCAGCCTGTAAGGTCCAGTTCCGCCTTTGCTTACTAAATGAAAACCGAAACATCCCCTTGCCCACTCAACATTAACGTAAGCCTCTCCTTCCGGAACCTTTACCGGAAACTTGGTTCTATAATCCCCTTCCGGAAGACCCTCAATAGCCTGTCTGATTATCTTCGCAGACTCTACAAGCTCCTCCCAGATAACCAAATACCTGGCATAAGCGTCCCCTTCTTCCCTCGTGACAACCCTGAAATCAAGCTCACCGTAGGCAGCATAAGGGTAGTCTTTCCTAATATCGGAAGCCACTCCCGATGCCCTGAGGGCGGGACCTGCAAGGCCCAGTTGGATAGCCTTTTCCTTTGAAACCACACCTACACCTTTGGTCCTAAGCTTAAGCGTAGGGTTATCAATGAAAACTTCCCCGTACCTCGGTATAAATTCCCTCTCCAAGTAATCGACAGCGTGAACCATCTTCTCTATAAACTTCCCCGTCGGCTCATAACGCACACCGCCAGGAACTATAGACGCCGTAGCAATCCTCTGCCCAGAATAAACTTCAAATGCATCAAGGAACTTTTCCCTTGCGATCAAAGCCCACTGCATGGGGGTGTGAACGCCGAGAACACCTATGAAACTTCCAAGTCCTATCAGGTGACTTACTATCCTCCCAGCTTCACAGAGCATAGTCCTGACGTAATCTGCCTTCTTCGGAACCTCTACTCCGGCTATCTTCTCGGCTGCTATTGAATACCCGGTCATCGTTCCGAAGTTGTCAATAAAGCACGCCCTTTCAACGTTTACTATTGCATTTATCCACGTCCTGTACTCAACGAGCTTTTCAAGAAGTCTCAGGACGTACCCTATATCGGGATCAACCTTCACAACCTCATCTCCATCAACCCACAGCTTTAGCCTCATGGGGCCCGAAGCCGGGTGCTGAACTCCCCAGTTCAGCTGTAGCAACTTCTCCTGGAGGAGGCCAAGGTCTTCTCCCGAAACTTCCACCTCTTTTTCAACCGTAAAACTGTAACCCGCCAAGGCTATGCTGTTGCTCATTACTTTTTCTCCTTAGTAGGCTTTCTGTGTTTTTTAAAGTCGTAGGACTTCCTTAAGGGGAACAACCCGCTCGCCCATTCGGGAAGGAGCATCACTTCAAGCCTTGGATTTCCGATAAACTCTATTCCAAACATTTCCCAAGCTTCTCTCTCATGAGGTTGAAGAGGAGGGAAAATATCGCAAACGCTCGGAACGGAA
>Ga0256837_1000912_pt1 | contig 22218 bp, 22 predicted proteins | sample 4562384metaG_FD_185976 | JGI IMG/M metagenome (GOLD analysis project Ga0256837, IMG submission 185976) | Hydrothermal vent microbial communities from Guaymas Basin, Mexico - 4561-384 | ecosystem: Environmental > Aquatic > Marine > Hydrothermal vents | place: Mexico: Guaymas Basin | collected...
AGTCGAGCCAAAGCGAGGAAAACTAATTGAGGGGAGTTGTAAATATATATGGAGTAATAAAGAGCACAGAACCATTAACGCACTCAATATCGTATCGCTCAATTATGCAGACTCACACTCAACTTTATAAAATGTTGTTTGTTTTTCTTGGGGTATTATAATTTAATCATTATGCTAGTGTAATTGATGCTGATAATATAAATTTAGATAAAGATTTTAGCTTGTTTGAGCCAAGTTTTGACACACTCAAACTAACTAAGTGATACAAAGTCCTAAAAATAGGAGCTTGTAAGTAATAAGGCACAGCGTAAGCTGCGTTTTGTCATGGATAATAATTTATCTAGCTTTTAGATTACTCTAAGAGTCTTGCGAGTGCGAAAATTGTGAAGTTTTTACCATACACTCTTGCTTCTGTTTGGGTTTACATATCTGCTATGATTACTCAAAGCTCTCCTAGGTTCTTACCCTAGTATTTCACCTTTTCCTACGAAAGTAGGTAGTCTATTTTCTGTTGCACTTTCCCTTTGGTTACCCAAGCCATCTTTTAGATGGAAACATACTTCACTGAAGCCCAGACTTTCCTCTTGTAAAAATTTACAAGCTATTATCTGCTGTACCTAGTGCAATTATACTATTATTTTCTTATGATGTCATAATATGCAGGAGGATTAAATTTAAAAACATCTTTTTTAAGATCTGTATTTGTTTTTACATTTTTAAAAACTATACTTACTTTATTATCTAACTCATCAGTGTAAAAGATAGCTTGTAGTTTATTGTTATATATTTTTATAGTGTAAGTTATGTTATTTAGAGTGTTTTCATAAGTGTTTTCATCTATTTTTTTAGATTCTTTTAATATATTTATTAAATTTAGCTCTTCACTAATATTGCTTATTATTGCTTGTTCTAATTCTGGTTCATCAATTATTATTTGTGATTGTGAAATATATACATTTTTAGCTGGTTCATTATAGTGCCATAAAATATTATTTGTATCAAATATAATATTTCCTTGATATTTTATAATACTATTTGAATTGTTCTTTATAGTTTGAGTGAAATCGGCTTTTAGATTTTTTATATCAAATATATTTGCAAAAGATAGTAAATAAAGATTTAAAAGTATTAATAATATTTTCATTTGTTTCCTTTAGTATTAATAAAGTCTACATTATATCAAATAATTATTGCTTAATCCTTATATAACAAACTATTAGCTATAATCAGCCGTTTATTATAATTATATTATGATAAATCATATTCCTATTGGAGAAAAATATATGTTACAATTTTTAGGTAAAATTTTTGGTACAAAAAATGATAAAGAGATTAAAAAATATAGAAAAAGAGTTGAGCAAATAAATGCTCTAGAAGACAAATACAAAGCTTACAGTGATGAACAACTACAATCAGATATAAACACAATTAAAGAAGATATACAAAACGGATCTAAAACTTTAGATGAAGTTTTAAATGATGTATATGCTATTACAAAAGAAGCAAGTACTAGAATCTTAAATATGAGACATTACGATGTTCAGCTTATTGGTGGATTAGTTTTAAATGATGCAAGAATTGCAGAGATGAAAACAGGTGAGGGTAAAACATTGGTTGCTACACTTCCTGTAGTATTAAATGCCTTAACTGGAAGAGGTGTACATGTTGTAACAGTAAATGACTATCTTGCATCAAGAGATGCAAAAGATTTAGAACCTTTATATAACTTTTTAGGTTTAAGTGTTGGAGTTTTAACAGCAGAGATCCAAGACCATGAAGATCGTCAAGAGCAATACAATGCAGATATAACATATGGTACAAACAATGAGTATGGATTTGATTATCTAAGAGATAATATGGCATATGATAAAGATCAAAAAGTTCAAAGAGAACACTACTTTGTAATTGTAGATGAAGTGGATTCAATACTTATTGATGAAGCTAGAACACCACTAATTATAAGTGGACCTACAAACCATAAAAGTGAAAACTACATAAGATCAAATGAAATTGCACTGAAACTTGAAAAAGGTGAAAGAATAGAACCTAAAAGACCAGATGAAAATGCAAAAATGACTGGTGATTTTTATGTTGATGAAAAAAATAAAACTGTACTTTTAACAGATGATGGTGTAAGAAATGCAGAAAAATTATTTGAAGTTGATAACTTATATTCTTTAGAAAATGCAGGACTTTCTCACCACTTAGATCAAGCTTTAAAAGCAAACTATATATTTGAAAAAGATGTAGATTATGTTGTTCAAAATGGTGAGATTATTATTGTTGATGAGTTTACAGGAAGATTAAGTGAAGGTAGAAGATTCTCTGATGGTCTTCACCAAGCACTAGAAGCAAAAGAGGGTGTTGTAATCCAAGAAGAATCACAAACTTTAGCAGATATTACATACCAAAACTATTTTAGAATGTATGATAAATTAGCAGGTATGACAGGAACAGCTCAAACAGAAGCAACAGAATTTGCTGAGATATATAACCTTGATGTTGTATCTATTCCTACAAATGTTCCAGTAAAAAGAATAGATAAAAACGACCTTATCTTTAAAAGTGAAAGGGAAAAATTTGAAGCAGTTTGTAACAAAATATTAGAATACTCTAAAACTGGACAACCTGTGCTTGTAGGAACAGCTAGTATTGAAAAAAGTGAATATTTACACAAACTTCTAAAAGAGAAAAAAATTGCCCATACAGTATTAAATGCAAAACAACATGAAAAAGAGGGAAAAATAGTAGAAGATGCTGGTCAAAAAGGTGCAATTACTATTGCTACAAATATGGCTGGTAGGGGTGTTGATATTAAAATACCTCAAGAGTGTTTAGATCTTGGTGGATTAGCTATTATAGGAACAGAAAGACATGAAAGTAGAAGGATTGATAATCAGCTAAGAGGAAGATCTGGAAGACAAGGTGATGTTGGTGTTACTCAATTTTACCTATCTTTAGAAGATAACCTTTTAAGAATCTTTGGAAGTGATAAGATAGCTTCTGTTATGCAAAGATTAGGTATAGAAGAGGGTGAACATATTGAATCTGGTATGGTAACAAGAGCCGTTGAAAATGCACAGAAAAAAGTTGAAGCTATGCACTTTGAAAGTAGAAAGCATATTTTAGAATATGATGATGTAGCAAATCAACAAAGACAAGTAGTTTATACATTTAGAAATGAGTTATTAGAACCTGATTATGATATTGATACTAAAATCACTGAAAATATAAGAGAATATGCTCTTCATGTATTAAGTAATGCTGGATTTATTGATGGTATGCCAGTAGAAGATTATGATTTTGATAGAGTTATTGCTATTATCAAAGAGGAACTAAGACTTGATATTACAAAAGAGGACTTCTATGCAGATAATTTAGCAGATATTGAAGATAATCTAACAAAACTTTTAATTGAATCTTATGATAAAAAGATGTCAATAGCTCCTGCTGAACAAAAAAGTGATATTGCAAAGATGTTATATCTTAGAATATTAGATGATAGTTATAGAGAACATCTATATGCTATGGATACTCTAAAAACTGGTATTGGACTTAGAGGTTATAATCAAAAAGATCCATTAGTTGAGTATAAAAAAGAGTCTTATCACCTATTTATGGAATTAAGAGAAAATATCAAATTAGAGATTGTTAAAATTTTGTTTACTATTCAACTTGTTGATGAAGAAGAAGAGAGACGACAAATGGAAGAACTAAAGCAAAATATGCAAAAAGAGGTTCAAAACATTGAGATCAAATCTGAAGATGAAGAGAAGTTTGAAAAAAAGGTTGCAAGAAATGAACCTTGCCCTTGTGGAAGTGGAAAAAAATATAAACAATGTTGTGGAAAAAGTGGACCAAAAAAAGGTTTATTAGCAAAATAAAAATATAATTAGCACTCCCCCTTGACAAGTGCTAAATATTAATATATAATAGCGAAGTTAATTTGTAAAAATTAACTAAATTTTTATACAAAAGGTAAAAAATGGCAAAAAGTTTATACGAAACATTAGGTGTTAGTGAAAATGCAACAGCATCTGAAATAAAAAAAGCTTATAGAAAACTAGCAAAAAAATATCATCCAGATATGAATAAAGAAGCTAGTGCAGAAGAAAAATTTAAAGAGATCAATGCTGCATATGAAGTACTAGGTGATGAGCAAAAGAAAGCTCGATACGATATGCATGGTGATGATATGTTTGGTGGACAAAACTTCCACGATTTTGCTCAAGGTCAAGGAGCAGGGGTTGATATAAATGATATATTAAACCAAATGTTCGGTGGTGGAGCTGCTAGAGGTGGCTTCGGTGGAGCTTCAGGGTTCCCTGGTGGAGGATTCTCTGGTGGATTTGGTGGACATTCTGCTCCAGATTTAGACTTAGAAGCAAATTTAAGTGTTGATTTTAGAACAGCAATATTAGGTGGTGTTAAAAACATCTCTGTAGAAGGTGAAACTTTTGATATTAAAATACCAAAAGGTATTAAAACTGGTCAAAAAATTAGAGCAAAAGGTAAGGGTAGATCTGCTCAAGGATTCCCAAGAGGTGATCTTATCTTAAAAATAAACGTTCTAGAAGATGATGAGTATACAAGAGATGGAGATGATTTAACTAAATCATTTGATATCCCACTTTATACTGCAATGTTTGGTGGAAAAGTTGTAATTGATACACTTTATAAAGAGATAACTCTAAAAGTACCTCAAAATACAAAACAAAACCAAAAATTTAGAGTTAAAGAATTAGGTGCTTATAATAGAAAAACAAAAGAGACTGGATATTTATATCTAAAAGCAAATATTATTATCCCGAAAATTGAAGATTTACCAGAAGATCTAGTAGATGCTTTAAGAGAAAAACTTCCAAAGAAATAATGGCTTCTTATAAAAAAGTAGTAAAACAACTTAGTCCTTTACTACGGAATATAACTCATATACCAGTAAAAGAAGTAGAGATACTTCTTTTACATATCTTAGGTCAAAATGTAATTTGGCTACATATCAACTACAACAAAGAGTGTGATGACAGCACTTTTAAAAAATTAGAAAAACTCGTACAAAAAAGATCACAAGATTATCCTATTGAATATATCACTTCAAGAGCTAGCTTTTATGGTGAAACATTTAATGTAGCACCAAATGTACTAATACCAAGACCTCAAACTGAAATATTAGTAGAAAAAGCTATTGAAACACTAAGTAAAATATCAAATCCAAAAGTTGTAGAAATTGGAACTGGAAGTGGTATTATATCTGTTATGTTAGCTTTAGAAGTACCAAATATATCTATAATAGCTGTAGATATAAATGATGATGCACTAGCTTTAGCAAAAACAAATGCAAAAAAATTTGATATTGAAGATAAAATCACATTTGTAAAAAGTGATATATTCAATAGTATAGATGTAAAAGATTATGATATGTGTATATCAAATCCTCCATATATAAAAAACAATTACAAACTACCAAAAAATGTTACACATGAACCTTCAAATGCACTATTTGGTGGAGAGCAGGGTGATGAACTTCTGAAAAAAATAGTAGATCAAACATATTTAAATAATATAAGGTATTTATATTGTGAGATGGGGTATGATCAAAAAGAGCCATTGGGTGAATTTTTGAAAAATCACAAAACAAAATCTGTTGAATTTTATAAAGATTATGAGAAGTTTGATAGAGGATTTACAGTGGAATTTGATTATGAATAATATATTGCAAATAAAAGATATGCATAAAACTTTTGGAACAAAGAAAGTTCTAAAAGGTATTACTTTAGATATAGTACAAGGTAAATGTACAGCTATTTTTGGTCTAAGTGGTGGTGGAAAATCTACTATTATAAAGCATATTGTAGGTTTACTTAAACCAACAAGTGGTGATATTATTTATGATAATGATAAAAATATAGCTACCATGGATGAGAATGAATTAAGAGATGTTAGAAAAGATATTGGATTTTTATTTCAAAGTGGAGCTTTATTTGATAGTATGAATGTATTTGATAATGTTGCATTTCCACTTGTAGAACATAGTAAAATGTCAAAAGATGAGATAGAAAAAGAGGTTTTAAAACATCTTGATATTGTAGGTTTAGATTCAGCAAGTGTAAGAGATCTTTTTCCTGATGAACTAAGTGGAGGTATGAGAAAAAGAGTAGGTTTAGCTAGAACTATTATTACAAAACCAAGAGTATTACTTTATGATGAACCTACAAGTGGGCTTGATCCAATTACAAGTGATACTATATCTCAACTTATACTAAAAATCCAAAGAGAATTTAATACTACTTCTATATTAATAAGCCATGATATAAAAGAGACATTCAAAAGTGCTGATTATTTTGCTATGTTATACAATGGTAAAATTGTAGAGTATGGAGATGAAGAGCATTTTAAAAACTCAAAATTAGAGATAGTACAAAACTTCTTAGCTGGACGAAGTGTTTAATGCAACTTTACCAACCAAAAGATGGATACTGTTACAATAGTGATACGTATTGTTTATATAACTTTATAACAGTTTGTCTTAGTAAGTTTAAAAATATCCATGGAGATATACTTGATATTGGTGCAGGATCTGGAATACTAGGTCTTCTTTTAAGTAAAGAGTATGAGAATATATCTTTAAACTCTTGTGAGATACAAGATGAGTTTGAATTTTTAGCTAAAAAAAATGCATCTGTTAATAATATAAAACTTAATCTATACAAAGGTGATTATCCTAAAATTGATTTTGATAAAAAATTTGATATAGTTGTATCAAACCCACCTTTTTATCCATCTTGTGTGGTAAAAACAACAAATAAAAATATAAAAATTGCAAGGTATAATGATAGTTTGCCTTTAGAAGATTTTATATCAAAAACATCAAAAATTCTAAAACCAAAAGGTAAGTTCTTTTTTTGTTATGATGTTAAGCTTCTAAATGATATTATTTCATTATTAAAGAAATACAAGTTAAATCTTGAATCTATGCAGTTTTTACATCCAAAAGCCAATAAAGAAGCATCTTTGGTTATGATATATGCTAGAAAAGATTCAAAAAGTATGTTAGAAGTTAAAAGTCCATTTATTATGTTTGAAAATAATGATTTTTCAAAGAATATGCAAAATATTTATGATAGATGCAACACCCACAGTATAAAAGTAGAGATATAAAATGATTACACATAAAGATTATAGTTTTAAATTTGATGAAAATAAGTGTGCTACTTGTGAGGGTAATTGTTGTATAGGAGAGAGTGGATATATTTGGATTAGTATGCAAGAGATTGAAACACTAGCAAAACATCTAAATATCACATCAAAAGAGTGTTTTGAAAAGTATTTAATAAAATATGGATATAAGTTCTCAATAAAAGAGAGAAAAATATCAGAAAATAATTATGCTTGTATATTTTTTGATTTAGATAAAAAACAATGTAGTATCTATGAAGCAAGACCAACACAATGTCGAACTTTTCCATTTTGGGAACATTTCAAAGAAAATATTGATGAAGTAATACAAGAATGCCCAGCAATAGTAAAATAATAACAGCCCTTTTTATAGGATTTGTATTGTTTGGATGTAGTTCATCTAATAATACTTTAGTACCTAGTACTAAGTTGCAAACTACTACAAAAGTTATAAAACATAAAGTTTTAAATAAAGAAGAGTTTGAAGAAAATGTACTACTTAGTTTAGCTTTAGATTATGAATTTAATAAACAGTATAAAAATAGTGCAATGGTATATGAAAAGCTATACAAAATAAATCCAAACTATGATTACTTTCAAAAACTATTATATCTTCATGCTTATAATAAAGAGTTCAATAGACTAAAAGAGTTATCTCAGGAGGGATTAGTAAAATATCCATCAAAAAAAGAGTATTTACTTAAAAATTATGTTTTTTCTTTAATTAAATTAAAAGAATATAACGAAGCATTAAAATATTCAAAACAATTAGTAAGTATTAAAAAAAGTGCAAATAATTACTCATTTTTAGCTGATAGTTATTATGGAGTAAAAGAATATAAAAATGCCTCAAAGTATTATCTAAAATCTTATAAGTTAAATAAAAATACAAAAGCTATGATAAACTATACAAATATTTTATTTAATAATTTAAATAAAAAAATAAAAGCAATTAAATTTTTGGAAAATTATAGAAAAAATAGATGTATCCAAGATGTTTGTACAGTACTATTGAATTATTATGAAAGAACAAACAATATTCAAAAAGCTATAAAACTTTCAAAAAAGATGTTAAAAAACTATAAATCAACTTATAGTAAAGATAAGATATCTCAAATACACAATTATATTTTATCTTTATATTTAAAAATAGATATAAAAAAAGCTATCAAATACTTAGAAGAAGAGGGCTTTGATGATAAAAAATTAGCATTTTTATACTCAATAACAAATCAAAATAAAAAAGCACTAAATCTATATAGAAAAATCTATAAACAAACACAAGATATAACAGTACTTGGTCAAATAGCTATGTTTGAAAGTGAATATGATAAAAGTATAAGTAAAAAAGATATATATGCAAAATTTGAAAAAACACTAAAATATAAACCAAACCCTATATATCAAAACTATTATGGGTATTTATTATTAAATGATAATAAACAACTAAAAAAAGCTTTAGATCTAATCAAAAAAGCATATAATTCAAACCCAAATAATTTATCTTTTAAAGATTCTTTAGCATATGCATATTATAAAAATAAAAAGTATAAAACAGCATATACTTTAATGGAAGATGTAGTTTCAAAAGTAGGGCTTAGCAATATAGAGATAAAACAACACTGGGAAGAGATAAAAAAATATAAGGATAACAAATGATATTAGACGATATAATAAAAAAAACAAGAGAAGACTTAGAAATAAGAAAAAAAGAGTTTAGTGTAGATTGGTTAGGTAGAAGTTTAGCATATAATCCATACCAACCAAGAGATGTAAAACCTTATCTTACATCTACAAAAGAAGAGCCTATTAGAATAATAGCAGAAGTTAAAAAAGCTAGTCCTAGCAAAGGTATCATAAGAGAAGATTTTGATCCATTACAAATAGCACAAGATTATAGTAACAATGGAGCAAATGCTATATCTGTTCTTACTGAACCACACTTTTTTCAAGGTGATATAGAGTATTTAACAGGAATTAGAAGATATGTAGATACTCCATTACTTAGAAAAGATTTTATAATAGATGAGTATCAACTTCTTGAAGCACTTGTTTATGGTGCAGATTTTGTACTTCTTATTGCAAAAGCATTAGATAAACAAACTTTAAAAGATCTATACGATAAAGCTTTATCTTTAGGACTTGAAGTATTAGTAGAGATTCATGATCTTCCTGATCTTAAAAAAGCTATGTCTTGTGGAGCTAATATTATAGGTATAAACCATAGAAATCTTGAAACATTTGAGATGGATATGACTTTATGTGATAAGTTAATACCACTTATTCCAAATGGTAAAATAATTGTTGCAGAAAGTGGTATTACAGATATACAAACAATAAAAAGACTAAACTCAATAGGTGTTGATGCCTTTTTAATTGGTGAACATTTTATGAGACAAGACGATATTGGTGCAGAGATACAAAAACTAAAAAACTCAATGAAATAAATTATGAAAGATGATATAGCAAGTTATAAACAAGCCTTAAAAGAGCAATTTTTTAAAAATGAAGATAAACTTTTTACTAAAAAACCAAAGTTTATCTCATATACTTGTAAAGATACAACAGGGATATTATCTTCAATAGCATCAAACTCTAGGTTTTCAGAGATAAGAAAACGATACAAAGTTACAGTTTTTTTATATAAAATCCTTTTAAAATCACAATTTAATTTTGTATTATATGCATTTTATAGAAATGATATACTATATATAGCAACTGCAAATCATATAGGTCAAAGTGAACTTAATATGCAAAAACTTACTATAATATCTTATTGTAAAAAATCGATAGATTATAAAAATATAAAAGATGTAAAGATATTTAGAGATGAACATAAACTTCAAAAAAAAGAGAAAAGAAAAATACAAAGATATAAAGAAAGAAGTTATGGAATATTCGATAATTACCTTACTAATAAGAAATTATATAATATAGCTCAAAGAATAAAAGAAAAGATAAAATTATTAAATAATTAGGAAATATATTTTAATTTCTTATACAAATGAGAGTATAATTTATATATACACTTATAAGGAATATAATATGACTAATTCTATAGATGGTGGAGTATTTTCTCCTATAAAAAAATTACTGAAAATACACAATGGTTTTACTAAAAGTTTGAAGCTAAAAATGGTAGATGATTATCTATTTAGTTATAAGAAAAAGTGATTAATCTGGGACTCAGATTTTTCATTAAGTATAAATAGTAAATATAATTTAGTATTGGAAACTATAATTTCCAAACTATTGTATCCACTTCTACTATAATCTATTACTTTAGAAATTAAAGCAAATTTATTAAACAAAAATGTTAAAATGGCTAATCTTATTTTAGGACAATAAATGTTTGAAAACTTTTTACGATTTTTTATAAATAACTCACGAATGAACTATACACTTTTTGTACTTGTATTTGCAGTTGGTATAGTATCTTATATCAAAACACCAAAAGAGATTTTTCCTGTTTTTGATCTAGATATGGTAATCGTTAGTGGACATTATACAGGTGCAAGTGTTGATACTCTTGATAAGATTATAGTTTCCTCTTTAGAAGATAATCTAAAAAGCACACAAGGTGTTAAAGTGATCACTTCTATTGTAAATCCAGGTAAATTTTCTATTATATTAGAACTTAAAAAAGGTACTAATATATACGATACAGTAAATAAAGTAAAAGATACCGTATCTGCAAATAAAGGCAATCTTCCTTCAGATATGGATGAGCCAATAGTAAAAGCTATGGAACTTAAAAAATCTCTTTTAGAACTTACTATATCTACTAATAATAAAAATGTAGATTTAAGAGCAAAAGCAAATGAACTTAAAAAACAGATCCTAAGTATAAAAAATATTTCTGAAGTTACTATTTATGGTGATAGTGATAAATTTTATGAGATAGTTGTAGATGAAAAAAAGCTTGAAGCATTTAATATCCCTGCTCTTGATTTTTATAGAACAATAAGTAGCCTATCTTATATATTTCCACTTGGTCAAATAGAAGATAAAACAAAACACTTTTATATATCAACAAAAAATGGTGCAAAAACGCAAGATGAACTAAAAAATACAAAAATATATATAGCAAATACTACTATATATCTAAAAGATGTAGCAAAAGTAAGTAAAAAGTATGAAGATACAAGCACCCTATTTTCTCTTGATGATAAAGATGCTATAAATTTAAATATAAAGCAAAGCACAACAGGAGATGCTACAAAGTTACAAAAACAAATAGTTGATGTAATCAAAACTCTAAATACACAAGAAGATATAATCTATACAATAAGAAATGACCAATCTATTAAAATAAAAGATAGACTAAATATTGTTATATCAAATATTATTTTAGGGCTTATTATTATAACTTTAATAGTTGCTCTACTTATAAATGCAAGAATGGCATTTATTATTAGTGTTGGGATCCCTACTTCATTTGTGATTGCTGCTATTTATTTTTATATGTTTGGCTATACAATAAATCTTATATCATTAGTAGGTGTTTTATTAGCTTTAGGTATTGTAGTTGATGATGCTATGGTTGTAAGTGAAAATATACAACAACATGTAGAAGAAGGTATGGATGTAAAAGAAGCAGCAATACTAGGATCTAAAGAGATGGTAAAACCAGTAACAATTGCGTCACTTACTACTTTATTTTCATTTTTACCTCTACTTATGATGAGTGGTACTATGGGTGAAGTTATTAAACTAATACCAATAGCTCTTAGTGCATTGATTATTGCATCACTTATAGAGTCATTTGTATTTTTACCAATACATGCAGCACATACACTTAATAAAAATAGTAAAACAACATCGTGGAAAAGAGCAAATGAGATATATAGTGCTGTTATACATTTTCTTATGCGTTGGAAAAAAAGTTTTTTAGTTATGTTTATTATATTAGTTCCATTTTTAACTTTTATGATAATAAAACAATCACACTTTCAGATGTTTCCAGCTTATGATTCTAGTATTATAAATATTACATTAAAAGCAAATATAAATAGCACTTTAGAACAAAGTAATGAGATAGTAAAAGATGTTGCAAAAGAGTTGTTAAAGAAAAAAGATGAGTTTTATATAAGTAATATTGGAACAACTGCTGGTTATAGAAAAGATAGTGCAGGAAATACAGAAAATTATCCTTATGCTATGTATATTACTGTTGAATTACAAAAGCTAAAACCCCAAAACTTTGTTGATAGATATATTACACCATATCTTAGTTTTTATTATGATGATGAGGGACGAACTAGAGAATTAACATCTCAAGAGATATCTAAAAAATTAAAAGAATTTTTAGAAGATAAAAAAATAAAAGAAAAATATAACTTATTAGATCTATCTGTAGTACAAAAAAAAGTAGGACCAATAAAAGCTGATGTTAAAATAGGACTTGTATCAAATGATTATGTAAAAATAGATAAATATATAAAAGAATTAACTAAAAAGCTAAATAGTATAGATGGTGTTATTTCAGTTGCAAACTCTACAAATAAAGGTATAGATGAACTAAAAATAAGTATAAACTCCTATGGTGAATCTTTAGGATTAACAGAATCATATTTAGGTGAACTATTAAGTAATAAATACCTAAATATTAAAAAGGCAAGTGTATTTAATAAAGATGGTATTTTAGATATAAAAGTATCATCAAAATATAAAGATGATTTAAATTATTTTAAAATACAAAAGATCACTCTAAAAGATGGAACAATAGTAACTTTACAAGATGTATGTAGTTTTGATATTGTAAAATCTTTTGAGAAGATTACAAAAGAAAATGGTCTTACAAATTTTTATATATTTTCAAATGTAAATACAAAAATAATTACAGCATCAGAAGTACTTGATATATTAGAACCATTATTACAAAAAATAAAAGATGATAAAGTAAAAGTTATTTTAAAAGGTGAAGCTCAAAAAAATAAAGAGCTTAAAGATGATATGGTTTTAGCAACGGCACTTGCTATGGTACTTATACTTTTAGCTATGTTATATTTATTTAACTCATTTAGAGATACATTTATAGTTATGAGTGTTATTCCATATTCATTGTTTGGTGTATTTGCTGGACATATGTTAATGGGTGTAAATATTGGTATGACAACTATTATTGGAGCTTTAGGACTAGCAGGAGTTGTTATAAATGATGGTATTATTATGATGACATATCTTAAAAAATCAAAAAATATCCAAGAGGTATTTAAAAACTCTGCAAAAAGATTTAGACCAATTGTTCTTACATCTGTTACTACACTAATAGGTGTTACATCATTGATGTTTTTCCCTACAGGACAAGCAGTTATATTCCAACCAATGGCAATAGCACTTGGATTTGGACTAGCATGGGGAACTATTTTGAACTTACTATTCTTACCAGTTCTTTATACATTTGCAAATAGGTTAAAATAATGAATTTTGATCTATTGAAACAAACTATAGAAGAAAACTCTATAGATTTAAGTGAAGAGTTTAAAAGAATTTTTCATGGTCGTGGTGATTATTATGAAGGTTTTTCATTTTTAACTATTGATTCTATTGATGATATTTTAAATGTTGCTTTTTATAAAGAGATAAGTAAAGATGATGAAAATACACTATTAGATATATTAAAAGAGTACATTAAAACTTCAAGACATAATACCATAAATCTTCAAAGAAGATATATAAGTAAAGCTCCAAGCCAACTAATAGTAGGAGATATTAAAGAAGATTTATATGCAATAGAAAATGGTCTTAAATTTACTCTTGATCTAAAGTCACACCAAAATAATGGTTATTTCCCTGATATGAAAAATGGAAGAACTTATATAAAAAGTATAGCAAAAGATAAAAATGTATTAAATCTATTTTCATATACTTGTGGATTCTCACTTAGTGCTGCTAGTGCTGATGCTAGCAGTGTATATAATATTGATATGAGTAAAGGTGCATTAACTAAAGGTAGAACAAATCACCACCTAAATAATATTAGCACTCATAATATCCACTTTGGTCCATATAATATTTTAAAATCTTTCTCAAAAATAAGAAAAAAAGCTCCTTATGATATAATAATAATCGACCCACCTACTTTTCAAAAAGGAAGCTTTGAAGCAACTAAAGATTATACTAAAATCATAAGAAGACTAGAAGAGATAGCTAGTGATGATTGTACAATCTTAGCTTGTATAAATTCACCTTTTTTAGATGAGAATTTTTTAATAGACTTGTTTAAAGAACACTGCCCTACTTTTAAGTATGAAAAAAGATTAAAAAATTGTGAAGAGTTTATTTGCGTAGATGAGAGTAAAAGCTTAAAGAACTTAGTTTTTAAAAATAAGTTCTAAAGCTAGTTCTTTATGATTGTTTTAATATCACTCTTTTATTTATAAATCTTAGCAAAAATTCAATACTAAATGCAATAAAAAAAGTTCCCAATAAATAATAAGCAATCTCTGGCATCTTCTCATATGTAGAGTATAATGTAATAGCAGCAATTAAAAACATTGCAAATATTGCTAAAATAATTAAACTTTTTTTAGCTTTTGTTTTATTTATAAGGTTTAAGTGTGCAATATGAGTTGTACCTTGAACTATTAACATAACTATTGCAGCAACTGTTGTGATCTGAGAAAGGTTAAAAAATAATATCATTGGGATAACTAGTATTGAACTAATTATTAATCCTTCATTAGAATGAAATACATTGTATTCATAAACTTTAGGAAGGTTACCCTCTTTTGCCATAGTATATCCTATACTAGAAACAGAAAAAAGTGTAGCATTTATTGCAGATGCAGTTGCTAAAAGTGCTGTAACTGATATGATTTTAAATCCAATTTCACCAAACATTGGTTTTGCGGCAACTGCTAATGCATAATCTTTTGTTTGGATTATTTGATCTAAAGATAAATTTCCTAAAACTGCAATACTTGTTAAAATATATAAAGTAGCAACAATTAATATTGCTATAAACATTGCTTTTAACATTGTTGTTTCTGGATTTTTCATATCTTCTACAGTGTTCGTAATAACACTAAAACCTTGATATGCAAAAAAAGTAATACCTATAGCAAATACCATACCACTAATTGGTGGTATTTTAGATACGCTTAAAAGTTCTGGTTGAATTGTATAAAAAGATGCAATAGCAAATATAGCTAAAACACTAAGTTTTATAACTACTATTATATTTTCTGATTTAGCAACAATAGAAGCTCCAACTAAATTAATAATAGTAAATAAAAGTACAATACCAATAGCAAATATATTTATCATAAAAGTACTAGAATCAGCCATAAAAGTAGAACTATATGTACCAAATGATTTAGCAACAGCAGCAACTGCAATTAATTGTGAAAAATAAAACATAACTCCCATGGAACCTGAAAATATATTTTCACCAAAACCTTGAACTAAATATTCAACAATTCCACCTCTTGACTGAAAAGTAACAGCTAGTTTTGCCAATGAATATCCACTAAGAAGTGCTATATTAATCCACCAAATACAAAAGAAAGCCATACTATATTACCAGCCATAGCTCCAGCTTGACCAATAACTATAAAGATACCAGCTCCTACCATTGAGCCAATTCCTAAAAAAACTGCTCCCCATAAGCCAAATGCTTTGTTGTTATTCATATAAATTCCTAAATATTTATTTAGTTGATTATAATTTTATCATCTACACGTATTATACCACTTTTTATTATTTTAGCCCTATATCCACCTATATATTTAAGTCCATTCATAATATCTACATCTAATATTTTGGCTAAATATTTACAAGGTGGAGCTGTTCTTTGTAGTTTGAATTTTGCAGATCCTATAGAAAACTCTTTATCTTTTACTTTTTCATAATCAAAATCTTTTATAATAAGATTTCTTCTTAAATCTATAAAATCAAGATTAGTATTTAATCTTTTATTTATCACTTCTAAATTTTCATAAGCAAAAATACTTATTTGTCTTACTTTTTGATCCAATTGAGGCTTATTAAAAGCCCCTACTTTATAATAATATCTATCACCTTTTAATCCTTTATCTTCTATAGCTTCTACACTAGAAACATAATATAAAGGTTCTTTAGCTTTAGCACCTATTATTATATGAGATAGGATCATTTTTTGATATCTTCTCTTGGTACAAATTCTAGCACATTTGCATTTATACAAAATCTTCTTTTGCCATTTGCTTTAGGAAATACATGCCCTAGATGAATTCCAGAGTTTTTAGCTCTTACTTCAACTCTTTTCATACCATATCTGTTATCTTCTAATTCAATAGTAGAACCAGGAACTGCTTGATAAAAACTAAGCCATCCAGAACGAGAATTAAATCTATCTTTTGTATCAAATAAAATATCACCAGAAACTTTATCTATAAATACACCATCACCGGTATTTTTAAATAAGTCATACTGTTTACAAAACCTACCCTCAGTTCCATTATCAAATGCTATATCATAAGCTTTTGTATCTTTACCTAATTTAAAAAGTCCTAGTTTTTTATAAAAATCATGCTTGCTTAAATATCCAGTATAAGAAGATACTTCAACACCATCTTCTATAAATAGTATCGTTGGAGTTCCTTTTATTTTTGTTTTTATATCAAAACCTTTTAGTTGATTTTCATATATTGTTCTAAGTGGTATTGTACCTTTATATGAAGAGCTTACATTTTTTTCAAACTTTTCACAATATGGACAAAAATCAGCTTTGATTACAATAATCTCTTTTGATTTTAGAGGTGTTATAAATTCTACTTTTTTATTTTCTTTTTCAAACTTAACACCAGTTGAGTGATTTGGACAGTATCCATTTGGATTTTTTTGTAAATAGTTTTGGTGATACTCTTTAGCAGGGTAAAACTTTTTTAGTTTTGCTATTTGAGTTGTGATCTTTCCATATCCTGCTTTATTTAGTAGTTTTTGGTATTGCTCTTTTGTTTTTAGTATCTCTTGATGTTGTTGTTCATTTGTATAAAATACTGCACTTCTATAGTTGTTCCCTGTATCGTTTCCTTGTCTATTTAATTGTGTAGGATCGTGTAACTCCCAAAAGCTTTTAATAAGATCAAGTGAACTTACTTTTGTATCATCAAATACAACTTCAACCGATTCTGTATGATTTATAAGACCTTTTGGTCTTTCATATCTATATTTTAGTACTTGAGTATATTTTGGATTTTCATAGTTCCCACCTGCATATCCTGATTTTGCACTTATTACTCCATAAGTGTTGTCATAATATTTTTCAACACCCCAAAAACATCCAGCTGCAAACACTATCGTTTGTGTTTTAGCAAATAGTGAGATAGTTAAAAATCCTAATAATAATAACTTTTTCATATTAATCCTTGTTTATTTAAAGTATTTTACTATATCTTTGTGTAGTTTATATGTAATATGATAAAATAGCATATGAAATTTAATAAAATATATATCGAACTAACTAATATCTGTGGTTTAGAATGTGACTTTTGTCCTACAAAGATACTTCAAAATCAAACAATACCTTTAAATACTTTTGAAAAAATTTTAAAGCAAGTTAAAAACTACACAAATTTTATCACATTTCATGTATTTGGTGATCCTTTAGTTTTACAAAATTTAAATAAGTATTTAGACTTAGCATCAAAATATGATCTAAAAGTTGAACTTGTAACTACAGGGTATTATCTAAATAGGTTTAATACCAATATATTTTTGCATGATGCTATAAAGCAGATAAATTTTTCTCTAAATAGTTTCAATAAAAATGATATGAAAATGACTCTTGATGAGTATTTAGAACCTATGTTTAAAATATGTGATGAAAAATTAAAACAAGAAAAAAATATGTTTATAAACTTTAGACTTTGGAATATAGACAATATGCAAAGTGAAGATAAGTTCAACAAAGAGGTGTTTTGTAAACTTCAAAATAAATTTAATGTAGATTTAAAAGATGCAAAAACTACATCATCAATACGATTAGCAAATAAGATTTTAATAGATTTTGATACATATTTTGTTTGGCCTAGTTTAAACTCATCAAACAATACCGATGGAACTTGTTATGGACTTAAATCACATTTTGCCATACTAGCTTCTCTTAAAGTAGTACCTTGTTGTTTAGATAGTTATGGGTGTATTGACTTAGGAAACTTGCAAAATGAAACATTAGATGATATTTTAAATAAGCAAAAAACAAAAAATATTATAGATGGATTTAAAAATAACATAGCTGTAGAAGAGCTATGTAAAAAGTGTGAATTCAAACATAGGTTTGATAAGTAAATTTTACTTATAAACCTTTGTATATCTCTTCTAGTGCTTGATACACTTCATCAAAAGTAATATCATCTGTAGAATCTAAAATTTTCATCATAGCAACATTATCTTCATCACCATTCCAAACTTTGATATAAGTACCCTCTTTGTATCCATGGTCTTGTCTAAATTTATTTAAACAGTTCTTACCAATATATACTTTTTGTAGTCCTGTAAAACTAAGTCCTGCAATTTTACATGTTCTAAAGAATTGATCTATAAACCTTTCAACTCCTGAAAACTCTGGCATATTTCCTGTTTGGATAGCTAAAGATATATATGAAAGTTTTTCACTTTCACATACTAAAGAGTTTATATTTATATCTTCTATTTTAACAGGTTCATAAATACAGTGAGTATTTACAAGAGATACTGCTTTTGGTATATTTGTTTCTTGTAATATATAAGACATTAAAAAGTGCCAAATATCTACTAGTTCTATATGAATATTTTCAATATCTGAACCATCTTTTATATTTTTCCAATGTTTCCATGGAGTTGAGTCAATAAGCTCTGCAACTTCCATATGAATACATCTAAGCCAATTGATCTCTTTATCAAACTTATTGATTCCCAATTCCCAGTTTAGTCCATTTGTATCGTCATTTAGTTTCTTTTGTAATACAAACATCTCTTCTAGTTTTGATGGGAAACTTGAAGATTTTTCAAGTAGTTTTGCTAAAGGTAAACAGTCATCAATTACATCGTTTAGTAGTGTATCTTCATGTGGATTGTTATTCATATTCTCTCTTTGATTAAAAATTGATAGATTATACTAAAATATATATTAAATTTATCTATATCTTCACTTGGTCATTTATAGCTTTACTTAGTGAAAGTATATCAACATTTTCTAAGCTAACACCAGTAGGAACACCTTGAGCTATTTTTGTAAAAGTTATATCAAAACTATCTAATATATTTTCTATATATAATATTAAAGCATCGTTTGATAGATTTGGTGTTAGTGCAAATAGTATCTTTTTGATATTATTTTTAGCTACTAAATTAACAAGCATTTTACAAGTTAATTCATCTAAAGATTCTAAAACAAAATATCTACCATCAAATTGTTTTGATTGTTCTATTGAGAATATATCTTTAGCACTTTGGATTATACATAAGTTTGATTCATCTCTTGTGTCATCTAGACAAATATCACATATTTCATGTTCACTCATACAGTTACAAATAGAACATTTTCTTATACTAGCAATAGCATTTTCAATACTGTGAGCTAGTTTCATACCGCTATATGTATTGTCATATACAATATGATAAGCAAGTCTTAGGGCAGATTTTTTACCAATTGATGGTAAGTTTTCAAAGCTTTCAACTAGTGCATAAAACTTATCCAAACCTTTTTTTGACATATACTATTCCTATATAAAATATTTAAGTTTTATTATATCAGCTTTTGGATAAAATCGCGATATATTATAATATAAAGGATATAAATTGAGTACAATTTGTTATTATGAATTACTAGAAGTTAGTAAAGATGCATCAAAAGGTGAAATAAAAAAGGCTTATAGAAAAATGGCCATGAAATATCATCCTGATAAAAATCCAGATGATAAAGAAGCTGAAGAGATGTTCAAACAAATAAACGAAGCTTATCAAGTACTAAGTGATGATGAAAAAAAATCAATTTATGACAGATATGGAAAAGCTGGACTAGAAGGTCATGGTCAAGGTGGACACGGTGGTGGAGGCTTTGGTGGATTTGATGATCTATCAAGTGTATTTGAAGAGATGTTTGGTGGCGGCTTTAGTGGTGGAAGATCACGAGCTAGAAAATCATACAACTACAACCTAGATACTCAAGAAACTGTAAATCTAGAGTTCAATGAAGCTATATTTGGGACTAAAAAAATAATAAAATTCAAATATAAAACAGCATGTAAAAAATGTAAAGGTACAGGTGCAAAAGGTGGAAAACTAAGTACTTGTGGAACTTGTGATGGAGCTGGTCAAGTTCATATGAGACAAGGGTTTATGACATTTGCTCAAACTTGTCCAACTTGTAATGGTGCAGGTCAAAGTGTAAAAGAAAAATGTAGCTCATGTAGTGGTAAAGGTTACGAAGAGAAAGAGGAAACATTTACTGTAGATCTTCCAGAAGGTGTTAATACTGGAAATAGAATGAGAGTTGGTGGAAAAGGAAATATTGCTCCAGATGGAACAAGAGGAGATCTATATATAAATATCCAAGTAGAAGAAGATGAAAACTATGTAAGACATGATGATGATATCTATATAGAACTACCAATCTTCTTCACTCAAATTGCATTAGGAACAACTATAAAAGTACCAGGTATTAGAGGTGAGTTAGAATTAAAAGTACCAAGAAATACAAAAGATGGTGAACAATTTGTATTTAAAGGTGAAGGTGTAAAAGATGTAAATGGTTCTAGAAAAGGAAACTTTATAGTTCAAGTAAAAATCCAATACCCTACAAGCTTAAACTCTGAGCAAGAAGAACTTTTAAATAAACTTCAAGAGTCATTTGGTCTAGAGGGTCAAGCTCATGAAGATAGCTTTTGCAGTATGTTTGAAAAAGTAAAAAACTGGTTTAAATAATAGATTATGAATGATATAAACATAAAAGTACAGCCAATGGGTGATTATCAAACAAATTGTTATATCGTAACAATAAATGATAAAGAACTAATAATAGATCCAGGAGTAAACGCCCTACCTTGGATCAAAGAAAATGTAAAAAATCCTGTAGCTATACTAAATACACATGGACATTTTGATCATGTATGGTCAAATCAAGCTGTAAAAGATCATTTTAATATACCAATTTATTGTCCAAAAGATGATGTTTTTATGCTACAAAATGATCCATTTGATCAAGGTACTCCAAAAAGCCAATGTGATTTCAAAATAGAACATGATGAGATAATAAATCTTTTAAACGAAGATATACAATTTCATTTTTTCCCTGGACATACACCTGGATGTAGTGCTATATCAATAGACAATCACCTTTTTACAGGAGATTTTATATTTTCTGGTTCAATTGGAAGGGTAGATTTTCCATATAGTGTTCCTGCTGATATGAAAAATAGTATCAAAAAAGTCTTAGTATGGCAAAAAGATTTTTATATATACCCAGGTCATGGTGGATCAACACTATTAAGTAGAGAAAAATCAAGCCTAGAAGCTTGGTATAATCACTTATAATATAAACTAAACAAGTTTTCAACACCTTTGTTGAAACTTGTTTTATAACTCTTCTAAATACTTTTTAATATATATTTTTTTTCTAAGTTCTATTTGTTTTGCTATATCTTTTCCTTTATACCCTTCTTTTAAAATAGTATTTATATCAATATCTATTTGGAATATATTTTCATATATATTTAATCTTTTGGCTTTATTTATTATAGTTTTATTTGTACTATCTAGATACATATTTATACTTTTAAAACTAGCAAGATATAAAAGCTCTTCATCTTTTATATCTAAAGGAATATAAGGTTCTTTGTTAATTTGTTTATATCTATTTGGAAAGTTTAGATGAGTAAATTCAATCTTTAGATGTTTTTTTAATATAAACAAGAAGTATAACTCATATAGATCAATATTATAGTAACAAGAAGCTCTTTTTATATATTTGTAAAGATATAAAAACTCTTTAAATAATATACAATAATAAAATAGCTCTTTAAACAAGTTTGTTTTAATTAAGTAATATAGACCTTTATAGCTATATAGAGATTTGAA
>Ga0256837_1000914_pt1 | contig 22181 bp, 25 predicted proteins | sample 4562384metaG_FD_185976 | JGI IMG/M metagenome (GOLD analysis project Ga0256837, IMG submission 185976) | Hydrothermal vent microbial communities from Guaymas Basin, Mexico - 4561-384 | ecosystem: Environmental > Aquatic > Marine > Hydrothermal vents | place: Mexico: Guaymas Basin | collected...
CCATTTTATATAATTGCCTTAGCTAAATTTGTATATGCTTTTGTTCCACTCGCATTTGCATCGTAAAGCATAATTGGTTTTCCAAAACTTGGAGACTCCGCTAATTTTATATTTCTTGGTATTACTATATATGAACTCTCATCAATCTTAAATAATTTATTTTCAAAATGTTGAGCAAGATCTGCGAATACTTGTTTTGATAAATTATTTTGACTACTATACATTGTTGGCAAAAAACCTTTAATTTCTAGTTGTCTATTAATTGTTTGTTTTACTAATTTAATTGTATTAAGTAATTGAGCAAGACCTTCAAGTGCAAAAAATTCACACTGTATTGGTATAAGTACAGAATTAGCTGCACTTAATGTATTAATAGTGATTGGTCCAAGTGCAGGAGGTGAATCTATAATAATATAATCATAATCAGCTCTCACTGGGTCAATTTTTCTTTTTAATACAAGTTCTCTATCTTTTGTACCTTGATAAAACTCTTTTTCAATTCCAACTAGACCAATATTTGATGGTGCTACACTAAGATTTTTAATTTGAGTTTCAAGTATAATATCACTTAACTCTTTTGTTCCAAGCATAACATGATAAATATTATACTCATAAGTATCTCGCTGAAAACCCAAAGATGTAGTAGCATTGGCTTGAGGATCTGCATCAATTAATAGTACTCGTTTACCTTCAAGAGCTAACGCTGCACTTAAATTTACTGCAGTTGTAGTTTTACCTACACCACCTTTTTGATTTGCTATTGCAATTATCTCTGTCATCTTAAGCTATACACCTTTTTATTATCTATTAAAATTGAACCATCATCACATAAGACTGCTTGATTTAAAGAAGTTTTTTGATCATTAATTGTTGTGGTAAAATTTTTATTCTTGTGAAATTCTACCTCAAAAAGACTAAATATTTGCTTCCATGAAGGATATTTTTCTATATGTATAAAATAATTTTTTAAAAGTTTTTTTGTATCAATATCAATATCTAAATAGCCAAGATATTTATCATCAACTTTTTTTAGATTTAAGCCAATACCACATAATAAAATATCTTTAGATAAAGTTGTAATTGTTCCACCAAATTTATGTTTATCCATATAAAAATCATTAGGCCACTTTAACCATAATTTAGAACCTAGTTTTTCTAATTCTAGTTTTAAAATATATGAAAAATATATTGAAGCAGATTGAAGGGGTAAATCTTTTGGTAAGTTATCAGTAGATACTGCAAATGAGAAAAAAAGATTACCCTCTTTTCCATCCCAAGTATTATCCCTACTACCAATTCCAGCAGTTTGATTAAATGTATAAAAACAAATTGGATTTATGTATAAATTTTGTTTGAAATAGTTTTTTAAATAAGTGTGTGTTGAATCAACACTATCAAGATAAAATATTTCCAATTTCTAATCTTTTCCCACGAATATAATCTACACTATTCATAGCTTTTTTACTTGAAGGTTGAACCATACTAATTTGAATTGAACCTTTTGTACAGCCAACAATAATAGAATCTTTTTTTATATCTAAAATTTCTCCAGATATATTTGAAGAGTTATTTTCAATTAATTTTAGTTCTTTTAATTTTAATTTTGAATCCAAAAATAATCCCGGCCAATAACAATATGCTTTATATTTTAAATATAAACTTTTAGCATTATCAAATGATACTAAACCATCATCTTTTTTAATTTTTTTACAATATGAAACTTCACTTTCATTTTGTTTTTTTGGTTTTATATTATCAAAATCATTTAATACAGTTATAGTAAGATTTGCTGCAATTTGTGATAATTGATCAAATAGTTGATCTACTCTTGTATCATCATCAATTTTTTGATATTGCCATGCTAAAATATCTCCACTATCCAGACCTATTTGCATCATCATAGCAGTCACACCAGTGTATTCATCATCATTTAATAATACCTCTTGAATAGGACTAGCACCTCTATATTTTGGTAATAGTGAAGCATGTAGATTTATACATGGAGCAATATCTAAAATATCTTGAGGTAATATTTGACCATAAGCTGCAACAATAATAAAATCAGGATTTAAAGATTTAATTGATTGAGTAATTGTTTCATCTTTTAAAGATGTAGGTTGATATATAGGGAAATCCACCTCATGATCAATACAATATTGTTTGATATGAGGTGGAGTAATAATTTGTTTACGGCCAATTGGTTTATCTGGTTGAGTAAATAAACCAATCACTTCCATATTTTGCTTTAATATTTTTTCTAAAATAGTTGTAGCATAATCAGGAGTTCCCATAAACAAAATTTTCATTTTTTATCCTCTTGAGTTAGAACGACCAGATCTTCCGCCAGATCTTCCACCACTTGATCTACCACCAGATCTTCCGCCGCTTGATCTACCGCCAGATCTATCTCCACCAGATCTTCCACCACTTCGACCTCTAAATCCTCGTGAGTTATGTCTACCTCTTCCACCAGATTTACTGTCTTTTGCTCTACTTAATAAGAAATTGATATCTTTTAAACTTTTACCAATATTCTCTTTTCCAGCTACTTTATCATCTTCAATTAAAATTGAAGCTAATTTTTGAACTATTGTAGAAAGATCATATTTAGATTTTAATTCTTCAACTAAACCATAAGCGTGTTCAGTTATTTCAACTTCATCAATTTTTTTCACTAAAGTATCAGCTTTTTTAACTTTTACATCACCAATAGTTGGAATAACTCTTGATTCCATAGTTCCACCAGTATCTTTTTGAATTTTAGTTAATTGTCTAAATTCATGTGGAGAAACGATAGATATAGCAATACCATCTTTACCAGCTCGTCCAGTTCGTCCAATTCTATGTACATAGCTTTCAGAGTCAAATGGTAATTGATAATTAAATACATGCGTTACATCACTTACATCAAGTCCACGTGCAGCTACATCTGTTGCAACTAAAACTTCAAGATTTCCACCTTTAAATGCTCTAATTACTTCTTCTCTTTGTCTTTGCTCCATATCTCCATGAAGACCTTTTGCAGAAAAACCTTGAGAGATTAAATAAGTTGATAATCTATCAACATCTTTTTTCATTTTACAAAATACAATTGATTTTGTTGGATTTTTATAGTCATATAATCTAATTAAAGCATCATCTCTTTCATACTCATCAACTACATAATATAGTTGTTTAATAGATGATTGTGTAACTTCAGATTTAGTAATAGTTACATATTGTGGATCTTTTAAAATCTTTTTAGAAAGTTCTTTAATTGGTTTTGGCATAGTTGCACTAAACATTAAAGTTTGTCTCTCTTTTGGTAAAAATTTGAAAATATTTTTAATATCTTCTAAGAATCCCATATCAAGCATCTCATCAGCTTCATCTAAAATTACATACTGAGGATGAATAACAATTTGTTTTTTAGATAATAAATCTAAAAGTCTTCCTGGAGTTGCTACAACTATAGAAGCACTTTCAACATGTTTTATTTGTCTTGAATATGATGTACCACCATATACTGTAGCAGTTTTTATATCTAAAAACTTTCCAAATCTAAACAGTTCATCACTTACTTGCATTGCTAGTTCTCTTGTTGGGACAATTACTAATGCCTCAACTCCACCTTTACATTCCATCATATTTAAAACTGGTAATCCAAATGCTGCAGTTTTACCTGTACCTGTATGTGCTTGTGCAACTAAATCAGCTCCAGTTAAAACAATTGGCATAGCATCTCTTTGTACTGGACTTGGTTCTTTAAATCCAGCTGATTCGATTGCTTTTTGTAATTGTGGTTTAAAATTAAATTCGTTAAATGTCATATTTTTTCTTTCTTTCTCTTTGTTTATTTATTATAAAAAAGTGTCCCACCTTGGTGGTTATTGTTGAGTAAGAATTCATATACATTTTCTAATTCAAAACCACTACTTAGGTACATCTTATTATTATGTTTTAATAAGAATTGCGCAGCTTTTAGCTTTGTGGCAATTCCACCTGTAGCAAATTCATTATTTGCTACTTGCTCTACATTGAGCATAGTTTCATCAATACTATTGATTATTTTTTGTAATATTGCATCATCATAAAGATGTGGATTTTTATTATAATATCCATCAATATCTGTAAGAATAACCAACATATCAGCATTAAAATGATGAGTTACATGAGCTGCTAATTGGTCATTATCACCAAATACCAACTCATCAGTTGCTGTCACATCATTTTCATTTATTATTGGTAAAATACCATTTTGAAGTAAAATTTCTAAAGCAGATGCCGCATATGCAGTTCTTTTTCTAGAATCAAAATCATCTGCAGTTAATAAAACTTGTGAACAAATTATATTATGCTTTTTAAAATTTTCTTTATACTCTTTCATCAATAAAGGTTGTCCAATAGACGCTAAGGCCTGTTTATTTCCAACTATACTCTTATCTAAAGGCAATAAAGTATATCCTGCAGCAACTGCACCAGAACTTACTAATATTACCTCATATTTTGTTTTTAATTTTGCAATTAAATCTACAAGATTTCTTAAACGTTGTGTCGCCAATGTATTATCCTGAGTTAATACAGCACTACCAACTTTTAATACTATTCTATCCATTTTAACTATTTTTGCTCCAATAGATCATATAGGGCAAATCTTAATGGTGTAGTATTTGTATGCATAGGTGAAGATATTGGTAAAATAAAATATGGTAATTCATTATCATATTTTTCATAAGTTAAATCTTGTACATAATATACTTTTTGTTTATCAAATCCAAAAGAGTTCTCTTTTGAAATTTCTAAATCAAGAGATTTAATAAACTCTTCACATTTAGCATTTAGCTCCTCTTGATCAATAGCATCAATTTTTGTTAAAGCTATTGCAAATTTTCTATTTGAAAGGTGCTGTGAAAATTTTGCAACTTCTTGCTTTAATACTTTATATTGATCAATTGGATCTCTATAATTTGCCATATCTATCATATATAAAAGGTTTTGAGTTCTTTCAATATGTTTTAAAAACTCCAAACCTAAACCTCTACCTTCACTAGCACCATCGATAATCCCAGGAATATCAGCCATTACAAATGAATTATAATCTCCAACTTCAACTACACCTAGTTTTGGTGTTAAAGTTGTAAATTCATAATTTGCAATTTGTGGTGCAGCGTTAGACAAAGTAGAAATCAATGTAGATTTCCCTACATTTGGATATCCAACTAATCCAACATCAGCAATTAGTTTTAACTCTAATCTTATTTCTAACTCTTGTCCTGGAAGACCTGGTTGGAAATATGTTGGAACTTGATTTCTAGAATTCTTAAAATTTGTATTTCCAAGTCCACCTTTTCCACCCTCAAGTAAAATAACTTCTTCACCCTCTTCTAGTAAATCAAGAAGAACTTCATCATTTCCATTATCAATTACTTGAGTTCCCGGAGGAACAGTTAAAATCAATGATTCACCAGATTTACCAGTACAATTACTAGGCATTCCTGGCTGACCATTTTTAGCTTTAAGTATATTTCTACCCTTATACCATGATAAAGTATCTGTGTTGTTATCTACTCTAAATACAACATTTCCACCTTTTCCACCGCTTCCACCATCTGGTCCACCTTTGACCACAAACTTTTCACGACGAAATGATGAACAACCTGATCCACCTTTTCCAGATGATACAGTAAAACGAACACTATCTACAAACATACTTATAACCCTTTTTAAATACAAAAAGGGTACCAAGGAAGACCTTAGTACCCTTCATTAAGCAAAAACAAAATATCAACCTACGAAGCGTAAACTGAAACTTTCTTTCTTTTTTTATCTTTGATTTCGAATTTTACTTCTCCATCAATTAATGAATAAATTGTATGGTCTTTACCCATCCCAACATTTTCACCTGGATGAACTTTCGTTCCTCTTTGTCTAATGATAATGTTACCAGCAATTACTGACTCACCACCAAATTTTTTTACGCCTAATCTTCGTCCAGCTGAATCTCTATTATTCTGTGTACTACCTTGACCTTTCTTGTGTGCCATGTTTTCTCCTTAAGCTGCTATGCTAGTAATTCTTACTTTAGTGAAGCTTCTTCTGAAACCTCTTTTAAGTTTACTATCTTTTCTTCTTCTTTTTTTGTAGATGATAACTTTTTTATCTCGACCTTCTACAATAACCTCAGCAGTAACTTTAGCATTAGCTACATCACCACCAACTTTTAACTCACCGTCATTAACAGCGATAACATCTGTAAATTCAATAACTTCTTTTGGTTCTTTACTTAGTTTATCAAGATCTAAGATATCACCTTCTTGAACTTTATATTGTTTTCCACCAGATTTAATAATTGCGTACATGCTATATCCTCTATAATTCTCTTCTACTTTATCTAATAAATGATTTGCTAGATTTTTTGTGAAGCGAATAATAGCTAATTTTAAATTAAATTAAGTTTAAGTTAGCTAATTATTAATGAAAATTCGTAGATATTGCAACTACGTCAATTTCAATTAAAACATTTTTTGGCAATGTTTGAACAGCAACAGTACTACGTGCTGGTTTATGATCACCAAAAAATTCTGCAAATAAAACATTTACAATACCAAAATCATACATATTATCCAAAAATATATTTGCTTTTATTACTTTATCAGGTGAAGACCCTGATGCCTCTAATACATTTCTAAGATTTTCAAATACTTGTCTTGTTTGTAACTTTATATCATTTTCTACCAATGTACCATCTGGAGTTAGAGCTATTTGTCCTGAAGTATAAACCAATCCTCCACTAACAATTGCTTGTGAATATGGTCCGATTGCAGCTGGTGCATTTGAAGTTTCTATATATTGCATTAATTTTTTTCCTTTATATTAAATTGTAAGAGACTAATTTTCCTGCTTTTAAATCTCTAATATTCTCTTTAATTTTTCGTATAAGAATACTTGCTTGTTTTAATGTCAAACTTTTATCCATCGTTACACTACTTAATTTTTGATTATAAAAGTTTATCAAAAATCTTAATAATTGTTGCTTTAACTCATCTTGATTGTAAATAATTATCTCATCTTGTAAAAAAATGCCTCTTAATTTTGAATTCTCTTTATCATTTAAAAGCATTTTAAACTCTTCTTGATGATTTAAAAACATACTCTCATCAATAATATCTAAAACCATATCTAAATATTGAGGTTTATCTAAAATAGTTTTTATAATACTAAGTTCAGCAATATCTACATTTGTAAGATGTGATTGCATATTGTTTGCTCTTTGATTTTGTCGTTGTACATGTATATGTTTTGTATTTATATTTAATGCACTTGCAACATATTTTGCATATTCATCTTGAAGTATTGGACTTAAAGTTTGTAAATATGAATTTACCTCTTTTAAGCAATGCTGTTTTTGTTCTGGAATATGTATCTCATATTTTGCAATAATCATATCAATTACAAATGGTATAAATGGTTTTGGAGATGAAAACATCTCTTCTAACTCTTTAATCTTGCCATCTTTTACCATATCTGCAGGATCAACTCCTTGAGAAAATATTACAACACCACCTTCAAAATTACTATGACTTAACATAACTGCAGCTTTAAGTGCTGCATTAAGTCCTGCTTTATCACCATCATATGCAACAATTACTTGAGGTTCACCCCTTTTTAGTAAAGGTAAATGTTCTTGTGTAAGCGCAGTTCCTAGAGTCGCAACAGCAGTATCAAATCCAGCTTGATGTAACATAATCACATCTAAATATCCTTCAGTTACTATTATTCTTTTTCTTTCATAAATATTCTGCTTTGCTATATGGTATCCATATAATAATCTTGATTTATTAAATATCTTTGTTTGTGGAGAGTTTACATATTTTGCATTATGTCCTGTGATTGTTCTTCCACCAAATCCTACTATTTTAGAATTTAATGCATATATAGGAAAAGTGATTCTTTCAATAAATCTTGCATATAATCCATTTTGTCCAGAATCTATAATTCCAAGATCTTTTGCATCACCTAGATTTAAAAAATTTGTTTTTAAAAAATTAATTGTTTCATGAGATTTTGGAGCATATCCTATCTCAAACTTTTCAATAGATGCAGAAGATATACCCCTATTTTGAATATACTGTTTTGCTATTTCATTTGTCGTAAAAAGTTTTTGATAATATTGATTAATTTTTTCTATAACTTGTAAATCTTGTTTCTTTTGATTGTTATTATCATACTCTAAAGTAAAATTTACCATAGATGCTAGTTTTTCTAATGTTTCTGGATATGATAATTTTTCATAGTCCATTACAAATTTAATAGAATCTCCACCAACGCCACATCCAAAACAGTGAAATATCTGTTTTGCTGGACTTACTACCATAGAGGGCGTATCTTCTTGATGAAATGGGCAACATGCTTTAAAATTTGCACCAGATTTTTTTAATTCTATAAATTGTGAGACAATATCTACAATATCAAGATGCGTTTTAAGGTTTTCTATGGAGTCTTTAGTTATCATAACGTATATTATAACTAATAAGGGCTTAATTTTTTGGATGGATTATTTTTACAATACCGTGATCCTTTAATTGGATTTATCGTATTATTTGCTATTATTTTTGCAGTATCTTTTCTTACTTATACTTTTGGTGCATACAAAGAAAAAAAAGCAAGACGTGAATATCGTAAGCTTTTAAAAAGATTTGAATTAGGTACTTTAAAAGATGAAGATTATGTTCATCTTTACACAACTTATAATTTACCATTTGATTCTATTTTACTTTTAGCTTCTACATTTTTGCATAAAGGTAAATACAATAAAGCTATCTCAGTATATCTATCACTTTTAGAACATGTTGAAGATAGAGTAAAAAAAGAGGAATTACTAGAACTTCTTGGAACTACTTATTTTAAAGGTGGTTTTCTACAAAGATCTAAAGAAATATTTTTAAAAATATTAAAATTTTCACCTAGAAATAAAAAAGCATTACATCATCTTCAACTTATATTTGAGAAATTGAAAGATTTTAAAGATGTAAGTGATATTTTAAATGTACTTGAAGAGTTAGGGCAAAATGTAACAAAAGAAAAAATATATATTCAAGCACTTGAAATTTTGAATGATCCACTACTATCTTTTGAAAAAAAATCTCAAATATTAGTAGAACTAAATACTAAAAACAATTTAATTGAAAAACTTGTAGTTAGATTTTTATTAAAATATGACAAACCATATTTTTGGAAAAACACTCACAAATTTAATTTAAAAAATTGTGAAGATATATTATGGGAGCAACCTCTTGATAGTGTAGATCTTAATGTAATTAAAAATAATAAATTTTTGAGTGAAATATATAGTGCAAAGGGTTATATAAATAATGTAAAACAAAGTGATCAGTTTGAATTTAATGTTATGATTGCATTAAGTGATAAACAAGATATTGCAAAAACTGATCTAAATTTTGAATATATTTGTTCATCTTGTAAATCACTTCATCCTATTTATGAATCAAGATGTCCACATTGTCAAGCTATATTAAGCTTTATTACTAAACCATATCTTACAAAAAGGCATACATATGAAGAAAATTTCTCTTTACAGTGATGGTTCAAGCTTGGGTAATCCTGGACCTGGTGGTTGGGGGACAATTTTAAGATATAATGGTAAAGAAAAAGAATTATTTGGTGGTGAGAACAATACCACAAATAATAAAATGGAACTCTTAGGAGTAATAAAAGGTCTTGAAGCATTAAAAGAGCCATGTGAGGTTGAGATATATAGTGATTCAACTTATGTAGTTAAAGCTATAAATGAATGGTTAAAAGGATGGGAAAAAGCAAATTTTAGACAAGGAACAGCAAAAGAGGTAAAAAATATTGATCTATGGAAAAGATATTTAGATGCAGCTAAACCACATAAAATATCTGCAAACTGGGTAAAAGGACATGCAGGACATGATGAAAATGAAAGATGCGATAAACTCGCTTACAATGAAGCACAAAGGATAAAAAGCAATGCATAATATAAAAAAATTAGAACAGTGTTTGGATTATCAGTTTAGAAATAGAGACCTGATACTCGAAGCACTTACGCATAAAAGTTTTAAAAAACCATACAACAACGAAAGATTAGAATTCTTAGGAGATGCTGTATTAAACTTAATAGTTGGAGAATATTTATTTTATAAATTTCCAGATTCAAATGAGGGTGAACTATCAAAAATAAGAGCATCACTTGTAAATGAAAAAGGATTTACACTTTTAGCAAATAAGATAAATCTTGGTGATTATATCTATATGTCAAGTGCAGAAGATAGAAATGAAGGAAGACTAAAAGCTTCTATTTTATCTGATGCTTTTGAAGCTATTATGGGTGCAATATATATTGAATCAGGTATTGAAGTACTAAAACCAATCATTTTAAAACTACTTGAACGAAGCTATGATAAAATAAATCTTGATGAACTATTTTCTGATTATAAAACTGCTCTTCAAGAGATCACTCAAGCTAGATTTGGATGTATTCCAGAATACAGACTTGTAAAAGCTTTTGGTCCAGATCATAAAAAAGAATTTGAGATGGAAATATATATTGATGATAAACTTTATGGAAAAGCTATAGATAAAAGTAAAAAATTAGCCCAACAAAAAGTAGCAAAAATAGCTATAGATACGTTAAAAAGTAAAAAGGACTAAAGTGAATACATTTGGAGAAAAATTTAAATTTACTACTTTTGGTGAATCACATGGAAAAGCTTTAGGATGTATAGTTGATGGTGTACCAGCTGGTCTAAAAATTGATGAAGAGTTTATACAAGAACAAATGGATAAAAGAAAACCAGGAAAAACAAAATTTGAAACTGCACGAAAAGAGAGTGATAAAGTTGAAATTTTAAGTGGAGTTTTTGAAGGAATCAGTACGGGAACTCCAATAGCTATGATAATATTTAATGAAAATCAAAAAAGTCGTGATTATACAAATGTAAAAGATCTATTTCGTCCAGGACATGCAGATTTTACATATTTTCATAAATATGGTCTAAGAGATTATAGAGGTGGAGGAAGAAGTAGTGCTAGAGAGACTGCAGCTAGAGTAGCAGCTGGTGCTATAGCTCAACTTCTTTTAGATCAACTAGGAATAAAAGTTGAAGCTGGAATTTGTGAAATAGCTGGAATAAAAAGTGAAAAAATTAATTTTGAATACAGTACTACAAGTACTATATTTGCATTAGATAAAGATATAGAACAAAAACAAAAAGATGCTATTTCAGATGCACTAAAGGCACACGATTCAGTAGGAGGTGCAGTTTTAGTAAAAGCTAGCGGAGTTCCTGTAGGATTAGGTGAACCTATGTATCACAAACTAGATGGTCAAATAGCTTCAGCTATGATGGGACTAAATGCAGTAAAAGCAGTTGAAATTGGAGATGGGATAGAAGCTTCAAGAAATAAAGGAAGCCACAACAATGATCAAATATCTTCAAATGGTTTTTTATCAAACCATAGTGGTGGAATATTAGGTGGGATTAGCAATGGGGATGATATTATCACAAAAGTATATTTTAAACCCACACCATCAATTTTTATAGAACAACAAACAGTAAATGAACAAAATGAAGATACAAACTACTATCTAAAAGGACGTCATGACCCTTGTGTAGCAATAAGAGGAAGTGTAGTATGTCAGGCTATGATGGCTTTAATTTTAGCTGATATGGTACTTCTTAATATGAATTCAAAAATGGAAAATCTAAAAGCAGTATATAAATAAATTTATATACTGCTTTTTTTGGTATTAACTACAATCTTTGCACAAATTGCTGCTATAAATATAGCAACAATATCCATATTACTATAAGTACCATATTTAGAATAATCTTGCACTACCTTTGGTATCCAATTAAAACTTGATAAATCAAAGTACTGAATAAATTCAAAAAATAGATTTAATATCATCCAAAATAGAATTGAAAAAGTAGCATTAGACTGTTCAAAAATCAACCAAGTTAATATTGAAAAAGTAAAAACATGGGCAAATGATGGAAAAGAATTAAAATAAACTACATATTTACTTGCAATTCTATAACCATCAATACCCAAATAGTTTGCAACTATTGTTGGTTCACGAAAGAAATAATAAAATAATATTCCAATCATAAATACTAATAAAGATACAAATATATATCTATAAATATACATCATATATATTCTATTGTAACTCACTATTTATTTGCTCTAACGTATTATTAGACACTTTTGAATCTATATCATATCCATAATATTTTTGAAATGATGCAATAGATCTTCTTGTCATAGGACCAGAAATACCATCTACTCTACTTCTATAAAATCCAAGTTTTTTCAATCCTCTTTGAATATTAGCTATCAAACGTTTATTTGATGCAGTTTTTTTATGATATTTTTTTACAGATTTAGATTGATATTTTGTAAAATTATACCCATTTGCTTTTGCTAATCTATAATATTGATTAGCTTTTGTAGGGTTTTTTCTTACTCCTATTCCATATTTATATATATTATATAAATCAACATATGCATATACAAACTCTTTTTTAGCTGCACTTTTAAGTAATCTAATTGCTTCATTAGCCTTAGGCTTTCTAGTGTATAACAATCTATTTGCCAAAATAACTTCAGCCATTGGATATTTTAGTTCAGCTGATTTTTTTAACATTTTTGTTGCAACTCTTTGATTTTTTGCTCTACCTAAACCATCCCTATTCATAACAAACAATTTAAAATATCCATATCCACTATCATTTTTACTTGCTTCAAGATAATTTTTATATGCAGCATCATATTTCTCATTTTTAAAATAATTATCTGCTTTTTGTTCATAAAAAGATGCTTTAATACTTCCAAAAAATGAAGCTGAAACATCCAAACTAAACAATAAAACAAATATTACAAAAACATATTTTAGTGATTTCATATAAGTAATCATTTCCCACCTCCATCACCGCCACCGGAGCAGTTATGTATTAAAAACCATTCATCACTTTTTCCATATGAAACAAAAAAGTTATGTGTTGAGTTTATATTTAAATTATAAACTGTTAGGTCTTTTTTTATTTTATAAATACTTTTTACAGGAACAAAACTGTTACCATCAAATACACTATCATTTGTCGATATATCATGTATTCGTTTCCATCCATCTTGTGTCAAAAATCTCTCATAAGCAGTTGCTTTAATAGAATCGTTTAATATATACAAATGATTATTTTTATCAATAAAATTTCTATTTACACTTGATATACCAATTTGATCATTTGCTATATCATAAATCATAATTTTATCACCAGCTGTAATTTTATCAATAGATTTTAATCTTCCATCATCCATCACAATTTTTGTATTTTTTGGAAAACATGTTTTTTGTGATTCTTGTAATATTCTATTAATATCTCTATCAATTGCTTTATTTTCATCACTAAGTTTACTAATAACTATATCTGCTGTTTCTTTTCTCCATCTTTGATGTTTAATCTCAGCTTCTGGATCTCTATATGTTGAATTCATCATAATATGACTTCCACCTTGTAAAGCTTCAATTATTTTCATATCAGCATCCATACGATCTCTTCTAGCATTTTCTATTTGCTCATCATTCCATACTTTATCTTTTTTAAGCTTATCTAATCTTTTTTTTGTAGTAATATCCATACTATCCTGCTTAACTGCAGGTGCTGGAGAACTATTTGGCGAGCCACCTCCCATACAACCAAACATAAAAAACATACCAACAAAAAATAATCCAAAAAGTCCGATACTTTTTCTAACTTGTAGATTTTTCATAATATACCTCCTTTTTTATCTATACTTCATGATACTCTTATAAATATTATAATTCAAGACAATAAAACTATTAATTATTAAAAATATATAAAAAGATTATTAAGTTAGGAGGATACTTTATTTACCTAAACAAAAACTACCAAACATTACATCTAACATTTGGGTATGTTCATATGGTCTAGTGATATTAGATATACTTACTAGTGCTTCATTTATATGATAAGCAAAGAATTCTAATTCACCAGTTTGAAGTGGAGTTTGAGATTGAGTAATATGATTTAATGCTTCTTGCACTGAGCTTACTTGTCTTTTTGAAATAAGTGTCATATCATCACTATGTGTATTATTATCTAAGATATTTTCAATTTGTTTAATAAGAGGATTTATATCATTTTTTGTACTTAGACTAATAAACTTATCAAAATTATTAGAGTTAAATTTGCTTTCTAAATCTGTTTTATTAAGTACTATAATTTTTTCTTTTGTTGTTTTATCTAAAATATCAATGATATGTTTATCTTGTTCATCTTGAACACGACTACTATCAAATAAAGCTACAATAATATCTGCACTTTGAATAGATTCCAAAGATTTTTCTATACCAATCTTTTCTATCTCATCACTAGAGTCTCTAATACCAGCAGTATCAACTATTTTAATAATATGTGTCCCAAGTTTTACACTCTCTTCTATAGTATCACGTGTAGTTCCTGCGATATCACTAACTATTGCTCTATCGCAATCCAAAAGTTTATTTAGAAGTGAAGATTTACCTACATTTGGTTTACCAATAATTGCAACTTTAAATCCCTCAATCATACCGACACGTCTTTGACTAGATTCTAATGTGTTTGTTAAAAGTTTTGTTATAGATGTAAGTTTATTTTGTATTTGTTCAAAAATATCTGATGGTAAATCTTCTTCAGCATAATCGATATTGACTTCAGTATATGCGAGCATAAAAAGTAAATCTTCTCTAATATTTTCTACAAAATTTTTAAGTTCACCATTTAATTGTTTTGCTAAAAGTCTTACACTATCTTCACTTCTAGCTTCAATTAATTTTGCAATAGCTTCTGCTTGAGTAAGATCTATTTTGCCATTTAAGAATGCTCTTTTAGAAAATTCTCCAGGATCAGCTAATCTAGCTCCTACTTCAATCAATGCATCCAATATCATATTTGAAACTGCAATTCCACCATGACATTGGAATTCTACTATATCTTCGCCTGTAAAACTATGTGGATTTTTAAAATATAAAAGTAGAGCTTCATCTATAATATTTTGCTTTACATCATAGACTTTACATAATTTAGCAACTCTTGGAGTTAAAGATGTAGTTTGAAGTAGTTTTAGAGCAAGTGCTAAAGCATCTTGCCCACTTAATCTAATAATAGATATCGATCCTATACCATTTGCTGTAGCTATTGCTACAATGGTATCATTGCTTTTTATATTCATTTACAAGTATATACTTATCGCCACGTATATTTGTTTTTACTGCTACATATTTATCTGGGAATTCAGTTCTTAATCTAGTCAGTGCAATATGCACAAGTATACCATCTAAAGCTTTGGTTTTATAAGATCCTGTTTCATTAATCTTTTCAATTACAGGTTCAAGATAATTCTCAATTGCATTTTCTTGATTTTCTAAAAATTGTGCAACTTCAAGTCTTAACATTAAATTATATGTAGTATTAATCCAATTAAATAAAATATAAGACAATGCTTTATATCTATATCCCTCTTTACCAATTAATAGTGCACTATCAACTCCAGTAAAACCGATATATAAAGTTTGTTCATCATGTAGTCTAACTTCAATCTCATCAATCTCATAACAAGAATATGAGAATAATTCATTTACTTTTTCTTTTACTTCATCAATAATTTTTTGAGAATCTTTCTTTATTACCGCTTTTTCATATAATGGTTTTTTATCAGATTCATTATAAAAGCTTTCAAATATTTTTTCTTTTTTTTCAACTCGTGGATCATTGTCAAAGTTATGTTTTAGTTTTGGTTTTTCTTTTGTATCTTGTGTAGTTGTATTTGCATTTGCTATAGTAGTTGCTACATCTTCAATCACTATTTTCTTTTTAAAGTTTTTCTTTTTCGTATAAGATTTTTCATCTTTATTATTTGAAGGTTTATTTTTTAGTGTAGCAGTAATAATCGCATTTTTTCGGCCAAAACCTAAAAAACCACGACTATGCTGCTGGATAATTTCAATATTTAAACTAGTAATTGAACAAGAAAAATCAGCTGAAGCAAGCTCGTAAGCTTCTTCAAGTGTTTTTGCTTCAAACTGTTTCATTAGTTATCCTTTTTATGTTTATGTTGTAAATGTTCCTCGTGTCTTGCTTTTTTTGCTCTTGCAAATAATTGGTTTACATAATATTGTTGTCCCACTGTAAATAAGTTATTTATAAACCAGTATAGAGTTAGACCTGCTGGGAACCATAAGAAGAAGAATGTAAATACAATAGGCAACCATTGGAACATTTTCTTTTGCATAGGATCTTGAATCGTATTTGGAGTGATTAATTGTTGTAAGAACATTGTTCCACCCATTAAGATTGGTAAGATGTAATATGGATCCATCTCAGCTAAGTCATCAATCCATAAAATCCACTCAGCTCCTTTTAACTCAATAGCATTTAAAAGTACTCTATAGATTGAAAAGAATACAGGAATTTGAAGTACAATTGGAAGACACCCACCCATTGGATTTGCACCCTCTTTCTTGTATAGTTCCATCATATGAACACCAGATTTTTGGCTATCACCTTTATATTTTTCTTGTATTTGTTTAATTTTAGGAGCAAGTTCTTTTAACTTGTTCATACTTACCATACCTTTGTATGATAATGGATATAAAATTAATTTAACTAAAACTGTTAATAATACAATTGTCCATCCCCAGTTACCTACATAACTATGTATATATTGTAAAAGTAAGAACATAGGCTTAGCTATAAATGTAAACCAACCATATTCAATAACATCTGTTAGTTCTGGATTTAATGCTTCAAGAGTTTTAAACTCTTTAGGTCCCATATATCCACTTAAATCTATATTGTTTTTTGCATGAATAAAGATTTGAGGATTACTATCATTATCTGGCATAATTGATACTGACATGCTCTTTTTAAAGTTATATAATACCGTTGTATAATATCTATCAAAAGCTGCTGCAAACTTTGCACCTGTTAAAGTCAACGTTTTATCTGCATCTTCATCTTTTACCAAAGTTAAAGTATTATCATTCATTTTAACAATAGCACCATGATCTGCATACATATCAGCTAATACATCAGGTCTATATCCTGGAGTTATAAAAAACTCTTTATTATTTGTAGCATTTACACTAATATCATAATGTCCATCAGGATAAAATGTAAGTTTTTTAGTTAAAACTGTATCTTTTAATTGTTGAGTTAAAGTTATCTCTTGCTTAGATACAGAAGCATCTACATCTTTAGAACTTGATTGTACTTGAATTTCAAAAGCTTCTTTATTAATATTTGTATCTGAAAATCTAACCTCTAATGGTTTTAATTGCGTAGCATTAAACATTTTAATATGTTTTTTATCTTTATCAATATATTGAGTTCCAATAAGTGTTACTTGTGCTACTCTTCCAAGTGAATCTATTTCAATAATGTTATTTTTAGTTTTAATTGTAGTAACAATATTTGAAACATTTGTTGTTTTTGTTGCTGGAGCTAAATTTGTATTAGTTTGAGCGCTAGCAGGTGCAGCATTATCTACTTTTGCAACTTGAGGTGTTATGTTTTGTTGTTGTGTAGTTTTTATTTGTTGTTCATTTTTAGTTTTTGCTTGAAGTTCAGCTTCTAGTTGCTGAGGCTTTAAATAAAAGAAGTCATATGCTATAAAAAAAGCAAATGATATTACTGTGGCTAAAAGCACCCGTTTTTGTGTATCTTGTTTATTCATATTATTATCGTGTATACTCATTAATTTCTATCCCAATTTTTTATTATTTTAAAATATTTTGCATCTTTATGTATTGGTATAAACCAATATTTTACTCTGATTTTTTTATTTGTGTTTGCTTCCAATTTGTTTTTTTTTACAATAGGATAGTCAAAACCACCAGGAAAAAGTTGATTGCACTTTAAAATCCTTGTAATTGTAAAATAAGTTGCCTTAAAAAATGTATTGTTTTCAAACTGAATTTTAGCATATTGAGAACATGTTGGTTGATATCTACAACTTCCATTTGAAAATATTGATAAAAACTTTCTATAAAATTCAATTATTATTAATATAAGTTTTCTAATCATTTATATAATTCTAATCTTTTAAATGCAAAATTAAAATCATTTTGTAATTTTTTATAGTCATGTTCTACAATCTTATCTTTTGCAACAAAAATATATTTTCCATTTTTTAATTTTGGAGCAATATCTTTTATAATTGCTCTTAATCTTCTTCTGGCTTTATTTCTAACTACTGCATTGCCTACTTTTTTAGAAGTAACAAAAGCAAAACTAAATTTTTCTGCAGGCACAAAAAAAGCGACAAACGAGTGGGTATGCCACTTGCTGCCGCTTCTATATATCTTTGAAAATTCTCTTTGTGAATTTAATCTATAAGATTTACTTAGATAGCTAATCTTTTTCTACCCTTAGCTCTTCTTGCTTTAATAATTGCTCTTCCGTTTTTAGTTTTCATTCTGATTCTAAAACCATGTGTTCTTTTTCTTGGCGTGTTATGCGGTTGATATGTTCTTTTCATTTTATTTCCTGCTTTTATTTAATTTGTGTACTCTTTACACTTTATAGCTTGGAGTTTTGCAACACATCCAAGTCTTTTAAGTGCGAAATAATACACAAATTTTACTTATATTTTTCTTATATAGATTTATTCAACTATATTAAACTCTTTTTTCATATTTTCTAATAAAATTTTTATATCTTTTCTATCTTGTGCACTAATATTCTTTTGATGTTCTAACTCTTTTATATTTTTATGAAATCTTTTTAAAAAATTTTTCATATAATCAGGTATCTCATGTATATTATTTACATAAGATTTTTCTTTTATCAAATAACAAACAAGCTCTTTACTTCCCATAAAAGCTGCATAGTTTATTGGTAAGATACCCAACTTATCAGGAGTATTTAATAAAGATCTATTATTTTGTATAATATATTTCATAGTATCTAAATTACTTGCCCATATAGCATTATGCAATAATGTTCTACCTTTAAAATCAGCTACATCAATTGTGGCACCACATTTATGAATATTTTTTGTAATAGTTAATGGATGTTTTAAAACTGTATTATGCAATATTGTTCCACCATTTTCATCTCTGTGATCTAAGTTTACACCAAACTTTATAATATCTTTTATTCTTTTATTTATAGTAACTTCATCAATATTGTTTTCTGAAGAAAATTCTAAATAGTATTGTAAAATATTTTGACCATTTTTATTTGTTTGATTTATATTTGCTCCATATCTCATCAACATTCTAGCTAATGAATCATTATGTGTAATTATAAGTATAAATAGATATGGATTTCCTCTTGAATCAAGCACTTCTAAATCAGCAATTTTATATGAAATCATCATCTCTAATACATCTTTCATATAATCATCTTCATTGTATTTTAATATCTGATCCTCTTCAACATCATCCTCTTCTTGTTTTAAAATATCAGATACACAAAATGGCATTGAAGTATTTTCAAAATTATAAACATAAATTAAAATATACAATATTTTTTCTAGTAGTGTTAAACCTTTTGAGTCTTTTATATTTGGATCTGCTTCAAAAGCTAATAACAATTTTATCATATCAAAATAACTTTTATCACCTTTCATCACTGCTATACTAAGTGGTGTTGATCCATCTTTATTTTTCATATTTACATCAGCACCATTATCAACCAAAAGTTGTACTGTCTCAAGATCATTTTTTTCAACAGCAATTAAAAGTGGACTATTTCCTTCATTGTCTTGTTCATTTATATCCACTCCACTTTGAATAAATGTTTCAATAAGTTGAGATAACATTTTCTTTTGATTATATTGTCCAAGAGGTTTATTTAGATTTTTTAGAAAACCTAATAGTAATGTTTCACCATCTTGATTTTTCTGATTTATTGCATCTTCACTACGCAAAGCTAAATCAATAAGTTTAGATATTTTTGATATTTCACTTACTACTACAGTATCTTCCATTCTTTGTGATAAGTAAAATATAATATTTTTATCATTAAGATCTTGAAGTGTAGGAGAAACTCCTTTTACTAATAAAAATTCAATAATATCAAGATTACCATCTTTTGCAAAATGTAATAATGACTCTTTTGCTTTATTTTGTATATTTAAATTGATATTTGATAAACCAAAAACTAAATCTATCATATCTTTGCTACCTGAAGCAATTGCATCAAATAAAATATTTTTACCATATTCATCTAAAGAAAATGGATTTTTTATGTGATTTAAAATTTTTTTAGCCAAATTTACATCACCATTTAAGACAATATCTTGTAAAACAGTCCGACCATTTGTACTTTTATAATTAAAATCAATATTATATTGAACAAATATTTTTAACATCTGTTCTGTTTTGGTATGATTAGCGAAGGTAAAAAATGCTGGTATATTTAAAGAATCTTCTATATATGGATTTGCATGATTATCTAAAAGCCACTTTACCGATAAAGGCTTATTGTCTTCAATCATTTTATGTAATAAAGTTTTTTTTGAGTTTTCATCTAGAGGCATATTTATTTTTATATCATTTGATATCAACATTGAATCTAGCTTAGCTTTATTTAATGTCTTTTTTTCTAATTCTATTAAAAGTTTTTGTAAATTTTTTTGACCAGGACTAGTAAACATATATATTTTTTCCTATCTTAAAGTTCTAAAGTATAACTTTATTTAAATAAAAAAGGAATAAGAGGATATATTATGAGTTAATTATATTTTGAACTCTTCCTACTTCTCCACTTGTTAATCTTACTTTAATACCATGAAGATGAAATGGTGAGTTTGTAAGTATATCTTTTACAATACCATTGGTTAATTTACCGCTTCGTTGATCTTGCTTTAATACGATATCTACATTTAGACCTTGTTTTATATTAATTCTTTTTTTATTATCCATATTAATTTACCTATTTTTTAATTTAATAAAACTTCCAATTAATAAGATCTCATCAAAGATGAATAAGAATAGATAAAATAAAATTGTTGATTTTAATGGTTGTATAACCTAAGTAATTTGGTGTCAAGAGAGAGACTTGAACTCTCGACCTCCGGCTTATGAGACCAGCGCTCTAGCCAGCTGAGCTACCTTGACTTCCAAATAAGGTCGAAATTATAGCTAACTTTTATTAAAGTGTCAATTAAAGTTAGCTTAATTTTGTAAAAAGCTAAAAAATTAGCTTTTTACATCTACTACAATTTGATTATCTACATAATCAAATGTTACTGTATCACCTTCTTTTATAGACTCTTCAAGTATCATATCAGCAAGTTTATCTTCAACTATTTCATATAATGCTCTTTTTAATGGTCTTGCTCCATATACTGGATCAAATCCAGCATCAGCAACATATTTTCTTGCCTCAGGTGTCATTTTTAAAGTAATATCTCTTTGTTCAAGTTTTTTAGCAATGCTAGAAAACATAATATCAACAATTTTAGTAATTGCTTCTAAATTTAATTGTTCAAATATTACAATATCATCAAGTCTATTTAAAAACTCTGGTCTGAAATGTCCTTTTAATTCATCTAATACTGCTGTTTTTCTTTGCTCTTTATCCTCTATAGTAATAATTTTATCACTACCGATGTTTGATGTAAGGATAATAATAGTATTTTTAAAATCTACAGTTACACCTTTGTTATCTGTCAATCTTCCATCATCTAATACTTGTAATAAGATATTAAATACATCTGGGTGTGCTTTTTCAATCTCATCAAATAATATTACACTATAAGGTTTTCTTCTAACTGCTTCAGTTAACTGACCACCCTCTTCATATCCTACATATCCTGGAGCTGCTCCTACTAATCTACTTGCACTATGTTTTTCCATATATTCAGACATATCAAATCTAATTAATGATTTTTCATCATCAAATAAAAATTTTGCAAGTGTTTTTGCAGACTCTGTTTTACCAACTCCAGTAGGTCCTAAGAACATAAAACTACCAATAGGACGACTTTCATCACTAAGTCCCGCTTTGTTTCTTTTGATTGCTCTACTAATTGCATGCAATGCTTCATCTTGACCTATTACATCTCGTTTTAATACATCTTCTACTTGTAAAATTCTCTCTTTTTCACTTGTAAGCATTTTATTTACAGGAATACCTGTCCATCTGCTTATG
>Ga0256837_1000916_pt1 | contig 22168 bp, 27 predicted proteins | sample 4562384metaG_FD_185976 | JGI IMG/M metagenome (GOLD analysis project Ga0256837, IMG submission 185976) | Hydrothermal vent microbial communities from Guaymas Basin, Mexico - 4561-384 | ecosystem: Environmental > Aquatic > Marine > Hydrothermal vents | place: Mexico: Guaymas Basin | collected...
AACAAATATGGCTATAACTATGAAAAGAATCTTTTTTGGGTTAAGCCTTTCTATCTTGTTAGCTTCAGTTTTAGGGGTTGTGGCTGGGCTTGTTAAACCTCTCTCTTATATGCTCTCACCCATCATCGCCATTATGCTTGGTATGCCCTCCATAGCTTGGATAGTGTTGGCTATGATATGGTTTGGGATGGGGAATCCTACTGTTATATTTGTTGTGTTTGTGGCTACTTTTCCCATTATCTTTTTAGGTTCGTTTGCTGGGATGCAAAGTGTAGATAAAGAGTTGCTTGTTATGGCAGATAGTTTTGACCTTTCACTAAAAACTAAACTTTTAAATATCTACTTTCCACATATATTCTCTTTCATATTTCCAGCTTGGCTTACTGCCATTGGGTTGTCTTGGAAGATAGTTATAATGGCTGAATTAATCTCCTCAGATGATGGAATCGGCTCACTTTTAGCGATGGCTAGAAGCCATATAGACACAACTTCTGTTATGGCTCTTTTAATGTTGATGGTGAGTTTACTCATAGTGTTTGAGAGTTTTTTTTTAGATTCTATAAAGCAGAGGTTAGAATTGTGGAGAAGAGAGTAGTTTTACAAAAACAGAGATTCAAAAAAAAGCTAAAGAGATGGCTTTGTTACTTGGTTTAAAAAAGGAAGATTTTAAAAAATACCCTAAAGATTTAAGTGGTGGGATGAAACAAAGGGTCTCTTTTGCTAGAGCTTTAGTGGTTGAGCCATCTTTACTTTTTTTAGATGAACCATTTTCAGCACTTGATGTTGGACTTAAAAAAGAGTTATATAAAATCTTGTTAGATAAAGTAAAAAATGAGAATCTAAGCATACTTTTTATAACTCACGATTTGATGGAAACGGTAGTTTTAAGTGATGAAGTTTTAGTTATGAAATCTAAATCAAATGGAAGTAAAATAACAAGCAAATACAAATTTGACTTAGATTTTGATAAACGGGATAATGAGTTTGTTTACAAAAATATGTTGATGCTTTCAGATGAGTTTGTTTAAAAAAGCATTTAGTTGGTTAGCAAACTTTTGAGCATCTTTTTTATCAAAAGGTTTTGGACCTTTTGTTATCTCCCCACTCTCACGAATCTTCTCCATTAAGTTTCTCATAGCAAGATATTGTTTTATGTTATCTTTGGAATAGAGTTCCCCACGGTGGTCAATGGCATGAGCATTTTTAGTTATGACTCTATCTGCTAAAGGGATATCTGCTGTTATAACTAAATCCCCCTCTTGAAGTAACTCCACGATTCTATTGTCAGCTTCATCAGCCCCAGCTTCTACTATAAGGTACTCAACTAAAGAGGATTTACCAATAGTTACTTTTTTATTTGAAACATTTTGTTAAATTCCTTTTATCTATTGTATCAAAAATTAGTTATAATTTTTTAAAATTTTTAAGGCTATCCCATTGAAAAAAGCATTAGTAGTTTCAGCAATCGCATCTAACCAAGGTAAAACACTTCTTACTATGGCACTATTAAACTATTTTAAGGGTAGAGTTCGCCCGTTTAAGATAGGTCCAGATTTTATAGACCCACAGTTTCACGAAAAAGTGGCATCTTACCCCTCTGTAAATCTTGATAGTTTTATGATGAACGATTCCCAATTAAAGTGGATATTTTCAAAATATAGTGATAGAGATATAGCTATATGTGAGGGTGTTATGGGGTTTTATGATGGGATGGACAAAGGCTCTAGTGCTTATGATGTTGCTAAAACTTTAAAGATTCCATCACTCTTGATTCTTGATGCTAGTGGAAGTTATATAACTATCTCTGCTATCTTAAATGGTATGTTAAACTTTAGAGATGACAACACCATAAAAGCAGTAGTTTTAAACAAAGTATCTTCAAAAATGCACTATGAGTTGGTTAAAAAGTTTATAGAGTTAGAGTGTGAGGGTGTTGAAGTTGTAGGGTGGATAGAGAAGAATCTTCCCTCTATCTCATCTCGCCATCTTGGGCTTGATTTGGAGGAGTTAGAATCTTGTGAATTAGATTCTATCTCTAAAGATGTGCTAAAAAATATAGATATGAACTTGTTAGAAAATTTGATGGATATTGAGATTCCAAAGCTAGAATCTTACCCTTTTAAACCGATAGTTAAAAAAGATGAGAGATGTGTTTTAGTTAAAGATAAAAACTTTTCATTTGTTTACCACGATAATATTGAGTACCTAAAAGAGCTTTATCGTGAAGTGATTTTTGTAGATTCCACAAAAGATGAAGCGATTCCAGATGATGCTGATATGGTTATCATCGTTGGTGGTTATGTGGAGACTGATGAGAGTTATGGGAGAGTTAAAGATTCTATACATTTTAAGAACTCACTTATAAAACACTACCAAAAAGGTAAAAAAATCTATGCCGAATGTGCTGGACTTATCTACCTTGGTAAAAGTATAGATGAAAAAGAGATGAGTGGAATCTTAGATATAGAGTTTGAACTTGGAACAAAAAGGGAAAGGTTAGGCTACTACTATGGAATCGATTATGGGAGCAGTGAGATTAAAAAAGGTCACGCTTTTCACTACTCAAAGATTATCTCAGCACCCAAAGGTGATATAGGGCTTTATAAATCATCTAAAAAGATGATGAAAGATGGTGGCTATAAAAAAGATGGTGTTGTTGGGACTTATCTTCATACTATGTGGAGAGATTCTTAACTAGGGTAAAAGGTTTAGATTTATCTAAATACAACACATCTCTCTAAGCTTTTTTCATCCTCCCAACCTAAACTTTTTAGCTCAGGCTCCTCTAAAAATTTGTCAACATATCCTATACATAGGTAAGCTATAAGTTTGGTGTTAGCTGGAGCATCTACCGTTTTTAAAACTTTTGTTTCATCTAGTATGCTAACCCAACCAAGCCCAACATTTAATGCTCTTGCCATTAGCCACATATTTTGGATAGCACATACAACACTATACTCCCCCATCTTTTTCATACTTGTCATACCTAGAATCTCATCCTTACTATCTTCATATAAAACAGCGATATTTATGGGTGCTTCTTTGATTCCCTCTAGTTTTAGCTTGTTATAAAGCTCTTTAGTTTTAAAAATATCTTTTGCTTTTTTATTTTCGGTGGTGAAGTTGTTAAAAATCTCATCTTTTATAGTTTGGTTTTGTATAACTATAAACTTCCAAGGTTGGGAGTAACCAACAGATGGAGCGGTTAAACCAGCTTTTAAGATGAGGTTTAGTGTCTCATCACTAACCCCCTTATCTAAAAAACGGTTACCCCTCACATCTCTGCGACTTTTCATAATATTTAGTAGTGTTATTGTATCTTTTTTATCAAAGTTCATATAGTTTTATCTCCCTCGTCTATCCCTTCTATGGTGGTGATGAGATCTATTGGTATAGTTTTTTCTATAACATTTTTGACAAATAGAGTATTTGCTATTGAGTGGTAAAACTGCTCCACATATCTTACATCTTGAAGCTAGTTGGTTTTGTTGTAGAGTTTGCTCTATATATTTGTTTAAAACACCTCTTGATATACGAGCTTTTTGCTCATCTACAAAATACTCCCCAAATCTATAACTAAGCCATAGATAAAGTGAGATCTCTTTTACCATATCTTCTGCTCTTAAAAGGTCATCAGCAGTTTGTGCGTAACTTCCATTTAGAGCTGGTGGAGTATATCTAACAGGCTCTTTTTTCTCTAATGCTAAGATGTAACTCTCATAAGCAGAGATGATATATGGAGATTTTAGTGTTAGTGGAGCACAAGCTAGATGGTACTTAGTAGCTATATCTAAATCAAACCTATCTACAATCTTAGCAGCTTCTAACATATCATCTAGGTTTGAGGCGTGAAAAGGTCCATTAAACTCCATATTATCTACGAAAAATTTTAGAATCTCTTTTAGTGAGTTCTCCTCTAAGATATTTCCAACAAGCTTGATATGTTCTAAATTTGCCATCACTTTAAAAGGTATTGTGATGATTTTATCATCTCTATAAAAGTTCTTTTTGACAATTTTTAGAGTATCTTTATCTAATGCCCCAACAAACCCCTCTTCACTTAAACCGTACCGTCCAGCACGACCAGATATTTGATGTATCTCACTTGGTAGTAGGTTTCTTTGTGTGATTCCATCAAATTTTTGTGCTTTTGAAAAAAGTATGGTTTTTATAGGTAGATTCATACCCATTGCGATAGCATCTGTGGCGATTAGAATCTCAGTTTCACCCTCTCTAAATCTTCTAGCTTCCTCCCGTCTAACCTCAGGAGATAAGTTTCCATAAACAACACTTACACTAAAAAACTTTGAAAAATTTTGTTTTAACCTTAACACATCTCTTCTACTAAATGCGATAATGGCAGTAGATGGTTCAACATTTTCCGCTTTTGTTGGATGCTCTTTTAGAGTTAGTGGATTTTTTCTCTCAAATTCGATTATCTCTAACTCTTCACCTAGATACTCAGCTAAAGCGATGATAGCATCTTTAGAGTTTACAGAACCTGTCATGATAATCTCTTTAGCAGGTGCTCCAATGATAGCATTTGCCCATGCCCAACCACGGTCACGGTCATCTATCATCTGAACTTCATCTATAACACAAACATCAACATCTACCTCAAAGTTTAACATCTCTATGGTGGAGCTGATATGTGTAGCTTCCTCATCTAAAATCTGCTCCTCACCTGTTATGAGTGATGAATCGATTCCATTAGCTTTTAGATTCTCATAACCCTCAAGTGCTAAAAGTCTAAGTGGTGCTAAATAGTACCCAGTATCTGCCTCTTGTAACCTTTTCATAGCAGTATATGTTTTACCGCTATTTGTTGGACCTATATGAAGTGTTAATTTTCTTCTCATCTCTCTAGCTAGTGGGAAAAGATTTTTAAAATCTCTAATGGTTCTAGCTAATAGTGCGTGTCTTTGTTTCTTTACAAGTTGTTCATGGATATTATAGATAAAGATTCTAGTTGTTTTTCTAACAATCTTTGGTGTTATAGTTAGTGTGTTATGAAGTAACTCTAGTAAAAACTCATAAACTTTTTGGTATAACTCCTCATCACTAAAATGTAGTAGTTGAGCATAGTTTCCACACTCATCAACTAGATGTTTTAGCTCAACTAAAAAGCTATCTTCATACTCTTTTTTAGCAGATTCTACCACATCATCAAACTCTAAAGCTTTACCATTCCAGATAGTTTCTAAAAGGGAATTTAACTCTATATGAAGCTCTAACTCATAATGTTGATATATGTCTGAGTATGGAAGTTTAAATCTCTCATTTATTTTTAAAAAAACTTCCCGCTCATACACAACTAAATCTATAACATCTAGTTTTACCTCTATCAGGCTTTTTAATATCGCTGGTTTTAGAATCGGGTAATTGACTTGAGTTTTTGGTGGAGAGGCTCGTAAGGCACTCTCTATCTCTTTATTTGTTAAGTAAGGGTGTGGTATTTGTAGATTTTTAATAAAATTGTTTATAGAATCTTGTTTTTGTTTTACCACCATCTCTTTGTCATTTGAGATCTTTTCTATAATATCTTCAACACTATTTTCATCTATATACTCATAACTATAAGGTTTCGTGTTTAGTGTTAAAATTTTATGAAAATGTTTATCAAACACTCTGTATTTAAGTGAAGCGTTAAACTCTAGTGAGTTATCAATATCAAACACACCATCAAGCTCTTTTTCTAAAGTATCTTTTTTTAACTCATAACGGATATGTCTTAGTTTAGATTCCATCTTTTCAATAGTTATTTTTCTAGTTCTAACATCTAAAAAAGAATCACGAAGTAAAATCTCCTCCTCTTTAGATAGCTCTAATTTAGAGATTATAGAATCTATTTTACGCTCTCTATCGAGATTTGGCTCTTTAGGTTTTCCAGATGGATAGATAACATCATTCGCAGTAAAAAAGTTAAGTATATCTTGACGAAGCCCACTATCTGCTTCACTCCATATCATCCTAATAGTTTTTAAAAGAACCTTTTTATTATGCTCTATCTCATAGATTCCTAAAGTTGAAAAAAGTTCACTAAGTGTTTTTGAACTAACTCTCTCAATCCCTACATCAAAAGGATCATCATCAAAGATAGCTCTAATTCGTTGGTTTATTTTACTATGTTTTTTATTTTTTTTGCCCATATGTAATTGTAGCTAAAAGTGGTGTTGCTTTTAAGAGATCAGGGTAAAATAGATAAGAAAAGGGTATATACTTAACCCTATATATGGAGCAAATTTTCCAAGTGGTGTTAAAAGTGTCTCACTCATCTCCAAAGAGATCTCCTTTTTTATAAAAACTTGCTCTAAAAGCTGTATCTTAGTGGCAACATCTACCGTTTTTATAAACAAAAATAGTAAAGAGTAAGGGTTGTAATCACTAAGCATAGCAAACCCTATACTAAAGTAAAAGGTTGGTTGCATAATCAAAAAGAGCAATATATTTTTAGAATAATAGTGATACATACGAGCAAGCATCCCCATAAGAGTTTGAGCCTTTTGCCAACTTATCTCATAAAGTTCTAGTAAGATGTATAGGATTAAATAGTTTAAAATTAGGTCGTTTATTATCATTTTAGTTTCATCTTTTATGCTATAATATCAAAAGTAGGAGTTGGTTAAAAGGGTTTAACCCCTTTTAACCTTAAAGCTCACTTTAAAACTGCCAAGCTTAAAGTGAAACTTTAGTAGAAACCTTCTCATAAGGTTCTCCTAAATTTGATTTGTCCCACCTTTTTGGTGGGAACATTGTAATTATAGAGAGTTACCCTTTCTAAGTCAAACTTTTTACCTCCATATGCTTATATAAACTGTATAATTCCTAAAAAGAAAATATATGAACAGTTTAATCACTCTACTTACACAAAAAACAAACCTAAAAAAAGAGCATATTACAAACATACTAAAACTACTAGATGAAGGCTCTACTATCCCCTTTATCGCTCGTTATCGTAAAGAGATGACTGGTGGGGCTGATGATGAGGTGCTTCGTGAGTTTGAGATTATCTACCTTAGTTCTAAAAAACTTTTAGAGCGAAAAGAGGAGATTTTAAGGCTTATATCTGAGAGAGCAACACTTAGTGAATCTTTGAAAAAGAGTATAGATGAAGCTGATTCTCTTAGGGTTTTAGAGGATATTTATAGACCTTATAAAGAGAAGAAGAACACAAGAGCAACATCAGCGATAGCAAACGGTTTAACACCTTTAGCTAACACTCTACAAACAGCAAGACTGAGTGTTAGTGAGTTTAAAAAAGAGGCTAAAAAGTTTGTAAAAAAAGATATAAAATCTGTTGATGATGCTATAAAAGGTGCTTGTGATATTTTAGCTGAGAGGTATGCTGAACAACCTCGTGAGAGGGAAGCGATTCGTAACTCTATGCTCCGTTTTGGTTTGTTGGAGGTTAAAAAAACTAAAAATTTCCAAGAAAATGGTACTTTTAAAAACTTTGTTGGCAAAGCTGAAAAGGTGGCTTATATACCATCTCATCGCTATTTGGCGATAATGAGAGGGGTAAAAGAGAAAGAGTTAAGTGTTAAAATCACTATTGACATAGATAGAATACAAGAGAATATAAAACAGTATAAAATCCCCCGTAATAGCTCAAGCTCAAAAGAGATTCTTTTTGATGCTTATAGAGATGGACTTAAAAGGCTTCTTTTACCATCGTTGGAGAGAGAGGTTCATAGTGAACTAAAAATCAAAGCGGATAACTCTGCTATATCAGTATTTGGTAAGAATCTAAGCCAACTTCTTATAACTCCACCAGTTACTAAGATGGTTATTTTAGGGGTTGACCCAGCATTTGTTAGTGGATGTAAACTAGCTGTTTTAGATGAAAATGGTAACTTTTTAGAATCGGCTGTTATCTACCCAACACAGCCTAAAAAAGATTATGAAAACTCTAAAAGAAAGATTCTACAACTAACACAAAAATATAATATCAAAGGTGTAGCGATAGGAAATGGTACAGGTTCACAAGAAACACAAGAGTTTTTTGCCAAACTTAACAAAGATGAGAAGATAAACCTAAACTATACAGTAGTTTCAGAAGCTGGTGCATCAGTCTATTCAGCTTCAAAAATTGCACAAGATGAGTACCCTAATCTTGATGTAACCATAAGAGGTGCTATCTCGATAGCAGGACGACTCCGTGACCCTATGGCTACTTTAGTAAAAATCGACCCAAAATCTTTAGGAATCGGACAATATCAACACGATGTTGACCAAAAACTTTTACAAAAAAGGTTAGATGATGTAACTTGTGACCTTGTAAATCATGTTGGTGTAGATATAAACTCAGCATCAGCTTCACTCCTTTCACATGTAGCTGGAATCGGTATGAAAATCGCTCAAAATATAGTAACTTACCGTGATGAAAATGGTAACTTTACAACAAAAAACCAACTTTTAAAAGTGAAAGGTTTAGGTAAAAAAGCTTATGAACAATCGGCTGGATTTATCAGAATCAAAGATTCTAAAAATATTTTAGATAACACTGGAATCCACCCTGAGAGTTATGATGTAGCTAAAAAATTAAACGGTTTAGATTTAGAAAAACTAGATATAAAAACAAAAGCAAAAGAGTTAAATGTGGGTTATGAAACTCTAAAAGATATAGTAAAAGAGTTACAAAAACCCGGTTTTGACCCTAGAGAGGAGTTACCAGCGATTCCATTTAAACAAGGGCTTACAGATATAGCGATGTTAAAAGAGGGTAGTTTTGTGTCGGGTGTTGTTCGTAACATCGCCGATTTTGGGGCATTTGTGGATATTGGGCTTAAAAATGATGGGATGATTCATATATCTAAAATGAGTACAAAAAGAATCTCACACCCTTTAGAGGTGCTGTCATTAAATCAGTTTTTACCTCAGATAGAGGTTGTGAGTATAGACCATGAAAAAGGGAAAATTGGGCTTAGTTTGGTTTAGGTTATTAGGGAGACAAGGAGAAAAATCTCCTTGACTATACTTAGTTAAGTATAGGTGTAAATATACACATAAGCATTAGTACGATTAACAGCTTATTCATTAATATCTCCCTTGATGTAGTTTGGGAGGCAAAAAAAAAGGTAAAGGCTCATGACTTCCTTTACCTTTTAAATACTTTTTTGCGCTCCGTAAACCACATCAAGTTGTTAATCGTAGATATAATTATAGCAAAAAAAAAGGTCAAATGGTAATTAATCCTCTGACCTTTAAAAGCTCTTTTACCACTCCGTAAAATGAACATAAGTTACTACTCGTGAAAAGATTATAACAAATAAATGTAAATAAACTTTTTGTATTAATAGATTCTAAAAAATATTTAATTGGGCTTAGTTTGGTTTAAATTGACAAATAATTCTGTATTGTATATAATAGCAATATACAAGGAAAAAGATGGAATTTGATTGTTTAGATATTGGAGCTGTTGTTGGGTTTGATTGGGATGAGGGTAATATCCATAAAAACGAAAAGAAACATGGCTTAAAATGGACAATGATAGAGGAGGTCTTTTTTAATGAACCTTTACTTATTGTGGAAGATTTTAAACACTCTTTAGATGAGTGTGGATGTGTAGCTTTAGGTAAAAATAATTTTGATGATTTAATAACCGTTGTTTTTACTATAAGAGATAAACATATAAGAGTTATTTCAGCAAAAACTATGAGTAAAAAAGAGAGGATTATCTATGAAAAAGCTTAAAGAGTTACCACAATTTAAAACTGAACAAGAGGAATCTAGATTTTTGGATGAAAATGATGTGACAGATTATTTTGATATGTCAGAGGTAAAATCAGTTAGATTTCCAAACCTTAAAAAAACTACGAAAAGTATTTCACTTAGATTACCCGTAGATATGATAGAGGAACTTAAAGTAAAAGCAAATGCTATGGATGTACCATACCAATCTCTCATAAAAATGTTTTTAACAAAGGCTTTACAAAAAAGTGCTTAAGAAACACTTCTTTGTATCTCAAATATTTTATATTAATCAACTAAAAGAGACTAAATGATTCAACTAACAAATATCTGTAAAAACTACTCATCACAAGAACTTTTTAACAACCTAAACTTTAAACTTAACTCAGGAAACCGTGTTGGTTTAGTGGGTCGAAATGGTAGTGGAAAATCTACACTTTTTAAACTCATACTTGGTGAGGAGAGTGCTGATTCTGGAGATGTTATCATCCCTAAAGGGTATAAGATTGGTACTCTTAAACAGCATCTTACATTTAGTGAATCTACTCTTAGAGAAGAATCTGCTCTTGCTCTTGAAGATGATATGAAATACGATGTTTATAGGGTTGAGAAAATTCTATTTGGTCTGGGGTTTGTCGCTGAAGATTTAGACAAAGACCCTCTCTCTTTTTCTGGTGGTTATCAGATTCGTATAAATTTAGCAAAACTTTTAGTAACACAACCAAATCTACTCCTTTTAGATGAGCCTACCAACTACCTTGATATTGTCTCTCTTCGTTGGTTAAAATCGTTTCTTAGAACTTTTGAGGGTGAGGTGATTCTCATCACTCATAACAGGGAGTTTATGGATGGAGTTACCACTCATACTATGGGGCTTGTTAGAAAAAAAATAGAGATTATTCAAGGTGATACAGATAAATTTTATGAGCAACTAAGTGCCAATGATGAACTCCATGCTAAACAAAAAATAGCACAAGATAAAAAGGTGAAAGAGTTAGAGGAGTTTATAGCCAAAAATAAGGCTCGTGCTTCAACAGCTTCACTAGCCCAATCAAAAGTGAAACAGTTAGAGAAGATGGAGAGACTAGAAGATTTAGGGTTTGATAATAATCTTGAATTTAATTTCAACTTTAAAGATACACCAGCTAAAGTTTTACTTGATGTTAAAGATTTAAGTTTTGGTTATAGTAGCGATAATATCTTGTTTAAAAACATCTCTTTTACACTTCAAAAGGGTGAATGTTTAGGAATCATAGGTAAAAATGGTAAAGGTAAATCTACACTTTTAAACACCATAGCAGGTGAGTTAAAACAACTAAGTGGTGATATAAACTACCATAACACTACATCATTTGCCCACTTTGGACAAACCAATATCGCTCATCTTAGTGATAAAAACACAGTTATGGATGAGATATATGTAGGCAATCCAAAACTTAGTGAAGCACAAGTAAGAAGTATATGTGGAGGGATGATGTTTAGTGGAGATTCTGCTAAGAAAAAAATCTCTTTACTATCTGGTGGTGAAAAATCTCGTGTGATGTTGGGTCAGATTCTAGCAAGAGATGTAAATATGCTTTTCCTTGATGAACCAACAAATCACCTAGATATAGACTCGATAGAAGCACTTACACAAGCGATTCAAAGGTTTGAGGGTTCAGTTATCATCGTAACCCACTCTGAGGAACTTTTAAGAAGAGTTTGTGACAGACTTATCATATTTGCTAAAGATGGTGCTGAGTATTTTGATGGTGGATATGAGGAGTTTTTAGAAAAAATCGGTTGGGAAGATGAGGAGCAAGAGGAGAAAGTGAAAGTTGCTCCAAAATCTAACACAAAAGAGAACAAAAAAAGAAAAGCTGAACTTGTAAGGGAGCGAAATAAACTAACTTCACCATTAAAGAAAAAGATAGATAAACTAGAAGAGAAGATAATGGAGTTAGAGGAGTTAGTGGAATCGCACCATAAAGAGTTGATAGAACACTCAAACTCTGGTGATTCTGCTTCACTTATGGAAGTATCAAAACTTGTGGCTAAAGAGGAAAATGATATAGAGGTTATGTTTGAAGAGTTTGAGGAGTTACAGACTGAGCTTGATTCTATAAATGAAGATTATGAGCAAAAAATGGAGGAGTTATCGTGAAAAAAGAGTTATATTTTTTAAGATCATCAGAGAGTAAAATAGTTAAAGATATGGTTAAATATGCTTATAGTGAGGATATGGAAAACTTAAATATTTTTACAGATCACTACGGTTTAACTACAAAAGATTTAGGGCTTTATGCTTTGGTTGATAATAAAATCGCAGGGGCTATCTGGTGTAGAGAGTTGAATAACAACCGTGATACTCCTGTACTAAGTGTAGCTATTTTACCTGAGTTTAAAGGTGAAGGAATAGGTGCTTTTATGATGGATCAGTTTTTACAAGAGGCTGGTGCTATCTATGAGCAGATAACTATCGATATAACACATAAACCAAAGGCTATAAGTTTTTATGAGAAGTTTGGGTTTGAGAGAGTTGATGATTCTTTAGTGCTTATGAAAAAGTTAGAGAAAAAAGAGGTTTATCGTCCTACTGATGGGTATGATGCTAGTTACTGGATGGATTAAATATGACAATTTGCCATAAAATCATCATCTTTTTTTGATTCACGATAAAATTTTATCATATATCTAAAAGGTAAAAAGATGAATGGGAAAATTATGGTGACATATAAGATATTATGTAAAGCTGATTTAAACAAAGAGGTTTTTATAGATGAACTTCTTGCTAATGAGAAAGTTTTAAAGGTACTAAAGAGTGAGTTTGCTAAAGGTTTTAGAAATATAAATATACTCTCAAACGATTCTAAGTGTAGTTTCAAGCTAGAAACAGCAAAAGAGTTACATCAGTTTGAGGTAGATAAAAACGATTTTGCTGATATTTTGGTTTTAGCTGAAGAGGATGCCTTAGCTAAAAAGTTGATAAAAAAAGATTGTGATAGAGTTGAGCTTATAGATATAGAGACGATTAACTCCACTCTTTGAGTTTAGATTCTAAATCTATATGGGTTAGATAAACTCTTAAATCAAACTCCATTTGATGATATGATGGTTGGATATATTCACAAAGTTTATAAAAAGCTTTGTTATGCTCTTTCTCTTTAAAATGGGCTAGTTCGTGAACCACTATCATCTCTAAAAACTCTTGTGGTACACTTTTAAACATCGATGAGATTCTTATCTCATTTTTTGCTTTTAGTTTTGAACCTTGAACTCTTGAGATAAAATGGTGAGTACCTAAAGCATTATGAATCACATTGATTTTACCATCATAAACAGCTTTACTAAGTGGTGGAGATTTTTTGATAAACTCATTTTTTAGATCATTTACATAATTAAAAAGGTTCTTATCACTTTTGATGTTGTGTGAAGATGGGTATTTATTTAGGAGATAAGATGAGAGTTTATTTGCTTCTATAAGCTTTCTAACTTGATCTTTAGTTTGTTGTGGGTAGTGGTTTAGGTATTTTAAATCTTTCATCTGCTTATTTTATCATAAAAAGGGATTCTTAAAATGGCTTCATTTGAACAACATGTAAATGGTGCGGTTGTGGCAACAGGTGTTGCGATAGTGCCATTGTACTCAGCATCACTACTTGATGTCAATCAATCTTTGATAGTTTTAGCTTTAGGAATCGTTGGTGGGGTTTTACCAGATTTAGATTCTGATAACTCACGACCACTTCAGATTGTGTTTAAAATATTTTCTATATTTTTACCACTCATAATTTTACTTAGTTTATTTGAAAATGCCTCTTTGCTTAAACTTATTGGGTATTGGTTTTTGGCTAGTATCTTTTTACAACTCACCATCTTTAAACTCTTTACAATGTTTACAACACATAGAGGGGTGTTTCACTCTATCCCTATGGGGGTACTGTTTGGGCAGATAACAACCTATACATTCTTAAACTCTCTACATTATGATTTGATCTTCTCAACCATAGCTGGAATCTTTGTTACATTTGGATTCTTTGTTCATCTACTACTTGATGAGCTTGTTAGTTTAAATGCTCTTGGTTTAAGGGTAAAAAAATCGTTTGGGACAGCTTTTAAACTTTATGATAGAGAAAACCTACTAGGCACCGTTTTATTATATATATTTATCGGTATATTTTTATATATCACACCGATAAATACAGATATTTTTATCCAAATATTTGAGATAATGAAGAGTGTAAAGGTTATATAAACTTTTTAAAGTAGTTTACAACCCTATCTTCAAGCCAAAAGATGGGGTTACATATAGTTCCAGCTATAAATCCAACATGACCACCATTTGGTGAGATCTCAAGTTTTACATATTTAGATAACTCATCACTATTTGGTAATATTGCTGGTGTCATAAATGGGTCATCTAGTGAGTGGATTATTAGTGTTGGAGTTTTTATATCTTTTAAAAATTGTCTTGATGATGATTTTTTGTAGTAATCTTTAGCAGAATCAAATCCGTGAATTTTAGCGGTATATATCTCATCAAATTCCCAAAAGGTTTTTATATTTTTAACATCCTCTTTTTTTAATCCTATGATAGATTCCATATCGTGTGTTTTATATTTTTTCTCTAGTGGGGCATTTAGGTTTGTTATAAGATGGTTTTGATAGATTTTTGAGAAACCTTGATTGATGCTGTTAGCACAAATATCTAAAACCATAGGGGCAGATACAGATATAGCACCATTTAGTAAAGATAAATCACCTTTTTCACCTAGATATTTTAACAACATATTACCACCTAATGAGTAGCCAATAGCAAAAAGTTTAGATTTAGGGTATCTACTTTTAACCTCTTGAATCCACAGTGAAGAATCACCAGTATCTCCACTATGGTAAGCTCTTGGTAATAGATTCTCAACACCTGAACACCCTCTAAAGTGCATAACAACAGATGAAAAACCAGCATCTGCTAGTTTTAACATAGTGCCTTGTATATATGGAGATTCATAAGAACCAGCCAAACCGTGAAAAAGTATAACTATCGGCTTAGAACTACCCTCAGTTGGTTTATCATACCAGTAACACTCCACAAAATCACCATCAGGGAGAGTAAATTTCTCTATCTCAAAATCTAAATTTTTAGATTTTCTAAAAAATGTTGAGTACAGAGTTTGAAAATGTTTGTTTGCTAATCCAAAAGCTGGTTTAAAAGGTTTACACATGATTAAAATAGATACCTAAGCCCTAAGCTAAAAGTTGATTCACTATCAATATCTCTCATATCTAAATATCTATATTTCATACTCCAAGTCCAATCTTGATCTACCATATAACCTAAACTAACACTACCTTGATAGGTTAAAGCTGTTTTTTTAGTATCACCATCTACATTAACATTTGTAGCACCTACACCGATACCTAAACTACTTACGAGTTGAGTTTCATTATAAGCACTATAATATATATTTGCTAAACCACCAACCCTAATTAGGTTGTTAGATATGCTCTCACCATCGAGAGTTGAAATATCATTTTCTGAGTAGTTGTTCTCAAGTTCAAATCGTAATCTATCCATCTGGTAGCCAATAGCAATACTCCCTGAACTACCTTTATCGTAAGCAACTTTTGTATCTTCTATTTTTAGTTCATTTTCACTAGGGTTATTTATATTTAGCTCTACATAAACACCACTATCTGCTGAGTAGAGTAGTGTAGAGAGTAAAATGGGAAGTAAATATTTCATTATGGCAAACCTTTATTAATTAGTACAATTATACTATAATCTCAAACTTAAAAAAATATGGAGCTATCAAAATGAATAGAAAAAAAATATACAATCCAAACTCAACGGAAAATGTAAATGATAGGAAGATTTTTGGTGGTGATCCAACAGGTATTTTTGAGTTAAATAACATTAAATATCAATGGGCATACAATCTTTGGGAGATGATGTTAAACAACACTTGGTTCCCTAAAGAGGTTGATATGACTAAAGATGCTAATGACTATAAGAATCTTACAGATGCTGAAAAAACAGCTTACGATAAAGCCCTTTCTCAACTGATTTTTATGGATTCTCTACAAACAAACAACCTTATAGATAACATAAACCCTTATGTGACATCTCCAGAGGTAAACCTAATCCTTGTTCGTCAAAGTTTTGAGGAGGCTCTACACTCACAATCTTATGCTGTTATGGTTGATTCTATCTCTACAAACTCTGAAGAGATTTATGAGTTATGGAGAAGAGATATGATGCTTAAAAATAAAAATGATGCTATAGCTGGTGTTTATGAAGATTTAGCAGCAAATCCATCTGAGTACAACTTTGTAAAAGCTTGTTTTGCGAATCAGATTTTAGAGGGAATCTACTTTTATAGTGGTTTTACATATATCTACACACTTGCTCGTTCAGGTAAAATGTTAAGCTCTGCTCAGATGATTCGTTTTATACAAAGAGATGAAGTTACTCACCTTGTTTTATTTCAAAACCTTATAAACACTCTTAGAAAAGAGAGACCAGACCTTTTTAGTGACAAACTAAAAGCTGAAGTTATAGAGATGTTTAAAGAGGCTGTAAAGTTAGAGTCTGAATGGGGTAAATACATAACTCAAGGTCAAATCTTAGGTCTTACAAACGAGATAGTTGAGCAATACATTCAGTATCTAGCAGACGATAGACTAAACTCTGTTGGTTTTGAAAAGATTTACAATGTTGAGAATCCTATAAAATGGGTAGATGATTTTGCTAAATTTAACGACCAAAAAACAAACTTTTTTGAAGGAACAGTAACTAACTACTCAAAAGGTAGTTTAAGTTTTGATGATGACTTCTAAAATGGACAACTACACCCTTTGTTCACTACTTTTTAAAACAGAATCTAATTACAACAAAAACTTAGAAACTCTTTTAAACCTCATAAAACAAACTTCAGACAACACCCTTATAGTTGCTCCTGAAGTTTGTTTAACTGCTTATGATTACGATAATTTTGATGAAGTTGTTAAGTTTGCTGATGTGGCGATAGAGGAGATTAAAAAAGTTTCTCATAATAAAATTATAATCCTAACTATCATAGAAAAGAGAGATGGTGAGGTGTTTAACTTTGCTAAGATTTTTCACAATGGTGAGGTTGTTTATGAAAGAGCTAAAGCTAGACTTTTTAGGTTTGGTGATGAGCATAAATATATGAGTGAGGGGAGTGATGAAGATATAAGAATCGTAGAGATTGATGGAATCAAGATAGCGATTTTTATATGTTTTGAGCTTCGTTTTAAAGAGTTATGGCAAAAATCTGAGGGTGCTGATGTTATCGCTGTTCCATCTTACTGGGGAGTTTTAAGAACTGAACATTTTAAAGCTTTTACTCAAACTCTAGCGATTATGAACCAATGTTATGTTGTAGCTAGTGATTCTATGGATGAAGAGTGTACTAAGATGAGTGGAATCATAACACCGATGGGTGAGGTTAAGAGAAATGGGAATAACCCTTGCTTAATGGTAGAGTATAATAAAAAAGAGATAGCCCTTATGAGGCGATATATGGATATTGGAATCGATGGATAGAATAACAGCTACAAAGACAGCTCGATTGGCAGAGGAATGTAACAAAAAGTTTTCAATTAGTGATGATGTGAAAAAGGCGATAGCCTCTACAAATAGAGAGGCTTTTGTTCCAGCAGGGTTTAAACACAACGCTTACAAGTTAGATGCTCTACCGATAGGTGCTGCTCAATATATAAGCTCACCATTAACAGTTGCTAAGATGACACACTATTTAGAACCAAAAGGTGCTGATAGAGTTTTAGAGGTTGGTTGTGGGAGTGGTTATCAAGCTGCTGTATTATCAAATCTATTTCGTGGTGTTTTTACCATTGAGAGGATAGAGACTCTTATGATTCAAGCAAAGTCCCGTTTTAGAGAGTTAAAGATAACCAATATCCACACAAGAACAGATGATGGACAAAATGGGTGGATTCAGTATGCCCCTTATGATAGAATCTTATTTTCAGCAACAGCGAAACAGATTCCCCAAAAACTTTTTGACCAGTTAGCAGATGGTGGGATTTTAGTTGCTCCTGTTGAGAAAAAAGGGGAGCAGGTTATTACCCGTTTTACTAAAAATGGTTCAACTATAACTTCTGAAGATTTAGAGGTTTGTGACTTTGTACCTATTTTAGATGGTGTTCAAAAATAAATAAATTGGGATATAAATGGAAAATATTTACGGTATAAAATACTCAAAACCTCAAGTTGTTTTGCTTCAAAATACAGGTATAGGTGTAGCAGAAACAGCAGCGAGAACTTGTTACGATTCTTTTTCAAATAGTGAAAATGATGTGATTAAAAATATAGAAAATGTTATGCCAGATTCTGCTATGTGTGATGAGCTAAATAGTATAGATTGCTCTAACCTTTTAGATGATTTAGCTTGGACATATTTTCACCACTCTATCTTAGAGCACTCAAATCTTAGTTACTTAATTAGAGGAACTTCAAGGGGTGTACTTCAAGAACACGCAAGACATAGAATCCAAGCTATAAGTGTAAGAAGTACCCGTTACACTATGAGTTCACTTATAAATGCTTTTGTTGCTTCTATGGGTGATAGGGAGTTTTTTATAACGAAAATCTTATCGTTTGATATGTTTGTAACTTCAGATATAGAGTATAATAAAATAGAAATTTCAGCTATGTTTGATAAACTAACATATCAGAAAAAAATGGTTGATAATTTTACTGATATAGCAGTTGCCAAAAGCTCTTTAATCTTTTTAGAGGAGTTTAGTGAAGATTCACAAGCACTTTATGAGGCTTTAGAGAGTGGTAAGAAGAAAAGAAATGTTGGTGATGCTTTTAAACATATCATCACAGACAATGTAAAAGTTGATATGGTTGTAACATTTAATCTAAGAAGTTTAAAAAACTACTTCACACTTAGAGATTCTGGTGCTGCCTTTTTTCAGATAAGATGGTTAGCTCAAGAGATGATGAGAGTAACCCCATCTAAATATTTAGATTTAATCATAAAAGGTAAATAGGATGTGGAAAATTTTAGTAGTTACAAGTTTTATTTTTAGTGGATGTTCACATTTTACATTTAACAAACAGATGTGTGATCAAATAGCATCAGAACCTAACTCTGTTATACCTCAAGAGTGTATGAAATATAGTGAAGAGGATGCTCAAAAAGCGTTTGAAAACACAAAAAATAAACATAAAACTTCAAATGAAGATATAATTGAGTTTAATAAAAATAATAAGGAAAACTAAATGAGTAAAGAGTTAATAGCAAGAAGTAATGGTGTATGTGAGTTATGTGGTAGTGATGAGGGTTTAAGTGCTTATGAAGTTGCTCCATCTGATGGTTCTACTGAACAATCTATCTATATTTGTGCTAATTGTAAAGGGCAAATTGAGAGTGGTGAGCTTGATGAGACACACTTTAACTGTTTAAACGATTCTATGTGGAGTGAAACACCAGCTGTTGCTGTTATGAGTTATAGACTTTTAAATGCTTTAGGTCGTCAAGATTTAGTAGATATGATGTATATGGAAGATGATGTTAAAGCTTGGGCTGATGCTGGTCTTCCTGATGAAAATGCTTTAGTACATAAAGATGCTAACGGTGTAGTTTTAAAATCTGGTGATACAGTTGTAATCACAAAAGATTTAGATGTAAAAGGGACAACATTTGTTGCTAAAAGGGGAACTGCTGTTAGAAATATATCTTTAGTTCATGATAATGATACTCTTATTGAGGGTCGTGTAAATGGTGTTAAGATTCAGATTCTTACTCAGTATCTTAAAAAATCATAGTAGTAAAAGATGGGACTTAGGTCTCATTTTTTAAATTAAATGTTTAGATTAGTTTTTTGTGGATTATAGAAAAGTTTTTGTAGTGAAACGCTGTCCCGAAGGACAAACGCTTACAGGCGTGATTCGTAACGTCTCATCATATAAAGACGTTTAAGCATTTTCTTACGAGAAGCTATTTTGAATTTCTTACGCTTTTCAGTTTCCGTTTCGTGGAAACGGCGAGCACGAGCTTCAGTAACGATTAAGTTACGGTCAGTTTGCTTTTTGAAACGGCGGTAAGATGCATCAAAGTTATCATCTGAACGAAGTACTATTCCAGGCATATCACATCACCCACTTTCTTTAAAAATTTGAAATAACATTATAACTAAATAATCTTAAACCTTTTATCAATTTAATATTAGCCTAACATTGAGATTGTAGAATATAACAATTAAAAAAATAGGAGTTGTTATGTTTAGTTCTAAAATTTTATTGGCTGGTATGTTGATAGGTTCATCTTTATTAGCAAATTCAGCAGAGGCATTAATAGATCAAAATGGTTGTTTAGCTTGTCACGCAGTTGCTAGTAAGAAAGCTGCTCCTGCTTTTGCTGGTATAGGTATGAGAAATAAGCGTTTTGAGGGTGATGGAGCTAAGGCTACAATTATGAGTAGTATTAAAAATGGTTCTCAAGGTAAATATCGTAGATTCTCAAACACTGCCATGCCAGCATTTGGTAATTTAACTTCAGATGAGTTAAGTACGATCGCTGATTATATCTTAGCACAATCTTCAAAAGCTAGAGGTCATGGTGGTATGATGGGTGGTCAAGGTCAAGGTAGAGGTATGGGAAGAGGTATGCAATAGTTTTAAATACCAATTTTAAAAATTGGTATTTATAGCTTTACTTCATTGGAGCATTTTTTGGGTTGTTAGCATCAGCTAATGCTATCAATCCACCTTTTAAAACTCTAGTCTTTTTGATTCCGATTTGTTTAAGACCGATAGCTGCTAAAGTAGCTCTTGTTCCTGAGTGACATACTATGATAATAGTTTGATTTTTTGGAAGTTTATCAAGATTCTCTTTTTTGAAAAGATCTTTAATAGGGATATGTATAGCATTCTTAGCAGAGATAGATATAACACTATCTTCCCCTTTAGTTCTTACATCAAGGATAGTAAACTTTTTATTATCTCTTATCATTTTCATAGTTTTTTCAGCAGTTATAAATAGTTTAGAGTTAGCACAAGCTTTTTGTGTAAAGTGTGAGTAAAATTTATCAAAAGTTTGAGCTTTAGCTGAATCGTAAGCGAACGAAGATACTGATAATGTAGCCATTAGCAGTGTAGAAGTGATGATTTTTTTCATTCTTTTTACCTTATTTTAAATATGAGTTGAATTTTATCTTGAAAGTTTAAAAGTAAGCTTATCAAATATTTATAATAAATTATTTTGATGATATAATCTTTTTTTAATTTCAACCTAGGAGATAAAATGGCAGTTGATAAAGCTTGTGATAATAAAATATGTATGAAAAGTGAAGAGTGTGCTAGATATGAAGCATTTGTAAATGGTGATAAGAACTATAAAACTTTTAGAGGTTCAGAAGTTAAGGCTTGTGGGCAGTTTATACAAAAGTAGCAGATTCTAAATAGTTTATCTGTTACAATTAAGTAGAAGGATAAATTATGAAATATTCTGTAAATTTTAGAATCTGGCATTGGTTAAATGCTTTTGTTGTTTTAGGATTATTGGGAACAGTTTTTTTAAGAAAAACTTTTTTAAGTTGGAGAACTAACTCAGAGATTCTTATGAGTAAGTTGGCTGAATTTGGTGTTGATATTACAGCTGAACAAGCTAAGGTTTTAGCTAAGGCTATCCGTGCTGGGATGTGGGAATGGCATATTATTTTAGGTTATGCTCTAACTTTCTTAGTTCTATATAGAATCTATCTATACTTTAACAAAAGTGTAAATAAAGAGAGTTTTTCATCACTAAGTTTACATAAAAAAGGTGTAGAGATTCTATACTATATATTTTATGCCACACTATTTTTTATGGCATTTAGTGGTATGGTACTCACTTTTCACACAGAGTTAGGGTTAGCAAAAGATTTAACACATGATATAAAAGAGATTCATGAAGCTGTTTTTAACTTTATACTATTTTTTAGTGTTATCCACATAGCTGGTGTAGTTATGGCTGAGATAAAAGATGAAAAAGGTTTAATCAGTAGTATGATAAGTGGTGATAACAAGGTATAATTAGCTTATGATTACCCAAGATTCCATAGAAGCCTTAAAGGCACGACTTGATGTTGTTGATGTTGTAGGCTCTTATCTGGAGTTAAAAAAGGCAGGTGTAAATTACAAAGCACCATGCCCTTTCCACGATGAAAAATCCCCCTCATTTGTTGTTAGTCCACAAAAACAGATATACCATTGTTTTGGGTGCTTACCACCATATCAAGAGATAAGAACCCCTAATGGTTTTGTTGAAATTCAAAATATAAAAGTTGGCGATGAAGTTTTTTCAGTTAATGGAGAGATTACAGAAGTTATAGAAACTTTACATCACACTAGCGAATTTGATATTTTAAGCTTTCAAACATCACTTAGTAATGAACTTTCTTTTTTTACACAGAACCATGATATGTTAGTAGTAAAAAAAGATGATGTGATAGCTAATTTACCATA
>Ga0256837_1000919_pt1 | contig 22117 bp, 20 predicted proteins | sample 4562384metaG_FD_185976 | JGI IMG/M metagenome (GOLD analysis project Ga0256837, IMG submission 185976) | Hydrothermal vent microbial communities from Guaymas Basin, Mexico - 4561-384 | ecosystem: Environmental > Aquatic > Marine > Hydrothermal vents | place: Mexico: Guaymas Basin | collected...
CATATAGCCTCACTCGTAGGAACACCAACACTTACTTTCTTTGGAGATTCACTTTTTGCAAGTGCAGCAAGATGGAAAAGTGTAGGGGATGAAAAACTACAAACTCATTTTATGTTGCCACAAGATGGAGAGAAAAAAGCAGAGATTTTTAAAGAAGTAAAGATTTATTTAATAAGTGTATAATTATATAATTAAAATTAAGAGAAGAATATGAAAAAAAAATATAAAATAGCAATAGCAGGTACTGGGTATGTAGGGCTGAGTAATGGTTTACTCTTATCACAAAATAATGAAGTAGTAGCACTTGACATTATTCCTCAAAAAGTAGAAATGTTAAAAAAGAAAATTTCTCCAATTGAAGATAAAGAGATAGAAGAATATCTCCAACGTGATTCCATTAATTTCACTGCAACATTAGATAAAGAAGAAGCATATATTGATGCTGATTATATTATTATAGCAACACCAACTGACTATGAGCCTAAAACAAATTACTTTAATACTAAAAGTATAGAGCATGTTATATCTGATGTTCTTAGCATAAATCCTGATGCAATTATGATTATAAAGTCAACTGTTCCTGTGGGTTATACACAAAGTGTAAGAGAAAAATTCAATACAAATAAGATTATATTTTCTCCTGAATTTTTAAGAGAAGGTCAGGCTCTTTATGATAATCTTTATCCAAGTAGAATTATTGTTGGAGAAAAGAGTAAACAAGCAGAGATATTTGCTAATCTTCTAGCAGAGGGTGCACTGAAAAAAGATATAGATATACTCTTTACTGATTCTACAGAAGCAGAAGCTATTAAACTCTTTGCAAATACATATCTCGCTATGCGTGTAGCATACTTTAATGAACTTGACTCTTATGCACAGATACATAACTTAGACTCTAAACAGATTATTAAAGGTGTGGGTCTCGATCCGAGAATAGGAATGCATTACAATAATCCAAGCTTTGGTTATGGTGGATATTGTTTACCAAAAGATACCAAACAGCTTAGAGCAAACTATAAAGATGTTCCATGTAATCTTATAAGTGCAATAGTAGAAGCGAATCGTACAAGAAAAGATTTCATAGCTCAAAGCATTATAGATAAATTAGGCTCGGATATATCTAAACATGTAGATAAAATAGTAGGCATATATAGATTAACTATGAAAAGTGGAAGTGATAACTTTAGAAGTTCTGCTATTCAAGGTGTTATAAAACGCTTGAAAGCTAGAGGTATTGAAGTGGTCATCTATGAGCCAGTATTAGAAGATGAATATTTTTTCAATTCAAAAGTTGTAAAAGATATAGATGAGTTTAAAAAACTAAGTGATGTTATAGTAGCTAATAGAATAGAAAATAATATACGAGATGTAAAAGAGAAAGTATACACTCGTGATATTTTTGAGAGTGACTCTTAAGTAGCATTTTTTAATGCTACTTAGTTGATCTATATTTGTGAAACTTTTGTGTTTTTCCCTCAAAAAGTAGTTTTTGTGTTGTGTATGTGTAGTTTAAGAGATGTTTTTTAAGCTCTGCACATTGAGTTATATTATTATCTTGACATTTAAGTGTATTGTTTTGTAGATTGTACTCTATATGTTTATCATCTTCAATCCAACCTAAAATACCATTATGGAAATAAGGTGCAAAAAACTTTGTATCACTAAAGAGTGATTTTCCTGTTGCATTTGGTAGATATTTTTTATAATCACCAAAAATAAGATCCATCACCGTCGGTGCAATATCCATTTGTGATAGAACGGTATCAATGAGTTGTGGTTTAAACTTATCTGCATAAATGACAAATGGAATTTGATAGTTTTCTAAAGTACCATTAAGGTACCCACCACAATGGTCTGCAAAAAAGATATAGACTGTATTTGGATACTTTTTTTGCATTTTTTCTAAAAATATTCCAAGTGAATAATCTGAAAAGTAGAGTGCATTTAATTTTTTATTGAGTGCCTTGTTATCGGTAAAATATTTTGTTTTAAACTCTTTTGGTACAACATTATCATGTGTAGTTGCACCATTAATACCAATAACAAAAGGTTTGTCTTTAGGTAGTTTTGTTAAAATGAAATTATAGAGGTCATAATCTTGTACTCCCCAATAATTCATAGGATATTTTCTCTTTTGTATATCTCTTTTACCATAACTTTGAGAAAAGCCAAGAGATTGTGCCAGACTTCCTGTTCCGCTTGTATCTTTGCTAGTTCCCTGAAAGAAGATGGACTCATATCCTTTTTTATTGAAGAAATAGATAAGAGAATCATAATGATAACTCTGTAATTGTGTTTTTGCTATGGATTTTCCGAGTGGATTTGGATACGATGTTAATGTAGCAAACATACCTTCTGTTGTTCTATGACCATTGGCTATCATGTATTTAGGTTTAATGCCTTTTTCGTAAAGTTTGTTGAAATTTGGTGTTGTGTTTTTTGCAAAACCATAGGGCTGAAGCCATTTTGCACTCCAACTTTCACTAAAGAAAAGGATTACATTTGGTTGTTTTCCTTTGTATGGTGATGTAAATATTGTATGTTTGTCACCATACAATGTTTGAAAAGTTTGATGAATTTCTTGAAGTTTAGGTTTTGGCAAGGAAAGCATTTTTGGTTCTTTTGAGGCTTTTGAGAGGGCATAGACGATATTATAAACACTATTAAGTGCAACTTGCGCTTTTTTAACATCACCTATTTCATTGGCTTGATAAGGATGCAGGGGAATATGTTGAAATTCTCCACGAATGAAAAAAATAGTTAAAAGAGTAACTGCAAGTAGTTTTAAGGGAGTTGTTTTTGTGAATTTTTGATAGAGATCAATTTTACTAAGCAGATATATTAAAATAGCAGAGACTATAAACCCAAGAACAGTCAAAAGAAAAAACTTATTGAAAGCTGTTTGAATAAGAGGGAAAAAATCTACGAAAAAATCTGTTATTTCATAACCAATATGTCGTCGTGATTCTGCAAAATAGAATATATCTGAAATTTGGATAAGAAAAAAGGAGACACTTAGCCCAATAAAAAGAGTTTTTGAAAGTATCTTTGAAAATGAAAATAGCATTACGATAAGTGAAACAAAAGCACTGACGGCAAAATCAAATTTAAAGCCCCAAAAAATAGCATATATTTCATCAAAACCTAAATAAAAACTAAACAAAAATTTTGTTAATAAAAGAAGAGTGTAGTTGATGAAAAAAATAGTAAAATAATTTTTAAAAAATTGCATATATCCTCCAGAGTAAAGAAATTATTGTAGCAAGAAAGTCTTCATGCTTATTTAAAAATGAAAACTTAATATGATATTTGGATCTTTCTTAGTAAAATCAATTCTTAAATCAGTATCATTTGCCATAAAAGCATCATGTACAAACAGAGCAATAAAATTTCCTAGAGCAGCACTATACATTTGGTCAGAAAATGAGTGTAATTGACTCTCAATTCTTTGATAAGCACTTGCACTAGCCGTTAAATAGTTGATACCACATATAGAATATTTTGCCCAAAGAGGTATGTTCATCTGATGAACATTTCTTCTGGTTAATGCAGCTGCAGCAAAGGGTGTTACCGCATGGTTTGATCCAAAAGCATCTTCGTTATCACCGCCGGGTGAGGTTTTATCAATTTTTGCATTTGTTAAAGTGACATATCCTCTACCAATAGCCATAGCAGAAGCTTCTACTGCAATTCTCTTGGCTTTTGTTGTAATGTCCTTATCTGGAACAAAAACAGCAGTTGTATATGTAATGGCTGTTGATATACTTCTTAGGTGATCAGCATCCTCTTCAGAAAAAGTGTAGTCATTAGGATCATCTTTCATAATATGGTTTGTAATATCATCATCATATCCACTTAGATCAAGTGTTAACCCTGTAGCCATAGGTGCCCATGTCATAGGATCTACAGCAGCATTATAAGCTGCACCTTTTGTTCTCTCCCAATTGTAAGAGAGACTCTTCGTGCTACAAGCAGAAAAAAAGGCTCCAAAGAGTAGCACTGTAATTATTTGTAATATTTTTATTGTCTTCAATTATTTTCCTTTAAATTTTCTTTTTATATTGACCATATCTTCAAGTTTTTTGGCTTCACTGAGTACTATTGCTACTGCTTTTTTTTCATCAAAATCAGCTAATCTGGCATACTCTTTAGCTAGTATCGGCAAATCTTCATCAAATTTTGCCCAAAATTTGTTAAAGTTTTTGAGTCCTTCTTTTGCTGGAATCTCCTTAAACTCCATACGATTGATATCTACGAGAGAGAATTTGTAACTAGCATCGTCTTGTTTTGAGATGAGAATATTACCGAGTGAATAATCAACATGCCAGACACCTTTTTGATGTATTTCATAGGTGAATTTTGCAAACTCTTTGAGTATCTGTTCTACATTGTCCACTTTATGGTGAAAAACTTCTCTGATTGTAAAATCATAAGGTTCGTAGCGAGAGATAAAATAGCTCTCACTTAAAAGCCCAAAGTTAAAAAATTCTATAATGCCTATGGGCTCAGGAGTATTTACCCCAAGTTCTTGAAGTTTCATAGCATTTGTAAATGATTTTTTCGCTTTCCCCTCACGAAAGAAAGTGTAGGCGATTTTGTTGATAAAATGGGGAACTTTAAATGCTTTTACAACACACTTTAAATTATTTAGTTCTATAATTTTAAGCTCATTCCTTGCTTTGTGGATACTTTGATTTGAATTTTTAAAAATATCTTTTATTTTTACTAAAATATCTTCAAAATTACTAAAATTCGAGTTTATGATAAATCTATATGACAAATTAACCTACTAAATATGTAATTGATATGTTATTATAACATTTTATAAAGGGATATGAATATGATACGAGTAGTTGTTGTGGTTAGAAGTTTAAAAATTGGTGGGATGGAAAGGTCTGCAGTAAATATTGCTCAAGCTTTTGCTGATGAAGGGCACGAGAGTCATCTTATCTATTTTAGAGGTAAAAATGCTGCATTGAAACCAAATCAAAATGTCCATTTACATTATTTTAACATAGAAAAAATTATGAAGTTATCTATTATAGGACTGTTATGGATATTTATATCAAAATTACTAAATACATTTATAAGGCATAGTTACTTTTTTTGGTATGGGATGTTCTCTTCTTGGATTTTTAAATATAAAATTTATCAATTAGAAAAAAAATATGGAAAAATTGATCTTATCATTTTAAGAGGGCAGGGTACATTTGAGTCTATTTGGATGCTAAAAGATGATAGGTTAAAGCAGGTATCAGTAAGTATGTTTATAAAAACAGGTGGTATGATTAAAAACTTTTTTTTACGACGGCTTTATGATCAAAAACATATTATAGCTATCTCCAATGGTGTTAAAAATAAGATTATAGAAGCAGGTAATGTTGCAAATTTTAAGCCAAAAAGTCTTAATGTTATTTTTAATCCTATGGATATTGAGCTTATTCGTAGTCGTGCATTAGAGTATGTAGTGGATTTAAAAGAGGAATATATAGTTTATTTTGGAAGAATAACACCAAATAAAAATGTTTCGTTACTTGTTGATGCCTATAAATATGCAAAAGATAATTTTAATTTTGATAAAAAATTAGTGATTATAGGTGATGGATCAAAATTTAATGATATAAAAAAGCAGATAGATGCTTTTGGTCTTAAGAATGATGTTATGATGCTTGGTTCCTTGTCAAATCCATTTCCATGGGTAAAAAATGCAAAACTTTTTGTTTTTACATCTAAGTTTGAAGGGCTTGGTAATGTGCTTTTAGAGTCGCTTGCATGCCATACGCCTATTGTTTCAGTTAAAACGGTCGGTGGTCCTGAAGATATAATGGATGGAGAATTAAAAGATTTTAGAGTTGATTTCGATGAAAAAAAACTTGCCAAGAAAATAGTAGAAGTTATAGAACAAGATCCTCAGATAGACTTTGATAAACATTTAGAGAAGTTTAAACCATCTTCTGTCGTAAATAGATTTAAAGAGATGTATTCATTATAAAAAAGCTCTTTATAGAAATCTTGTATAGTTTTTGTGCTCTAGTACGAAAAAAAGTTCATGTTTTCTTACTGCTCTTCTAAAATAACTTTTATCTTTGCTTAACAGTTCTTTTTTTAAGAGTCTATTACAGTTTTTAAATGCTTTTTTTAAAGATATTGGTAAGAAAGAATCTCTCAAATCATGGATAGATTCAAGAGCAAAATATTTCTCTTTTTGTAATGTATCCGTAAGGGAAAAAGAGTATATACTGTCGTATTGAAATTCATTAAAATTTACAGGTAAATCTACACTGCCAAACATCTCTCCTATTGGATAGTTTTCACTTTGTTTAAGGTGATTTGTATATAATAATATTTGGGTGTCTAATTCAAGATTATCTAAAGCCCTAAATAAACTGAGTGTTGTATACTTATGATCTGGGTGTGAATCTATCTGAGGATGCGGGGTGATAATAATCGTTGGTTTTAATTGTGTTAATATCTCTTCAAGGTCATTGTTAAATGCCTTAAAGTTTGGATCAATTATTTGAGGAAGTTGTATTTTCGCATGCTTGACTTTTCTGTACTTTTGCATAGAACCAAAATTTTTTATAGAAGAAACAGCATTTTGCTCTGTATTGTTATACATAAACTTTAAACTTCCACCAAAGTATCCGAGTGCTAAAGAGTTTTCAATCTCTACTTCACCAAATGAGGGGATATGAAGTGCATCTAAAAGACGAAGCTGTGCTTTTTTTTGAGCAGCTTTTGTTTTATTTCCTTCATAAAAATCACAATAGTTACACACACCTTTTTCTCCCATGGTTGTTGTCACTATTGTTACATCTTTGGCAGTTTTGTAAAGTCCAAAAGCAGCTATCTCTGCATCGTCAGCATGAGGGGCTAGTATGAGTATATTGTCATTATTGGGATCTATTTTATTTTTAAACCCATAGAGTTTAGATGTTTTTGAAACGAGTTTCATGTTTGTTTTTATCTGATCATTGCTTTTTATGTGAGAAATGTTTATATATCTAAGCCCATGTGCTCCATATTCAAAATAATGTTTTGTATCTCCAATCTGCATATATGGTTTAGCAAAATAAGACAATAACTTAGTGGCAATTTTTATCTCTAAAAAAAGTGTATCGTAGTTGTCGTGTGTTTGTAGGTCTAAATTTGTTGTATCTAAATTTACCTCTTTTATGAAATGTTTTTCCAAATCATAAATATAATCTTTTTTTTGATCATATTTATATTTTGTAGCTTTTTTAAATACAATAAAAAAAGAGATAAATAAAAGTAAAATAAGTATATAAAGCATTGTAAAAACTCCTTGTGAAATTCTACCCAAAGTTTATTATGATAAAATAATAAGTATTGAAGCTGTTTTTGAGAGTAAGTGTTTAAAGGGATACAATGATAGAATATGAAAATTTAAAAAAGGTAAATGAAAAACTATTTTCAAAGTATGAAAATAGTTTTAGAAAATTTATAGAGAGTGGTTGGTATATACTTGGTAAAAATGTATCAACTTTTGAAAATGAATTTGCTTCTTTTTGTGGCACTGAGTATGCCGTAGGTGTAGCATCAGGCTTAGATGCTTTGATTTTAGCGATAGATGCTTTTGAATTTCCTAAAGACAGTGAGATAATAGTTCCTTCTAATACATATATAGCGACTATACTTGCTATAGTAAGAAATGGTTTTAAGCCTGTTTTGGTTGAACCTGATATAAAAACATATAACATAGATCCAAATAAAATAGAGCAAAAGGTGACATCAAAAACAAAAGCTATTATGGTAGTTCATCTGTATGGCAAAATGTGTGATATGAAAAAGATAGAAGATATAGCTCAAAAATATAATCTTAAAATCATAGAAGATTGTGCTCAGGCTCATGGTGCTACATATAATGGTAAAAAAGCTGGAAGTTTCGGAATTGGATGTTTTAGTTTTTATCCAACTAAAAATCTAGGAGCTTTAGGCGATGGTGGTGCTATTGTTTGTGATGATGGAGAGTATATGCAAAAATTAAAATCTCTTAGAAATTATGGAAGTTCTAAAAAATATTATAATGATGATTTGGGATATAACTCAAGACTTGATGAAATTCAGGCTGGATTTTTATCTATTAAATTAAAAATACTTGATGATATAACACAGCATAAAAGGGAGTTAGCAAAATTATACCTTGAAAACCTTGATGATAGGTTTGTAAAACCTGTTGTGGATGAAAAGTTGATGGATGTATATCATATATTTAACATAAGATATAAAAAAAGGGATGAATTGCAAAAATATCTTTTAGATAATGGAGTAAAAGCAGAGATTCACTATCCAGTTTCACCACATAAACAAAAAGCTTATGAACATATTATAGATGGTGTTTATTCAATAAGCCAAGAGATACACGATACAACACTTAGTTTGCCAATCTCTTATTTTCACACAAAAGATGAGATATTAAAGGTTTGTAAAATCATGAACAGATGGGATGAGTTATGAAAGGTATAGTTTTAGCTGGGGGAAGTGGAACAAGGCTTTATCCCGTAACAAGAAGTGTGAGTAAGCAACTCTTACCTATATATGATAAACCGATGATATATTATCCATTATCTGTTTTGATGTTAGCAGGTATAAAAGATATACTTATCATCTCAACTCCTCATGATATTGGTAGATTTGAGGATTTGCTTGGTGATGGAAGTGACTGGGGAATTAATCTTAATTATGAAGTTCAACCATCTCCAGATGGACTCGCTCAAGCATTTATAATAGGTGAAGAATTTATTGGTAGGGATAGTGTATCTTTAATACTTGGAGATAATATCTTTTATGGTAATGAGTTTATAGCAATGTTAGAAGAAGCCTCTAAGTTAAAAAGTGGTGCTAAAGTTTTTGGATATAGGGTTAAGGATCCTCATAGATTTGGAGTTGTTGAGTTTGATAAAGAGATGAATGCTATAAGTATAGAGGAAAAACCACAGCATCCAAAATCAAACTTTGCAGTAACGGGACTCTATTTTTATGATAATGATGTTGTAGAAATAGCAAAAACCATAAAGCCATCCGATAGAGGTGAACTGGAGATAACTTCGATAAATGAGGAGTATCTAAAAAAAGGAACCTTAAAGGTTGAACTTTTGGGTCGTGGATTTGCATGGCTTGATACGGGTACACATGAATCTCTTTTAGAAGCTGGAAGTTTTGTGCAAACAATAGAACATAGACAAGGCTATAAAATAGCATGTCTTGAAGAGATAGCCTATAATAATGGATGGATAGACAAAACTAAGATTTTAGAGATAGCTAAACCACTTAGTAAAAATGGCTATGGAGAGTATCTTAAAAGGTTGGTAGAAGATGACTAATATACTAGTAACTGGCTGCGCAGGTTTTATAGGGAGTAATTTTGTACCATACTTTTTAGAGAAATATAAAAATTATAATATTATTAATCTTGATTTACTTACTTATGCGGGTGATTTAAAAAACCTAAAAGAGTGCGAAAAAAATCCTAGATATAAATTTATAAAAGGCAATATCTGTAATCGTGATTTAGTAGAATTTATATTTACTGAGTATGATGTACAAGGTGTTATCCATTTTGCTGCAGAATCACATGTAGATAATAGTATTAAAAATCCAGGTGTATTTATAGAGACAAATGTAAATGGTACTTTTACACTTATAGATGTAGCATATAAATACTGGATGGATAAACCAAATATATATAAAAAAGATTATGAAAATTGTCGTTTTCATCATATTAGTACGGATGAAGTTTACGGAACACTAAATGAGGAAGAGCTCTTTACGGAAGAGACACCATATGCTCCTAATTCACCATATTCGGCATCCAAAGCGAGTAGTGATATGATAGTTAGAAGCTATCAGGAAACTTATGGATTAAATACAGTTATAACAAACTGCTCAAATAACTATGGTCCAAAACAACATAACGAGAAATTAATACCTACTATTATAAGAAAAGCATTAGCAGGTGAAAGTATTCCTCTTTATGGTGATGGCAAAAATATAAGAGACTGGTTATATGTGCTTGATCATTGTAAAGGTATAGATTTAGTTTATCATACAGGCAAAGAGGGTAATGTCTATAATATTGGTGGAAGAAATGAGAGAACAAATCTTCAAATAGTAGATACAATATGCACTATACTTGATGATAAAGTACCTAAAGATAAAAGTTATAAAGAACTTATAACTTTTGTGCAAGATAGAGCAGGACATGACAGAAGATATGCCATAGATGCGACAAAGATTGAAAATGAACTTGACTGGAAGGCTGATGAGAATTTTGATACAGGGATTGTTAAAACTATTGAGTGGTATGTAAGGAAGTATAATGGCTAAAATGATAGATGTACCAACTATGAGTGATGAAAGGGGAAGTTTAAGTATTATAGAAAATCTTATTGATTTTGAGATAAAAAGAGTTTATTATATTTATAATACGGATGCTGAGCAAAGAGGTGGGCATAGACATAAAAGAACAAATCAACTGCTTGTCTGTGTAAGTGGTAGTTGTAGTGTATATTGTGAAAATGAGCTGAAAAAATCAGAGATGTTTATGTTAGATGCTCCAAATAAAGCTTTATATGTTGATGCAAAAGACTGGCATACAATGCAGGATTTTTCAAAAAATTGTGTATTACTTGTCTTAGCAAGTGAATTTTATGATGCAAATGACTATATAGATGAAAGATATTAGTATGAGTGGTGTTGAAGTTTTTAAAGAGTTTTTAAAAAATGTTTACATAGCAAACCTGCCACTTATTTTACTTCGGCCAAGAGAAATTTGTGAAGATATGTCTTATAGTGGAAATTATGATTTTTTTATAGATCCAAGTTATAATGATAAACTTTTAAAAATTATGTTTGATTTGGCTGTAAAAAATAGCATTTCATTTTCTATCATAAGAGTTAAATATAGTAAAGTTGATATAGCTATATATGATAAAGATGAAGATAAAAAGATTTCTTTGGAAATTTGGAATATTTTATCAGTTAAAGATCCAAAGAAAAAAACATTAAGATATATTACTCCAGAGAGATTGAAATCATTTATTTTTAAACAAGATGATGGAAGTTTTTCTTTAGCATTAGATATTGAAGCATTGTATTATTTATCTTATCTAGCAACAGGTGGCAAAAAACTTCAAACACCTTTGGTTCAAGAGAGAATAGCAGACTATTCCACCAAACTCAAAACTAAAAAATATATAGAATATTTTGATAGTTTGAAAGATAATAAAGATATAAAAATTGTTGCTCATATTGCGAATATGGAGCTTGTAGAAAAAGGGTTGCTTTTTTTAAAAACAGATAAAAAAGAGCTATTTAAAGAAAGTTTGCTAAAAGGTGCTTCCATATCAAAAAGGATACAAAGAAAATTGTTTAAACTATTTAATATGGTTGCTATTATGGGGCCAGATGGTGTTGGAAAGACAACACTTATAAAAAAGAGTGTAGATAGTTTTAAAGGTAGAACAAAACTTTTTCAATTTAAAAAGACTTTTAGAAATTCACCACTTTATAAACTTACGATGCCATTTTTAAAGCAAAAAATAGCCAATAGATTTAAAACTATGAATATAGGTAAAAGTGAAGTTGATGATATTTATGGTGGTTTTGTGATTTTAAATGCTTTTGTAATGTATCAACTTAGGCTTATAAGAAGTTTTATAACCAAAGAGACAACTTTTATAGATAGATATTTTTATGAATATCTTATGGAAGATACGAGATTTTTTGACAAAAAAGCAAAACTTAGAAAAAATTGGAAGATGTTAAGTTGTTTTATTCCGCGACCACATGTGGTGATTCAGCTTGATGCTCCCCAAGATGTGATTTTAAAAAGAAAAAATGAACTTGATGAGGATGGAATAATTGCTTTTAGAAACCTTATTTTTCAAACACTCAGCTATAAACCACCACTTAAATATTTATATATAAATACAACTATGCCATTAGATAGATGTAGAGATGTTTTATTGGATGTTATGGAATAGATTATTTTTTAAATAAATCAAAAAACATGGTAGTGCTTTTTTTGATAATATTTAAAATTGTTCTATCTGGCTCTACATAATTTTTAAATGGTGTCATTGCAAGATACTTCCAGTAAAGGTGTCTGAATTTGTTCCTGCTTTTGTAGTGCCATGGTTTTCTTCCCCCGGTATAGTGTATAACTGTTGGATTATTATAGGCTTCTAAAATTTCATTTTTGTCAAAATAAGTATTTTTTAAAAAACTTTTTCTTACATAGGAACTGATAGCATTATATTTAAGTGGTGCTGTTATCCATTGTCCATTAAAAACTATATTTATAACATCCTGGTCTAAAAATTGTAGTTTTTCATAGTGGTTTTTGATACATTCCATACATTCTTTATATAAATTATCTTGTTTTATTTTTTTGAGATTCAGTATCATTGAACCATTGTTTAGGTATTTTGCATCTTTATTCATATTAAAGTTATCATGTCTATCAAAAGGTTTCCAATCTTCAACGCCTATGGCATATGTGTCCTTGAAATCGATCTCATAAAACTCTTTTATGGAGCCATTTACTACCAAATCAACATCAAGATAATATAATTTTTCTTCATCTATGAGTTTTGGTATTAAAAGGTTGTAATAAACTACTTTCGTTTGTCTGCCTTTTGTTGGGACATTATCAAGCATCTCATCTTGAACTTCTAAAAAAATTAGTTTGCATTTATAGTTTTTAACAAGCTCTCTCATCATCTCTTTATCTTGATTGTTGAGTCCATCAAAAATAATATATATTTTAAAATCAAGTTCTTTGTTGTTTTCTAAAAGTGAGATGATAGTAACACAAGCATGCTGTAAATACAGTTTATTAAATGCTACTGCAATATTATATATTGTTGTCAATTAAAATACTCCCGTAACTTCAAGATTTATCTAATAAAAATAGTATAAAAAATCTTTGTGAAATTATATCCAAAGTTTACTATGATAAAATATGTTTTATGAAAATAACAGCAAATATTATTACTCTAAATGAAGAAAAAAATATTGAAGATGTCGTAAAATCGGTTCAAGAAGTTTGTGATGAGGTTTTACTTGTTGATTCACTCAGTAGTGACAGAACTTGTGAAATTGCTGAGTCGTTGGGTGCTAAAGTTGTCAAACAAGTCTATCTTGGTGATGGTAAACAAAAAGCTTTTGGTGCGCCTTTGGCAAAGAATGACTGGATTTTGAGTATTGATGCAGATGAAAGGCTTGATAGTGATGCTATAGAAGCCATAAAAGCACTTGATTTGGACAATACTGAGTATGATGGATTTAGTTTCGCACGAAAAACTTTTGTAGGAAAAGCCTACATAAAGCTATGGTATCCAGATAGGGTAGTGCGGCTTTACAATCGTAAAAAATGTTCTTATACAACAGCAGGTGGGCATGCAAAAGTAGATGCCAAAAAGGTCAAAGATTTAGATGCACATATGTTGCACTACTCTTATGATGATTATGGACATATGATAAAAACTATGCATAAATTTATTACACGTGGAGCAAAACTTGCTTATGAAGATGGTAAGCAGGCAAATAAGTTGGATCCTTTTTTGCATGGAGCAGGGGCTCTTTTTAAAGCACTTATTTTAAAAGGTGGAGCTTTTCACGGTATAGACGGATGGAATGTAGCTGTTATTTCTGCATTCAGTTCTTATATGAAATATGCATTAATGTTGGAGATGCAAGTAAATGAACAATAAAAAAACTTTAATAGAATTATGTATGTCCCCGGATCTTGGTGGATTGGAGCTATATATGGTTCGTGCTGCTCAGGCTTTAAGAGATGAGTTTCATGTTATATCTGTCATAAACAGTGATACTAAACTTAAAAATTATTACACTAAAGAAGACCAAGTAGTTCAGATAGAGAAAAATTCAAATTTTTTAATGTATGGTGCTGCTAAAAAACTTGCAAAACTTTTTGATGAAAAAGATGTGGATGTTGTGCATTTGCACTGGACAAAAGATATTGCATTTGTTGTGCTTGCAAAACTGCTTTCTAAGTGTAAGCCAAAACTTGTACAAACACGTAATATGACGATGACTCGATTTAAAGATGATTTTTACCATCGGTTTTTATATAAAAATATAGATATGATATTGCCAGTTACTCATCAGGTTAAAGAGCAGTTGGAAAAATTTATTCCTCAAGATATTAGACCAAAAATTGAGGTGCTGTATATGGGTTCAGATAAAACAGAGATGCTTTACGAACAAGAGTTGCAAGCATTTAAAAAAGAGATTGGACTTCAAAAGGATAATTTTAATGTTGGAATGGTTGGTCGCATTAATGAAGCCAAAGGACAGCATTTGCTTATAGAAGCTGTAGCGAAGCTAGACGATGAAAAAGTGCATGCCTATTTTGTCGGGCATGAAATGAAAGAGGGCTATATTAAATTACTTGAGGCAGAAGCAAAAGAGTTGGGTGTTATAGATAGAGTGCATTTTTTAGGCTTTATGAAAAATCCACACCACTTTTTTCAGGCATGTGATGCAATAATATTAGCTTCAAGACGAGAAACATTTGGACTGGTTCTCATTGAAGCTATGCAAGTGAAAACTGCAGTTATTGGATCAAACAGTGGCGGGGTGGTTGAGATTATAGAAGATAAAGAGACAGGGCTTCTTTTTGATGTTGGCAGCAGTGCTGATTTGGCAAATAAAATAGAGTTGTTAAAAGATAACAGTAATCTGCTTCAGAAGATAGAAAATGCAGGCAAAGAGAAGTGTGAGAGACTCTTTTCAAATAGTTTACAATTTACAAAACTTGGTGAAATTTTAAAGGATTTGAGTGAAAGTCCAATTAAGTAAATCAAATCTTATTGCATCTGGAACCAATAGAGCTTGCTATAATCACCCAGATGATGATAGAAAATGTATAAAAGTTACAATATCAGGTAATGATAAAGAGACAAAAAGAGAGATTAGTTACTATATATATTTACAAAAAAAAGGTATATCATGGGATATGTTGGCACAATTTTATGGAAGCCTAGAGACGAATTTAGGAAATGGTGAGGTAGTGGAACTTATACGAGACTATGATTTAGATGTATCAAAATCTTTAGATTACTATTTTAGGAATATACAATCACAAGAAGAGATACAAAAATTTATAGATCTTTTAATACAACTAAAAAAATATTTGTATGCAGAGAAAATATATGTAAAAGATTTAAATGCAGTCAATGTTGTGTATCAAAAATATGATAATAGAGAGGGAAGAGTTGTTATTATAGATGGTCTGGCACATAGTAACTACATACCTTTTAGTAGAGAGATAGAAAGTTTAACTATGAAAAAAATAGATAAAAGCTGGAATCATTTTATGTATAAAATAAAAAAGAGATGTTCTAGTAAATATAATCCAAATATAAAACTTGCACTTGAAAAATCGGAGTTGAATAATGAATAAAATAAAAAATATTATAGCAGATAAAGATACTTTAACATTATGGATGAATAATCTTTTAGTATTATATGCATTTTTATTGCCAATTTCACAAAGTATTAAGGCAAAAGTATTTATTGCTATTCTTATTTTATTTATTCTGCGTGGAGATATAAAGAGATATGCAAAAGAGGCTCTGTCAAACAAAGTTATTATTGCCTTTGTCTATCTCTTTCTTATTTATATTTTTGGTTTGCTTTGGAGCGAGAATATTAAAGAGGGACTTATATGGATAAAAAGTATTAAATATGGCCTTTATCTAATTGTTTTTTATTCTTTTATTGACGGTAGGTATATTAAAAAAGTATTAACAGCATTTATTATGGGGATGTTACTGAGTGAACTTATCTCTTATGGAATGATTTTGGGTATATTGCCTTGGGAACTGAGTATTGGAAGATTTCATTTTTATGCTGCTCCTTCATCTATAGATCCATCACCATTTTTACATCATATCCATTATGGTGTTGCTCTCTCTTTTGTTGTTATTTTGTTGGCTCAACAGATCTATCTTAGTAAAAAAAGTATTTTTATAAAAATGTTAATGAGTATCTTTGTTGTTACAGCAAGTGCAAATATCTTTGTCACCGGAGGGCGAACGGGTTATGTTACATTTGTATTACTGTTAAGTACATTGGCAATTTTTTATTTACGTAAATGGGCGATAGTTGCTTTTTTATTTATTGGTTTAGTATTAGGAACCGCTTATAATCAAAGTCCAGTTGTAAAGTTAAAAGTAGAACAGACATTAACAAGTGTAAAGCAGTTGCTAGACAGTAATGAACCAAACTTTAACACATCTATTGGAATCCGTGCTGGCATGTATTATTATGGATGGCAGGCTGTTAAAAATGATTTGATTTTAGGAGTTGGTTCAGGGGATTCAATGTCTGAAATTTATAAGCAATCTCCAAAAAATTGGGCTGGACGTGTACAGCCACATGAACACAATCAGTTTCTTTCTACATTTGTAAAACTTGGATTAGTTGGATTGTTAGTCTTTTTAAATATCTTTTATCAAATTTTTAAATACAAACAAGAGGATAAAGAACTACGATTTATTATGATATTTTCTACTCTGACAGTTGCTTTTGGAATCTTAACAACACAATTTAATATGCGGTTTTTTATGCCATTGTGGGTGGTTATGCTTACAATTACACTTATATCAAAGGAGAGAAAAACAATTGTACAAACCATTGATGATAAAAAAGTATTGATTCAGATAGCTATTGCATGTTTTTTATTTGGTATTTATAATCTCTATAGTAAATCATCGTAATAGTTCAATATATTCCATTGCTTCTCGCTTTGGAGCGAAAACTACTTTTGCTTTTTCTCTGTTTGCATAGGCTTTTTTCTTTTCATCAGAGAGGTTTTCTGCAATATAGAGCAGTCTCTCTTTCAACATTTCTAGGTTTTTATCTTCAACCAGGTGTATATGAAAGCCCATTTCTCCAAAATTACTAATAGCTGTATTGTCAAATGCAAGGACGATAATACCATGAGAGATAGACTCCATCATAACATTTCCATATCCTTCATCAGGTGTTGGAAAAAGGAAGATATCATGTTTTATATATTCATCGTAGATTTTATCTGTAAAACCATTAATATGAATTTTTTCTTTGTAAGAGATTAATGCTAAAAGTTGCTCTAATTGTACTTTATATTTTTTATCAGCCGGACCAAAATTATCAAAACTAAAATTTATATGCTCTTTATTTAAAATTTCACAGGCTAAAATTGCTTTGTCAATTCCTTTGCCGGATGTTACACGACCTGCATGCAGAATACGGAGATTATCTCTATCTTGAGTAGGCAGTTGGGAGAGTTCATTTGCCAATGAGGGAACAATAACTTTTAATTGTGAATTTTTTCCAAAGGGAATAATTTTTTTGACATTTGTTGCCATATATTTCGATATGGCAACATGTGTTGCAACATTTGAATAAATAAGTTGATGAAACCAATCTTTTTTGGGATGAGATTTGATGGTACCATGTCGCACGATAAGATTTATATCAAGTCCTAAAAATGAAAAATAGAGAGATTTCATCTCCGAAGCACCTACAAAAACTACATTTTTTATATTATTTTTTTTAATAATATCTCTTACTCCAAAGATAATACCAGGACTTAAAAGAGTTGTTGAAAAATTTATAGTTTCATATTGTAGTGTTTGATAATCGGGATTGTTTTGACACTCTTGATGAATAAAAGTGTTTTTTTTAATAATATACACTATATTAGTGTAGTTATTTAAAACTTTTGCAAGTTTTGTAGCTGCTAGTTCCATTCCCCCTGTATAGTGGGAAAGACAGATAACTGCAGTAGGTTTTTTTGTTGTATTCATCTACTTCCAGTCACTATTTCTAAGGTTTTTTATATAATCTTCAAGATGTTTTTTAGGCTTCCATCCAAGAGACTCTGTCTTTTCTGTCATAACATCTGCTGTCATTCTATTGCCTTTTCTTTCTGGAAGCATTTCAATTTTTCCTCCAAACATCTGTGCCACTTCTTTGATTGTAAATGCTTCACCACTACCTATTCCAAATTCATCACCATAGCCATTTTCACCGACAAGTATAAGCCCATCAATAATATCATCAATATGAGTAAAATTTCTTTTCTGTGTTCCGGGGCTTACAATAGTAAGCGGTTCATTTTTACGCATTTTTTCTTTAAAAAGAGCGATAAGTGTTGCATATTTTCCATGCTCTATTTCACGTGGACCATAAACATTATAAAAGTATGTAATTGCATAAGGAACATTAAACCAGCTGCCATAGTTCATAACAAGTTCTGTATTGGATGCTTTCGTCCAAGCATAAGGAGAAGCTGTTCTTCCAAGTCCACCATCTCCAAATTTTGTAGAACTTCCTGCATATAAAATTTTACATCCGGCATGTCGCACAAACTCTAATACAGCAAAGATTCCATCTTTATTATATCTCCAAACTTTTTCGATATCATCAAAACTCTGTTCAACTCTTGAATATTCTCCCAAGTGATAGACCATATCAGGTGTAAATGTAATTAGTTTGGAAATATCGGCTGTATTACCTTCAATGTAAGTAACATTTTCAACATGATTGTTTTTTGAACCGGTAAAATAATTATCAAGGGAATAGATATCATTTTTTGGATCTTTTGCAAGCTGTTCACAAAGATGACTCCCTACAAAACCAGCTCCACCTGTTACTAAAATACATTTTTTCATCTACTAGCCTTCAATTTAAGTGGCTAATTTTACTATTGATTTGATTAAAAAGAGTATAATTGCAAATGCAAAAATACCAACATGTTCATTTTTTATTAAACCTCCTCTTGTCAGTTGGAAAACTTTATATAGTTTTTTTACTCTTTATGTCTCTTATCCGTACCTATATATTTTTTAGTTTTAGTATAGATGATTATCCTCTAAGTGAAATAGTTGCTGCATTTTTTTTAGGTTTAAGACTTGATGCAGTTATTTTGTCTTACATTTTTTTATTGCCTCTGTTGCTGTTATTTTTAATGTTTATAACAAGGGTGAAATTTTTACAAAAATATCTATATCCATCACTTCGTTTCTATTTTAGTTTTATGATAACACTCGTATTTTTATTGTCATTTAGTGATATTGCTTATTTCTCTTTTTTTGGAGAGCATACTACTCTAATGATCTTTGGTGTTTTAGATGATGATACAGAAGCACTGATAAGAACAGCTTTTGAGAATTATAATGTTCCCTTTGTCGCTTTTATTCTCTTAAGTGTTCTTTTAGTTCTGTATTGGATTATTTTTAAAATAGTATCTCCTAAAAAAAGTATCAAAAGAGAATATAACTATGTACAAGGAACAGGAATTTTTTTCTTCATAATAGTACTCTTAGCTTTGTTAGCGAGAGGCTCTTTCAGCCTTTTTCCGCTTATTCATGATACACCAGATCCAACAGCAGATGTCTTTTTGAACAAGGTCGCTATGTCCCCTATCATCAGCATGAAACAAGCTTATAAGGATTATAAAAAAAGTAAAAATGGCAGTTATGATTTGATTAAAGAGAGCGGATTTAGAGGCAAAATGATAGAAGCTTTTAAAATTCATACGCAAAAAGAGCATATAGATACAAAAAAACTCTTAAAAAACATCTCTTATACAACCACAAAAAATAGACTTTTAGAAAAAAAGAAGCCAAATGTTGTTGTTGTTATGGTTGAGAGTTTTGGTCTGCCAATCTTACAATACCAAAGTGAAAAATTTAATATCATGGGACACTTAAAAAGACATTTTGATGAAGATATACTTTTTAAACATTTCATCTCTTCTTCAAATGGTACTATCGTGTCGCTAGAACCAACACTTTTAAATATTACAGCACGCCCTCATTCCACTTCTTTTGGACAAGGAAATTATCTTAATACATCTTTTTCTCAAGCGAGTGCAAGAGTTTATCAAAAAGCGGATTATGAAACAAGCTTTGTTTATGGTGGTAATCTTTCATGGAGAAATGTAGGAAATTTTATGCTAAAACAGGGCTTTGATCATGTATATGGTCGTATGGCAATAGCAAAATCTTTGGGAAAAGATGCATCAAAAATTTCTCATGATTGGGGTGTTTTTGATGAATATCTTTATTCATTTGTAGAAAAAAAATTACAAGAAGGTACAAAACCTCAGTTCATCTTCGTTTTGACGACAAACAACCATCCTCCTTTTACTATTCCCAAAGAGTATAAATCAAATACTCTTGTTTTCTCAAAAGAGTTAAAAAAACACCTTACCGGTGATATGGATTTAGCAAAGAGAAGATTTCATGATTATGCATATGCATTGGATGCACTTGGAAAGTTTTTAGATAATGTTAAATTTTCAAAACTAAAAGATAATACTGTTGTAGCGGTTACTGCAGATAATAATACAGTAGAAGGAATCATGAAATATGATGATTACTACAATACAACAAAATTGATTCCATTTTATCTTTATCTACCACATTATCTTCTGCCAAAATCAAAGATTAATGTTAATATAGCTTCATCTCATAAAGATATTTTTCCAACATTATATAATTTAACACTGAGTGATGCCAATTACACGGCCCTAGGCACGAACTTACTAGATACAAAACATATACATTGTGGTTTTAATGATGAGGGCGTCATTATGTCAAAAGATGGGGCATTTAAATTTACAAAAGCTAAAACAGTTGCTCAAAAAGAGTGTCAGCAATATTACAAAGCATCGCTGGCTGTTACAGAATATCTAATTAAAAGTAATATTAAAGAGTAATCTTTTTAGCTACTTCTTGTGGCGAGAGATTGTTAATGTCAATGTTTTTGTTGTTCTCTCCGAGTGCACCATAGACAGGAATCTCTGTTTTTGTAAAGAGTGCGGCAATTTTTGCTTGTGATGCAACTGCTAAATGTAGAGGACCAGTATCTGCACTGATAAAAAGATCACAAACACGGAAGAAAGCACCAAGCTCACGCAGATCTTTCGTTGCATATTCCAAGAGATTATCATCGAGTTTTATTGGTATGTCAGGTGATAATATATCAACAAATCTAAAACTACTATCTTCTTTTTTCATTGCCTCAATAAGCTCTCTCCACCACTCATCTTGAATTTTTTTATCAAATCTCGCATTTCTAAAAAGAGCTACAACTTTATGATCTTCTCTTTTTATATGATTTTGGCATAGAAGCTTGTTAAGTTTGTTTTTTGCATCATTAATCTCTTCTTCTGTAAGTTTGATATCAAGTGAAGGTGCTTGTTTTGGAAGTTCAATATTAAAAAAACGTAAAAACTCCAATGACTCCAAACCCATATGTGAAAATCTTTTTTCTCCCCGTTTTTGTATATGCGTAAAGTGTGTCCAGAGTTCTTTACTAGCAAAGCAAGCCTTGTATTGTGCTTTGATTAAACTCATAACAATTTGTGCACTTGTAGAACTGCCTGCAACATTAATTGCCAAATCATACTTCTGTTTTCTACTCTCTTTTATATATCTTAAAAGATCAAAAGGCTGTAAGAGTAGTTTTCTTGGAATATCTATAATCTTATTAACATTTGGTAAAGGTTCTAAAATATCACCCGCTAATCTCATACCAACGATAATATCAATTTTTGCTTCAGGTAAATGTTTATGAAGTTCATTAATAAGAGGTGTTAGAAAAAGAATATTTCCTATTCTATAATTTGGACGGATAAGAACAATTGTTTTTATAGCTTCTTTGTGAAGAGTAGTTTCAAAAGATGACTTCTTCCTTGAAAGTGAAAGAAAGTTATTTAAAATATTTGATATTTTTTTTCTAATAATAATGTGAAGAGGGTATTGCATAAGACTCTTTATTTTTTATGCTATTATAACAAATTAAGAATTAACCTCCAATAGGGTAAAATACCGCTTTCTATAAATGGAGTTACTTTGAAAGATATTATAAAAAGATTTTGGCCTTATATTAAAGAATACAAACTTTACTATCTGTTAGTTGTTTTTGGTGGGATACTTATAGTTGTCTCAACTGCTGCAAGTGCACATATTATGAAACCATTAATGGACGATATGTTCATTGCTAAAAAAGAGGAGATGCTTTATCTCATACCACTTGGATTGATTGGGATTTACCTTACAAAAGCTCTTGG
>Ga0256837_1000920_pt1 | contig 22110 bp, 26 predicted proteins | sample 4562384metaG_FD_185976 | JGI IMG/M metagenome (GOLD analysis project Ga0256837, IMG submission 185976) | Hydrothermal vent microbial communities from Guaymas Basin, Mexico - 4561-384 | ecosystem: Environmental > Aquatic > Marine > Hydrothermal vents | place: Mexico: Guaymas Basin | collected...
AATAAAACACCTCAACCAGATTTAAACTAACAACTATTTACACCCTAAATGGGTGTAGATTAAAAATATATAACTTTCACTTTTAGAGTTTTATCTCCATTTAACTCAAACTTAGCTTTTTTAAAATTTGGTTTATTCATCAAACCGATAGATTCAAAGTTTGAAAATCCTATCCCCTCTTTTGGAAGTAAAAAACCCTTATCTATCTCACCATTTTTATTCTCATCATGTAAAATATTAACAGCATATTCACCATTTGGTAGATTACTAAAAACAACTTCTGAATGATTCTCAATTATCTTAGCTTTTTTTTGCTTATAAAAATTTTGAAGTTTTTGATCTGGGATAGATCCATCCTTATTATAAACAGAAAAGACAACCTCACCTTTAGAATCTCTAAGATTATCAACCTCTATACTTAATGAACTAGCATATAAACCTAACCCTAAAGTAACCATTAAAACTATTTTTTTTCATCTTTTACCCTTATAGAAATTTTACTATTTTTTTATAATCAACTCCACTACTAAAATAGTAGTTAGCCTTAGCTATCTCATAATCGTTCAAAGCTTGTTTATAAAGAGCTGTATTATATATCTTCGTACTCAAAGCATCAAGATATGTTATGTTATCAACTATCCCATTTTGATATTTTATTTTTACTATATCATATACACTATCACCCATCTCAACAGCACTTTTTAGAGATTCTATCTTGCTTCTTAGTGTAGTTAGTTTCTTTATCGCTAGTTGATACAACATCTTCTCATGATTTTTTTGATACTCTAACCTCTCTTTAGAGGCTAACTCTGCTAACCTTAAAGATTCTATCTTATCTTTAGTGGTTGTATCAAAAAGGTTATAGCTTAATGTCAACATCAACTGATTTTGTTTATCAGGCAGATCTGTTAACACCTGATGGTTATAATCACTATAATTATAAAGATTAAAATTATCTTCTATGTTTATTTGTGGTTTATTTATAGCCAAAACAACATTTGTAGCCTCTTTTTGAGCTTTTATAGATAATTTTAAAGAGTTTATACTTGAACTATCCACAAAAGCTATATCATGAAGATCTGGTAGATTTGAATCTTCTAGTGAGTTTATAGAGCTATTTGTCAACAAAGATAGGTTTTGTAGCAACTCAACCTTTTGATATTTCAGCTCCTCTATTAAGTATTGTGTAGATTCATACTCAGATTTTAGTTTTAAAACCTCATCTATTGTTACCATTTTTATATCATATTTTGTTTTCACCCTCTCATATTGAGCTTTTAAAGCTACTGCTTTCTCCTGAAAAACTTTTATATTTTCTTGAACAGTTTTTGTTTGAAAGTATAGTGTCACAGCTTCTAAAACAGTCTCTTTTTTAGTGCTATCTAACCCTAGTTTTGAAGATTCATACTCATACTTTTTTTGATCCCTTATAGCACTATTTTTACCACCATCATATAGGTTAACACTAAACTTAGCAAAAGCTGTTGTTGTTGAACCTATCTGAACAGCCCTAGTATCACCATCTAAACGGAGATAATTCACACCTACATTTATATTTGGATTAAAACTATTTTCTACACTCTTATAACCTTTTTCTAAAGATCTATTTTGAATCTCTAAACTCTTTAGATTTATATTATTATTTAGTGTACCCTCTATAACATCTTTTAGAGTTGTTGCGTTTGATACAACTACAAGTGAACCTAAAAGTAATAATTGACTAAATAATCTCATCTATATTTTCCTTAACATCGATTTTTTTATCTTTTATAGTAAGAACTTTGTCACAAAATGGTAGTAATCTATCATCATGTGTAACCATGATAATTGTTACTCCACGCTCCCTTGTTATCCTCTTAAGCATCTTTACAACACTTAAAGCTCTCTCTTTATCAAGTGCTGCTGTTGGCTCATCAGCTAAAATAATATCAGGCTCATTTGCCAATGCTCTAGCTATCGCAATCCTTTGGTTTTGACCACCACTAAGCTCACTTGGCATACTACCCATCTTTTCACTCATATCAAGATAATCCATTATCTCTTTAACTCTAGGTTGTACCACTTTTTTACTCTCACCATTTTGGTATGGTAGTAGTGTGATATTCTCCTCTATATTTAAAAAAGGGATCAGATAGTGTGCTTGAAATATAAACCCTATCTTCTTTCTTCTTAACTCCCTATCATCTTTTATGAGCCATTTATCATCATAAGCTATCTCTTCACCTATAACTATCTTTCCACTAGTTGGTTCAAGAACACAACCTAACATCATAAGTAGAGTTGTTTTACCCGCCCCACTTGGTGCTACCAAAGCTACAAATTCACCTTTTTTTAAACTAAAGGTAGCTCCATCTATCACAGTTAGTTCATTATCATCTTTACCAAATTTTTTTACTAAGTTCTCTATTGTTATAGCGTTCTCTTTATACATCATCAACCTCCAATAGCTTGAGCAGGATCTGTTTTTATAACCTTATATATACCAAATAGTGAAGCAAAAATAGAAAAAACAACTATGATAAAGGATAGTGTAAAAGCATCCTCTGGTAAAAGCAAAATCCTTTTTGGAAATCTATCACTTATAAAATAAGCAAATATATTACCAGCCATAAATGACAAAATACTAAGTGCCATAGTTTCTTGAATAATCATCTTAGAGATAGTAAAGTTTGGGATACCAATAAGTTTCATAATTGAGATCTCTTTCATCTTCTCTAGTGTCATAGTATATATAATCAAAGCGATGATAACTATCGACACTATAATCAAAATCACAGTAAAAGTACCTAACTGTTTAGATGATTTTTTTATCACTTTTTGTAATAAAAGAGTGGTTTCCTCTTCTGTTGTAAACACCTTTTTATGGGTAGTCTTCTCTATCGCTCTTGCTACTTTTTCAGGGTCATATCCACTCTTAGTTGTAGCGATAATGGCATTTACTAAGTGTGGATTTCCACCTTTAATACCCCTTTTAGAATCACTTCTAATCCTCTCATTTGTATATGTAAACTGTAAAATCTCAGCATCTTTTAAACTTGTAAAAATCAAGTAATCTCCACCATTGCTCACAGTATTATCTGTTATACCAACAACTTTAAAATAATCTCTACCAAGTTTAATCCTCTCACCAAGTTTATAGTTTGTTTTTTTCGATACAACAATCTCATAATGTTGTTTTTGTATCACTCTACCCTCTATAAGTTTAGCTCTGTTAATAACCTCTATCTTACCAAAAGGGTCATAACCAACAAGCATAACTTTAAAATCTCCATAACGGTTCTCTAGCTGAAATGTTTGAAATGTTATAGCATCTGCCGATTCTATCCCCTCTTGATAACCTATCTGTTCTTTTAGATCTTCATGTATTTTTGATGTTTGGGCAAATGGTCCAAGTGTATCTTGCTGTACTACCCAGATATTAGCTTTTATATCGCTAACTAAAACTTTAGCATCAAAAACCATCCCTCTATAAACACCTATCATAATTATCACGATACCAAGTAAAACACCAACACTAATAGCAGTTACTATAAACTTATTTAAAGAGTATTTTATATCTTTTAGTGCTAAATTTATCATAATTATCTACCCACTTTATAGATCTTCATCCCATCACTTAGTGGCTTTTTCTTTGGATTTGGAACAATAATAGAATCATTTTTACCTATATTTTCAACAGCTACTAAACTCTTAGAGTAAGTGATTATTTTTAATGGTTTAAATTTAGCTTTTGAATCTTCTACTATCCAAACACCATCTTTTTTATTATGAAAACTGATAGTTTTAGCTGGAATAAGAGAGACATTGTTTAATTTACCTGTTATGATTTTAACCTCAGCTTGTTCTTGTAGATAAAAAGGTATCGGAAGATTTTCAAAGACTACATCTATCTCCCTTTCATAAGTTATATCGTTATTTATAGGTTTTATATTTACAACCCTACCCTTATATTTTTTAGATGATGATCTAAGTGTTATGGTAGCTTTATCCCCTATCTTCACATCACCACTAATTCTAGTATCAATATGTGTAGCAACCCATACATCATTAGGATTTACAATATCTATTAGAGTTTGATTAGGGTTTATAATAGCAAAATTTGAGATATACTTTTTAGTTATATAACCACTTACAGGTGCTTTAATCGTATATCTTGACAACCTCTCAACAAGCCCAGCTAAACTAGCTCTTAATTGAGCTTGTTGATTATATAATGATGTAACTTTAGCATCAAGACTCGATACTTTTAACTTAGCAGTAACCGAATCTGTTTTAAACTTTTTAAAATCTAACTCAGATATAGCACCTTTTTTATAAAGTTTTTCATTCTTTTTAAATATATCGTTTTGGTAAGATGCTGTCTCTTTAGCACTAAGTTTATCTATCTTTAGAGAATCTATATCATTTTGAAGTTTATTGATTGTTGCTACAAGTTCAGATATTTTATCTTTTAAATCTACACTATCTATCTTAGCTATTTGAGTACCTTTTTTTATAAAGTCACCCTCTTGTAGAGTAAAATCTAAAACCTTACCACCATAGATAGCACCTATCTTATATAACTCTTTTGAATCTACTTCACCAACACCACTAACTTTTATATCTATATCCCCATTAGATACATTAACAGTTTTATATGTATGTTTTGGGATATAAACCTTGTTATAAAAGAAAACACCAACCAAAGAGGCTATACCAAGCATAACTATATATTTTTTCATCTATTACTACCTTTATAAAATAATTAGATAGTATATAACAATAGCATTAGTAGAATGTTAAAAAGTGTACTATATGTTAGTTTTGTATCTCTTTTTGATTTGTTATATTTTGAAGATAATTTGAGATATTTATAAGTGAAAATGTTACTAAAAATATCATAAATCCAGGAAAAAAACTAACCCACCAAGCTATCTCTACAACATCTTTCCCACCACTAAGTATAGTACCCCAACTCATCTGTGGAGCTACTATCCCTAAACCTAAAAAACTAAGGGAAGATTCTGCTAAAATCGCACCACCTACACCAAAAGTAAAACTCACAAAATAGATAGGAGCTAAGATAGGTGCGTAGTATTTTAAAACTATCTTAGCTTTATTTACACCAGCTATATTTAATATCTTGATAAATGGTTTTGTTGTTATACTAAAACTCTCAGCACGAATCAATCTAGCTGTTGTCATCCAACCAGTAATAGATATGATGATTATTAAAACAAAACTAGAAGCATCTACATAACTAACAAGAGCTAAAAGTAAAAAGAATGTTGGGAATGTTAAAAATATATCTACAATAATCACAAAAGATTTATCAACCACACCTCTATAATAACCCGCGATTGAACCAATAACTAAACCTATAAAGGAGGCTATAAAAGCACTACCAACACCAATAGTTAAAGATATTTTACCACCCTCTATAACTCTAGCTAAAATATCACGACCTAGTCTATCTGTACCAAAAAGATGTTGAGATGATGGATCTTGAAGTATAGATGAAGCATTAAGAGTATATGGATCCACACTATAAAAAAATGAACCAAAAAAGCTCAAAAAAAATATGAAAAATAATATAGATATACTGATAATTGGCATAAAGTTATATCTAGTAGTTAACTTTTTATGCCTAACAAAGTTTGCATCATCTGATCGATAGTTGTGATAACTTTAGCTGCTGCTCCATACGAAGCTTGATACTTGATAAGATTTGTCATCTCCTCATCAACACTAACTTTTGATACTGAAGCATACTCCAACTCAACTGCTGTAAACTGAGTAGATACTGTTTCACTTTTTAAAATAGCAGCATTTGTAGCTGTACCAACATCTGTCGCCACAATATCAAACATACCATAAGTTGTACTATGATATGTTCGATCTCCAACATCAAAATCATACTCTTCATATTGGTGTTGCATCATATCTAATGCTAAAGAGTTATCACCTGCCACAGGTGACTTACCAGCAGATATATTCGCAACATCAGATTTTAAATCACTATTTAACTTGATATTTTCTGCGCTATCACCATCAAAATATCTATTCATACCTAAAGCACCAGCGAAGTTTGTACCAGAATCGAAATTTGAATCTGTTAAATTATCTTCAATAGAAAATGTATAACCTTGAGATTCAGCTAAAGGATCTAAAGAAAATTCGATAGCATTTTCACCACTAGCATAGGTTGCCCAATTAAAACTAACATAATCATCAACATCATTTGTCGCATTTCCATCGTCATTATCATCTACCTGAGCACTAAGCTGTGCCTCTATCGAATTTGATGATTCTTTTCCAGTTAATGATGTAGCTTCATCTATATTAATCGTTCTTCTTGAAGCAACATTACCATCGATATCATAAACAACAACATCAAAAGAACCCTCTTTTACATTTAGGTTTGAATTTGCTAATGGTGCATTGCCATCTATATCGATATTATTAGAAACCATTTTTGTTGTGCTATTTGCTGCGTAAAGGTTATTTGTAGATTCTATCAAACCTTGTGAGAAAGCATCAAGTTGTGAAATTGTTCTTTGAAGTGTACCATCTACCGGCATACCACTAGTTGTATTTACATTTCCACCTCTAAGACTAAGAGCAGCTCCAATCTTACCACCATCGATAGATTCCTCCATAGGAATCATCACACCATCTTGTCTCTCATAAGAGATCTCATAAAAACCTTGCTGATTGCTTTCATTACTTGTGTGGATTGGGTGGTATGTACTACCATCTACAAGATTAAAACCGTTAACACTTAGAGTATAGCTTCCTGTTACTGTATTTGACGAACTACCATTCCCTATATCTGAAGTGATTTGTCCAACAGTTACCTCTGATCCTATAAGTTTTGATAAATTATTTTCTAAAACATTTCTTTGATCTCTAAGATCATTAGCACTATGTCCATCACCAGCTTCAGCAACATCGATAGCTTTATTTATATCTGCTAACTCTTTAGCTAATGAGTTAACCTCATTTATATCAACAGCTATTTCCTCATTTACTTGTGATTGTAAAGAGGCTACTTGATCTCTTGTTTGAGAGATATGTTCTGTAAGAGTCTCTGTCTGTTTAGCCAAAGCTATCTTAACAGCATCATTATCTGGGTTATCTGCTAAATCTTGCCAACTATCATAGTAAGCTGCCAAATCAGCTTTTACACCAACACCATCAATATCAGGAAAATATGTAGATAGTTGAGTTAAAGTTTTTTCATTATAATCAGCATACTCTTTATCAGCAGATACAGATGTATATCTATCAAAAACAAAATTATCAAAAACCCTTTTTACATCTGTAGTTTCAACACCACTACCTATATAACCAGAACCTGTATCTAAAGGGTAAGCATTACTTAACTCAACCCTTTGTCTAGTGTAACCCTCATTCTCAGCATTAGCAATATTATGACTTACTGTATCGATAGCAACCTGAGAAGCATTTAATCCAGTGTATCCAGTATTTAAGCTGTTGAATATTGAAGACATTTTAAACTCTTATTTCCAAAATTGATGGATTTTTAGAAGCAACCTTCTGGTAACCTTGCATCTCTGTTGGTACAAGCTGTTCTAAAAAACTGTTGTATAGATTACTAACTGTTAAAACCAATCTTGCGTATTTTTTGTTTATGATTCTTAAATTATTTAATTCATCTTTTAAAGATGCTAGAGCATTATGTTGCTCCTCATTTAAAAGGTTTGGTAGATCCAAATCGGGATTAGCACTCATCAAAATAGAGATCTCTTTATCTATCATCGCTTTTTTATCTTCAAAACTTTTAAGTTTTTTCTCTTTAAGTGATAATCTATCAAACTGAGGATCATTCTTAGCTTGTTTAATATCAGCTATATCATCCTTTGTAATTTGGATTAAATCTCTTAAATCTTCTAAAGCACCTTTTAAATGATTAGATAACATATCTACAACCTTCTATTTTATACAATTATTTACAACAACTCATCCGCTATTTTTTCAGATAAAGCTTGTATATCTACTTTATATTCACCAGCATCTATGGATTCTTTAATCCTATCTACTTTGCTCATATCACCCTGTTTAGAGATGCTCAACTTTGATGAGCTATCTTTTGTCTCGCTTATATTATTTGAATAAGCGTTTCTTACCATCGAACTATTTAGTTGCGAAATCATAATCTATCCTTGAACTAAACCTCATCTACAAATATATGTGAAGTTTATTAATCTCTTATTTTATCCATATACAACTATATCGACATAAATAGAAATTTATAAAGGGCTTACTTACCTTGTTGACTCAAATAATCATATAACATTTGGGAAAAACCGAAGCTTCCAGCACTAGATTTTGCTAACTCATCTCTATACATCGATTTATATATTTTATCACCTGGATCATCTTGAGATGTAAAAAGATTTTTTTCATCTTTCATCGCAGTATCAAGTAACATTTTTAAAATAACAGATTCAAAAGCATCAGTTTGTTCTCTTAAAGCACTATCTTCAGCTTTTTCATCGATTTTAGGAATCGTATGTTGCTGAGATATAGTTTGTGTATTTAAAGAATCTATACCGTAATAACTCATTTAGATAACCTCCAAATCAGCAGTGATAGCTCCAGCACTTTTCATAGCTTCTAAGATAGAGATAATATCTTTTGGTGTTGCTCCAAGTTTTTGTAATGAACGAACTAAATTGGCAACTGTTGTTGTACCTTTTTTAGTATAAAGTTCATTCTCATTTAGACCTATTACCAAACTATTATCAACCACAATAGAACCAGCTGGTTTACTAGCTTCCACTTCCTCTTTTATTTTAATTGTTATATCACCGTGTGTTAAGATCACAGGTCTTATAGCTATACCCACACCAGCAATTATCGTTCCTGTTCTCTCATTTACAATAATTTTTGGTTTAGAACTATAATCCATATCTATATCTTCAACCTCAGCCAAAAACTCAATCATAGATCTATTTTTTGGTCTTTGTAGTTTTATAGTTTTAGAATCCATAGCTACTGCTACTTGTGTGTTATAAAAATTATTTATAGCTTTTTGAACAGCTACACTATTTTTAAAATTTGGCTCTTTAAGAGATAGAGTGATAAACTCTTGATTATAAATATCTATGTTTATCTCCCTCTCAACTAAACCACCATCCATAACAACACCAGATGTTGGGTGTGATTCACTACCAACTCCCCTCTCATTTCTACCACCGATACTAACAGAACCTTGCCCTAAAGCGTATATTTTACCATCTACCCCTTTTAGTGGTGTCATAAGAAGTGTACCACCCTCAAGTGACTTAGCATCACCAATAGAGGAAACAATAAGATTAAACTTATCACCCTGTCTTGAGAACGGTTTTAGTTCGGCTGTAACGATAACAGCTGCTACATTTTTTGATTTTATATCTACTGGATTCATATCTATATTCATAGATCTTAACATATTTGAGATAGATTGAAGTGTAAATTTTGAGGTTGTACCATCTCCTGTTTTTCGAAGACCAACAACAAGGGAATAACCGATAAGATGATTATCACGAACACCGATTATGTTTGTAACATCATTGATTTTAGCACTATAAAGAGTTGTATATATAAGTAAAAATAGTAAAAATAGTTTCATCACTAATCCTTTAGTTACAAAAGAACTAGCAATTATTATTCCATCTATTCAAAATATGTTAAAGTTGTATTTCCAAATTTTTTAGATTTTTTCATCTCAAAACAACCTATTGTGTGTGGAATCTCTAAACCTGTCATATGTTCTATAATTATAAGTTTTACACACTCTCTTGGTAAAGATGCTATAAGGTTTATAGTTTTATCATAGATATCTTCCATCCCCTCTCTAATACTAAAAGGTGGATCTATGTATATATAAGCAGATTCTCTTTGAGTTTTTAGCTTTTTTACAACACTATCAATATTACTAAAACTATCACCACTAAAAACCTCACAAGAGCTAGGGTCTGTGATGGAGATATTCTCTTTTAAAACCTTTAAAGCATCTCTATCTTTTTCCATAAAGTAGATTTGTTTAGCACCTCTACTTAATGCTTCTAAACCGATAGAGCCACTACCTGAGAACACCTCTACAAAAGTTGAATCGATTATCTCAAACTGTATAGTGTTAAAAAAAGATTCTAAAACTATACTTTTTGAACTTCTTGTTGTTGTTTTTGATGGTAGTTTTAAAGTTTTACCTTTAAATTTACCAGATACTATTTTTTTTACTATTTTTTGATTTTTTACACTATTTTTCATAAAATGCTCTTACTGCTTTTAAAATATTTTGTTGATACTCTTTTGTTAAAGCCTCTATACGCTTCTCCAAGATATTAAACTCCAAAGGTGTTTCAACCATCTCTTTAAAACTGATAGATTCATACCTCTCCTCTAACGATTCTATTAACTGATAATATGAAAACGGTTTTATAAGATCAGCATCTTTATCACTAGAGATATAAAAACATTTCTCATCATCACTATGTTTAACATCTCTAATAACAATATCGCACTGCTTAACGGTACTAATATGTTGCTCTAAAAATATCTCTAAAGATCTTTGTAAAAGTGGTGACTGACAATCAACTGCTATTTTCAAAAGAACTCCTTATATAAAATTATATCATACATAAAGGATATTCTCACACATACCCATATTCGCGTAATCTTTTAGATAATCTTTCATTATTTTTTCATACTTCTCTTCATCATATTTTTTATCTACTATAAGCTCAAAAACTTTTAGGTGTCGTTTATCTTTCAATGTCGTTTGTATAGCAACACCAGCGTAGGTTATAAGCTCATCATCTTCCATAACACCTATCATCTTATACTTCATATCTTTCATATCATAGATAAGATCTTCAAACTCATTATATGTTAGCTCATTATATAACTGAGATACTAAATCATATACCGTATATAACTCTTTTAAATCTAATTCTCTTATTTGCATCCAATATTGTAACCAATTTTTTATGATAAATTAGATATAATCGGTCAAATTTAAACTAATAATAAAGAGAAATAAATATGGTAACAGTACAAAATTTAATTATGAGATATGGAAATAGAGTTTTATTTCAAGATATAAACCTTAAACTTGACCGTCACAAAAGATATGGTCTAATAGGTGCTAATGGTGCTGGTAAAACAACATTTTTAAAGATTCTAAGTGGTGAGATAACTGAGTATGAGGGTGAAGTTATTATCCCCAAAGCTAACAAAGTTGGTGTTTTAGGTCAAAATCAGTTTGCTTTTGAAGATTTTACAATCGCTGATGCTGTTTTATATGGTAACAAAAGACTTTATGATGCTATCAAAGAGAAAGAGGAGCTTTATGTTACTGGAGACTTTGAAGATGATGCTGTAAATAATCGTCTTGCTGATTTAGAGGTTATCTGTGTTGAGGAAGATCCAACTTATGAGTATGATGTAAACATAGGTAAAATTTTAGCAAATGTTGGAATCCCTGTTGAGCAACACAATGACCTTATGAGTACATTAGATTCTGCTGATAAATTCAAAGTTTTACTAGCACAAGTTTTATACCCAAAACCTGATGTTCTGTTTCTTGATGAACCTACGAATAACCAAGATATTGAGACTATTAGCTGGTTAGAAAATGAACTAAAAAGACATGAGGGTACTTTAGTAGTTATCTCTCACGATAGACACTTTCTAAACTCTGTTGTAACAAATATACTAGATGTTGATTACCAAAAGATTCGTGAGTTTACTGGTAACTATGATGATTGGTATATAGCTGCTAATGTTATGGCTAAACAGATGGAGTTAGATAATGCTAAAAAAGAGAAAGAGAAAGAGCAACTAGAAGCTTTCGTTCGCCGTTTCTCAGCAAATGCTTCTAAAGCAAAACAAGCAACATCAAGACAAAAACAGTTAGATAAACTTGTTATTGATGATATTAAACCATCTTCTCGCCGTGACCCAAGTATAGTTTTTAAAGCTAAAAGACAGATGGGAGATGAAGCACTAGAGATTCATAATGTTTCACACTCTTATGGTGATAATGAGGTTTTAAAAGATATAACTTTAAAATTTGAGCCAGATGAGAAAGTAGCTCTTATTGGTGGTAATGGTGTTGGTAAAACAACTCTTCTTAAGATTATAATGGAGGAGATGAAACCAACTGAGGGTGAAGTTAAATGGGGTGCTACTATTGAGAACTCTTACTTCCCACAAGATACTGCTGATATTATTGAGGGTGATGGTACTCTTTATGATTGGTTAAGAGCATTTGACCCGAAAAGAGATATAGCTGAGATTCGTAACTGTTTAGGTCGTATGTTATTTAATGGTGAACAACAAGAGAAAAGTGTAGTATCTATCTCTGGTGGAGAAAAACATAGAATGATGCTTTCTAAAATGATGTTAGAGGGTGGAAACTTTTTAGTTCTTGATGAACCATCAAATCACCTTGACCTTGAGGCTATTGTTGCTTTAGGTGAAGCTCTACACAACTTTAAAGGTAATGTTATCTGTGTTTCACACGATAGAGAGTTACTTGATGCTTTTGCTACTAGAATTATTGAACTTCATAATGATGGAACTTATACAGATTTCAAAGGAACTTATGAAGAGTTTGCTGAAGCTAAAGAGAAAGGTGAGATATAAATATAATGGCAAAATATAAAAAATTTCTTGGGCTTGGTATAGCCGGTAACTTTGCTCTTCATCTAGCTCAAGCTGGAGAGTTAGAGGAGTTTAAAGATATAATCACAGCAGATGAAGCAGCACCAAAAGGGTTGTTCCCTTTTTATCTACCAAAACCAGCGACACCATTAGGGCAAGAGGCTCTAAAAGCAAAAGAGATTCTATCTGTTTATCCATTATCATCAGATAATATCCAACTACCTAAAGATGATGTTAATGTTCAAGCTGAACCAGAAGTTGGTTTAGTTTGTGAACTAGAGTATCGTGGTGGAAAATTATCTAAAATAACACCAACCTACTTTGGAGCATATAACGACTGCTCTATAAGAGTAGCTGGTGCTTCAAAGATTAGTGACAAAAAAAACTGGGGTGAGAACTCAAAAGGTTTTAGTAACACTCTAATCGCCATCGATAAATTTGAAAAAGGTGGAGTTATGGATAGCTACTCTATCGCTTCATTTTTAAGAAGAGATGGTGAAGTTCATATATATGGTGAAGATGTTGAGCTTACAGGTTATAGCTACTTTTATGATAAACTAGTTGAGTGGATAGTAAACCAAATCGTAACACAAGAGGATTTTGGTCCACTAGAACCATTAGAAGATTATATACAAGCTTGTGGAAATCCAAAACAAGCTATCATCAGTATAGGTGCTACAAGATATACTGAGTATGGAGAGAAAACATTTTTACAACCAAATGATGAGATTATCATAGTTGTTTACAACAGAGATAAGATAACAAATACAGAGGTTATAGAATCTGTTAAAAACAAAAAATATGATAGTAAAATTATGAGTGTTTTAGCACAAAAGGTTCACTAAATATGTCAAGAGGTCAAAAACTAGATATATTTGTGGGACACCATATAGATGATTCTTGGGCAGAGGTTCAAACACCTAAAAAGAAGAAAAACTCTAATGAGATTCTAGAACCTCAAAAACATCAACTGATCTTTAAAAAAGAGAAAAGGAGAGGCAAGACAGTAACACTCGTTGGTGAGTTTTACCTCTCAAAAACAGATGCCACCACAACACTTAAGAGTTTAAAGAAAAAACTTGGGTGTGGTGGAAGCTACAAAGATGGTTGGATGGAGTTTCAAGGTGAACTAAAAGAGAAACTAAAAGAACTACTTATCCAAAATGGTTTCAAAATTAAACATAACCACTAAAAAACTACAAAAGAAGCTCAATTATAAGAATTTCTTATCATTTAAATAATCTACATTGTTACAATTATTCTCAGTTTAAAATATTATTAATTATTTATGGTAACTATTGCTATAAGTCAACTATCATAAAGGTGTAAAGGAATAAACTTTACTTGTTAATGGATAACTTAACAAAATAGAAATATTTCATTATTTCAACATTGTTATATTTCAAAATTATCTAAATAGGAGAAAATATGTCACTTTCAAGAAGAGAATTTCTTAAAAGTTCAGCAGCAGCATCAGCAGCAGCAGCTATTGGTATGAGTGTACCAGCAGAGCTAGAAGCTAGTGCAAACGCAGCTGAAAATGGATGGAGATGGGATAAGGCAGCTTGTCGTTTTTGTGGTACTGGTTGTGGTATTATGATGGCTACTAAAAATGGTAAAATCGTTGCTGTTAAAGGGGATCCAGCAGCTCCGGTAAATCGTGGTCTTAACTGTATTAAAGGTTATTTTAATGCTAAGATTATGTATGGTGCGGATAGACTTACTCAACCATTACTTCGTATGGATAGCAAAGGTAACTTTGATAAAAAAGGTAAATTTGCTCCTGTATCTTGGAAAAGAGCTTTTGATGAGATGGAAGTTCACATTAAAAAAGCACTTAAAGCTAGTGGACCTGAGGGTGTAGCAGTTTTCGCATCTGGTCAATATACAGTTATGGAAGGTTACGCAGCACAAAAAATGATGAAAGGTGGATTCCGTTCAAACGCTATCGACCCTAATGCTCGTCACTGTATGGCATCTGCTGTTGTTGGTTTCTACCAAACTTTCGGTATCGATGAACCATCTGGTTGTTATGATGATATTGAGCTTACTGATACTGTTGTATCTTGGGGTTCAAATATGGCAGAGATGCACCCAATTCTTTGGTCTCGTGTAACTGATAGAAAATTATCTGATCCAGATCGTGTAAAAGTTATCAATATGTCAACTTATAGACATAGAACTTCTGATTTAGCTGATATTGAGATTATTTTCTCACCAAATACTGACCTTGCTATGTGGAACTACATCGCTCGTGAGATTGTATATAACAACCCTGATGCTATTGATTGGGATTTCTTAAAGAAAAACATCGTTTTCGCAGCATCACCTGTAAATATGGGTTATGGTATGAGAAGAGCTGGTGAAAAATCAGTTACACCTGTTAGAGCTGATGGTTCAGCTGGTAAATATACAGCTAAAGAGATGGAAACTATAAACCAAGAGATGGTACATACTGTTTCTGCTAAAGAAGCACCTGCCTTAGAGCCTTATGGTTATAAAGAGGGTGATAAGATGGAAAATCATCCAGCTGGTTTAAAACACTGGGAGATCTCTTTTGAGGAGTATAAAAAATTCCTTGCTCCATATACTCTTGATTATGTAGCTAAAATCGCTAAAGGTGATCCAGATGAATCACTTGAAAGTTTCAAAAACAAGCTTCAAACTTTAGCTGACCTATATATTGAAAAAGGTAGAAAAGTTGTATCTTTCTGGACAATGGGTATGAACCAACATACTCGTGGTACTTGGGTAAATACACTTTCATACAATGTTCACTTTATGTTAAATAAACAAGCATTACCAGGTTCTGGTGCGTTCTCACTAACTGGTCAACCATCAGCTTGTGGTACTGCTCGTGAAGTTGGTACATTCTGTCACCGTTTACCTGCGGATATGATGGTTAAAAATCCTAAACATAGAAAAATAACTGAAGATGGTTGGCATATACCTCATGGTACTATCAACCCTGTTGGTAACCAACACATTATGAAAATCCACCGTGATATTGAAGATGGTGTTGTTAAATTTGCTTGGGTAAATGTATGTAACGCTTATCAAGATTCAGCATCTGCTAAACACTGGATTAAAGCTGCTCGTAATATGGACAACTTTATCGTTACTTCTGATGGTTACCCTGGTATATCTGCTATGGTTTCTGACCTTGTTCTTCCATCTGCGATGATCTATGAAAAATGGGGTGCTTATGGTAATGCTGAGCGTCGTACTCAACACTGGAGACAACAAGTTTTACCTGTTGGTGATGCGATGAGTGATACTTGGCAATGGGTTGAGCTTTCTAAAAGATTTACAGTTGATGATCTATGGGGTCCTTACACTCTTAGAAATGGTGTAAAACTTGCTGATGTTCGTGATGAAGCTAAGAAAATGGGATACTCTAAAGATACAACTATGTTTGAGATTCTATATGCTAATGATAGAGCAAAATCTTATAAAATCGATATGGATGCTTTCCCTCAAAAAGGTTATGATAACTCTGAGTGTAATGGCGATAGCAGAAATGTAATCGGTTCAGATGGTAAAGTTTTCAAAGGTTATGGTTTCATGATTCATGAGTACCTATTTGAAGAGTATGCTTCATTTGGTCGTGGTCACGGTCATGATTTGGCTCCATTTACTACATACCATAAAGTTCGTGGACTTAAATGGCCAGTTGTTGATGGTAAAGAGACTCAATGGAGATTTAATGTTAAGTATGATCCATATGCTGCTCACCATGCTAAAGAGAATGGTAGAGGTTCAACTCACGCATTCTATGGTCCACTTGCTAAAGCACTAAGTCAAGGTGATTTATATGGAATCAAAGATAAAAAGAAAAAATCTTTAAAAGATAAAGCTAAAATCTTTGCTCGCCCATATATGGATCCACCAGAGATGCCAAATAAAGAGTACGATACTTGGTTATGTACAGGTCGTGTACTTGAACACTGGCACTCAGGAACTATGACTATGCGTGTACCTGAACTTTTCCGTGCTGTTCCAGAAGCGTTATGTTATATGAATCCTAAAACTGCTGAAGAGAAAGGTCTAAAACAAGGTGATCTTTGTTGGGTTGAATCTCGTCGTGGTAGAGTAAAAGCTCATGTTGAAACTCGTGGTAGAAATAGACCTCCTCGTGGTTTAGTATTTGTTCCATGGTTTGATGAAAAAGTATTTATAAACAAAGTTTGTCTTGATGCGACTTGTCCTCAATCAAAACAAACAGATTATAAAAAATGTGCGGTAAAAATTTACAAAGCATAATCTAAGGGGGTGAACTGTCTTGAGCAGTCCTAATCCTCAAAAAGAAGAAAGAAAAATGAAACAAGAACCAAATAGTGATAGAAGAAAATTTATCTTAAATATGGCAAGAGGTATAGCTATCTCAGCTATTGGTGGGTTTATATGGAGTGCCTATGTTGATGAAGCAACAGCTTCTCAACTAACACTCCGCCCACCGGGAGCATTAAAAGAGGATGATTTTCTCAAAACTTGTATCAAGTGTGGACTTTGTGTAGAAGCTTGTCCATACGATACTCTATTACTTGCCAAACCGGGTGATGAGCAACCTCTGGGGACGCCATATTTTGTCCCTAGAGAGGTTCCTTGTTATATGTGTCCAGATATACCATGTGTACCAGTATGCCCTACTGGTGCTTTAGACCAAAATAGTGTAACAACTGATGGTAAACTTGATATTTATGTGGCAGATATGGGTGTAGCTGTTGTTGATGAGGAGAGTTGTATCGCCTTTTGGGGGATTCAATGTGATGCTTGTTACAGAGCTTGTCCAATTTTAGGTGAAGCTATAACTATTGAGTATAGTAAAAATGAGAGAACAGGTAAACACGCATTTATGAAACCTATTGTTCATAGTGATGTTTGTACTGGTTGTGGTCTTTGTGAAAAAGCTTGTGTAACTGAAAAAGCAGCTATCCATATACTTCCTCGTGAAGTAGCACAAGGGAGAGCTGGTGATTACTATATCAAAGGTTGGGATAAAAATGATGAAAAAAGGCTTGAAAATGCCAAAGAGATCAAAACAACAACTGAACTTAGTAAAGAAAAAGCACAAGATAAACTAAATGGTGATTTCTTGGAGGATATGTATTGATGAAAACTCTATGGAATAATTATCGTTATTTAATTTTAAGAAGATTTACACAAATCTCTATTTTAGTTCTTTATTTTGGTGCTAATGCTTGGGGTTGGAAAATACTTCAAGGTAACCTAAGCTCATCTAAAATTTTAGAGCTTATACCGATGAGTGACCCTTTTGCTGTTTTACAGATGTTAGCTGCTGGAGCTATGCTTGCTACTGATCTACTTATAGGTACTGCTGTTGTAGTAGTGTTTTATATGTTAATAGGTGGTCGTGCTTTTTGTAGTTGGATATGTCCTATAAATATGGTAACTGATCTAGCAAACTACACTAGAGAAAAGATAGGTATGAACAAACTAAAAGGTGTAAAACAACCAGCATCAAGAAAAATCAGATACTGGGTTATAGGCTTAAGTTTGGTTATATCTGCTGTTATGGGTGTAGCAGCATTTGAGTTTATCTCACCAATCTCTATGTTACATAGGGGGATAGTGTTTGGTTTAGGTTTTGGATGGGCAGCGATGCTTGTCATTTTTCTTTTTGATCTATTTGTTTTAAAAAATGGATGGTGTGGGCATATATGTCCACTTGGTGGTTTTTACTCTATCTTGGGTAAATTCAGCCTTATTAGAGTACATCACGATGCTGAAAAATGTACAGGTTGTATGGATTGTAAAGTTGTATGTCCTGAGAATCAAGTTCTCTCGATGATAAACAAAGAGAGTTTACCAGTTTTATCTGGTGAGTGTACAAACTGTGCTAGATGTATCGAAGTATGTAACGATGATGCGTTAGGTTTTAGTATAAAAAGCCTTACAAAAAACAATAAAACGGGAGAGTAATATGAAAACAATCAGTAAGATAACACTTGGTTTAGTAACTGCTTCAATTCTTTTCGTTGGATGTGGTAATGATGCTACACCAGCAAAACAAGATGTTGTAAAACCAACAATTAGTGAAGAATCTTTAGGTCTTAGAAAAGTATCACTTTTTGAAGAAGATAAAGCAGTAGCTCCAAGAAAAACAGCATACTCAACTGACTATGCTGGTGGAAGTCAAAAGATTAAAAGAGCATTCCAAGATGCTCCACCAATGATTCCACACGATACAACTGGTATGCTACCAATTAAGATCAATGATAACCAATGTAAAGGGTGTCATATGCCAGATGTAGCTCCATCAATGGGTGCTACTCCGATTCCACCATCACACTTTACAAACTTTAGACCATCATCATCTTATGCTATCAAAGGTGTAAATACTTCAAGTGAAGCTCAAGCTCATATCTCTATCAAAAAAGAGAATAAGCTAGTTGGTGCTAGATTTAACTGTTCACAGTGTCATGCTCCACAATCAAACACTCCACTTGCTGTTGAAAACAAATTTGAAGCACAATACTTAGATAAAGATGGTGCTACTAAATCAAGATGGAATGGTGCTAGAATGCTTGAGGGTTTAAATACTACTGAGAGTTCTAAATAAGCTATGGAGAGAAGAGAGCTTTTTAGCTTTCTCTCCTCATCTATAAAAAATAAAAAAGATGATGTTGAGCAAGAGCTGATAATTAGACCACCATACTATAACGATATAGATGCCTTTGGCAGAGAGTGTCAAAACTGCGATGGGTTATGTGCCACTTCGTGTCAAGAGCAGATTATAATTATAACTGAAGATAAAACACCTATTTTAGATCTATCAAAAAGTGGTTGTACCTACTGTGATGATTGTGCTAATGTTTGTGAAAGTGGAGTATTATCTAAAGAAAATAAAAAACTTATAGATGCTGAAGTATTTATAGACCAAACTAGTTGTATGAGCTGGGATGGTGTTATGTGTTTTTCTTGTAAAGACCCTTGTTTAGAAGATGCGATAGAGTTTAAAGCTATGTTTATGCCAACAATAGACCAAGAGAGATGTACATCTTGTGGCTTTTGTATAAGTAGATGTCCATCTTTTGCTATAAAACTAAAGGATAAAAATGTTTAAATTTAAGAATCTACTACTATTAGCCCTTACAACAACTACACTATTTAGTGCTAGTGTTATAAAACCAAGCAAGCAGTTTGATGCTGATGGAGCTGTGATAGATATAGTGGTATCTAACGATAATATCTATACATCGACAGATGTTAGTGTTGTTGATATTTTCGATCTAAACTCATTTAAGAAGAAAAAGAGTATAACTCTACCAAAAATCAAAGATTTTATGGGTGATACGATAGATGCTAAGATATACTCTGTTGATGTTTTAAAAGATGAGATTCTTATACTTTCACAAGGTGAACATGGCTTTAGAAATGTAGATATATATAAAAATGGTAAACTAAACTCCGTTATCTCCATAAAAGATAAACTATATATAGCAAAAACAAAATTTTTAAATGACCACACTATACTACTTGGGTTACTTAGTAATGATATAATCTCTTACAACATTAAAACTAAAAAACAAAACTGGACAATCCAAGCTTCTGGCTCAAAGTTTTCTAACTTTGTTCTAAATGAAGATAAGAGTGAAGTTGTTGTTTGTGATGAGAGTGGTGATCTAAAGATTATCGATACAAAAAATGGAAAAATAAAAAAGATTCTTAGTGGTAAAAACTTAGATAATGTTTTTCAAGCTGATTATAAAAACCATATCATTATCACCGCAGGGCAAGATAGAAGAAGTGTAGTGTATAATCTAAAAACAGATTCATCTTACTACAAAACAGCAAATTTTTTAATATATAGTGCTGGTTTATCTCCAAGCGGTAAGATAGGTGCTTATGCTAGTGATGAGAACAACAATGTTACCCTATTTAACACTCAGACTAAGTCTAAGATAGGTGTTTTTGGAGAAAATAAGATGACGATTTCAAATATCTTATTTTTAAATGAAAAAGAGTTTTTCATCACAAGTGATGATGATACAATCAATTATTATAAACTAAAATAGAGGGAAAAAAAATGAATATATCAAGTATAGTAGTTCAAACATTACCAAAATATGTAGAAGAGGTTGTTGAAAACCTAAAAAATTGTGAAGCTTGTGATTACCATCTTCACGATGAAAAAGGTAGAATCATCATAACAATAGAGGGTGATGGTGTATCTCAAGAGCTAGAGAAACTTAGAGTTATAGAAGCGATTCCTCATGTTATCGCTGCTGATATGCAGATGGCATATAGTGAAGATGAACTAGATGAGCATATGGAAGTTATAAATAACCGTGATGTTGTACCTAAAATACTACAAGATACAGATAGTGTTGATGTTGATAGAGTTGTTTACAACGGTGACCTTAAAAAAAGAGAAGATCTTTTAGCTTTCACAAAAGAGTTTGATGCTGCTAAAGAGAGAGAAGAGTAATATGGCTGTTATCTTTGAAGCTACAATCAAGATGGATAAAGATCTACAATGGTATATAGAGTTAAAAGATACTGTTGATAACAGAGTTGAAAACTGTATAGATTTAGATGAGTTCTCTAAAAAAGTGGAAGAGTTTGGAGAGGACTATGGTGGTCATGTTGATGAAGTAAGATGGGGTAAAGATGATAATGTTCCTGAGCAAGTGATAGATGAGCTTAGAGTAAAAATGGCAGAGCATAGAGCATCTATCGAAGAGGAAACAGGTAACAACATAACACCTGTTGCTGTAAAAAAAGAGGATGAGGAATAGTCTAAATGGCAGTAGCACAAGCGATAGTAACAGATAAATATTTTACTCTTGAAGAGATAGAGAAACATTTAGAAAATGTTGAGTATATAATTATGGCTACACCAGCACCTAGCCATTTTAAAGATACACCTATCCAGTTTACTATATTTTTAAACACTCAAGATAAATTTCCACAAGATATAAAAGATGCTATCTTAGATAAGTTTTTAGATGAAAACAAAATCAGTAATCCAAAAGAGGTGATGAGCCAACTTATGCCAGTTGGATTCTCAATGAGCCAACAAGACACCCCAATGCCCCTACTCCTAGTAAAACCAGAAGATCAACAAAGCATACCATACAAAGTGATGCATGTAATAGACTTTCTAGCAGATTCAAACAACTTTTTTGAAGCAAGAGATGAGAAGTTAACTGGTTGGAGTTATAGTTATAATGAAGATATAGCTAACTAAGTAGAAGCTAGGTATAATTTGTTAGAAAACAAAAGTTTTATTAACATTGTTGTTATAGTGTTTCAAACTAAGTAGAAGCTAGGTATAATTTGTTAGAAAACAGTATCACCAACTTTTAAGCTGCTGCCTATGTTTCAAACTAAGTAGAAGCTAGGTATAATTTGTTAGGAAAGTGTAGTTAGGGGTGAAGTTCTCAAACTAGAGTTTCAAACTAAGTAGAAGCTAGGTATAATTTGTTAGAT
>Ga0256837_1000921_pt1 | contig 22102 bp, 25 predicted proteins | sample 4562384metaG_FD_185976 | JGI IMG/M metagenome (GOLD analysis project Ga0256837, IMG submission 185976) | Hydrothermal vent microbial communities from Guaymas Basin, Mexico - 4561-384 | ecosystem: Environmental > Aquatic > Marine > Hydrothermal vents | place: Mexico: Guaymas Basin | collected...
ATCTAAAAAATGATTTAAATGAACTTATCTCTCAAAAAAGTAACACTCATTCTTAAAAAATAAAATTAATTATATAATTTGACCTTAGTCAAATTATCACTTTGTTTAATATTATAAAATTATAAATGGTTTGAGTATTTTTTATATTCAAATAAAGATTAAGGAGAATAGATGAGCAAAACATTTAGTAAGCTTACTTCACTTGTTTTAGGTACTACACTTGCTGCAACAGTTGCATCTGCTGCTGGTGGTGAATTACAAAAAATAATGAAGGCAAGAGGCTTAACAGAAAATGATGTTATTCGTGCTGCAAAAACTTATCTACCAACTGGTGGTAGAGATGAGTATGTTGTATTTAGTTCTGGTGGTCAAAGTGGACAAATGATTGTCTATGGTGTTCCATCTATGAAGATTTTAAAATATATCGCTGTATTTACACCTGAGCCTTGGCAAGGGTATGGGTATGACGAAGATAGTAAAAAAGTCTTAAGACAAGGTAATATCCGTGGTCGTGAGATAAACTGGGGAGATACACATCACCCTGCACTTTCTGAAAAAGATGGTAAATATGATGGTAAATGGCTAGTTATAAATGATAAAGCCAATCCTAGAATTGCTGTTATTGATTTATTAGATTTTGAAACTAAACAAATAGTTGTAAATCCTATTCTTAAATCAGATCATGGTGGAGCATTTTTTACACAAAATTCTGATTATATTTTAGAAGCTTGTCAATATGCTGCACCTTATGATAATAACTATCACCCAATAGAAGAATATAAAGAGACTTATAGAGGTGGAGTTACTGTTTGGAGTTTTGATAATAAAGAGGGACGAATACATCCTGAGAAATCATTTACAATTGAAATGCCTCCATATATGCAAGATTTATCAGATTCTGGTAAAGGTGCAAGTGATGGTTGGGGATTTACAAACTCATTTAATACAGAGATGTACACAGGTGGTATAGAAGTTGGTATGCCTCCTTTTGAAGCTGGTTGTTCAAGAAACGATACCGACTTTATGCATGTATATAATTGGGAAAAGCTAGCAAAACTTGCTAAAGATAAGAAAAATTATAAAAAAGTTAATGGTATGAAAATTATACCTATAAGTGTTGCTGTTGCAAACCATGCACTTTTTTTAATTCCTGAACCAAAATCTCCTCATGGTATTGATGTTTCTCCAGATGGTGAATACATTACAGTTTGTGGTAAACTAGATACTCATGCTTCAGTTTATAAATGGAGCAAGATTCAAAAACTTATCAAAAGTAAAGATTATGCAGGTAAAGATCCTTATGGAATCCCTATCTTAGACATGAAAAAATCATTACATGGTCAAGTTGAATTGGGTCTTGGGCCATTACATAATCAATATTCAAATGTTGATGGTGAGATATATACTTCACTATATGTTGATTCACAAATCGTAAAATGGAACTATAAAACACTTAAAGTTTTAGATAAAGAAAATGTTCATTATAATGTTGGACACCTTTGTGGTATGGAGGGTAAATCTGCAGATCCTCAAGGTAAATACATTATCTCTTTAAATAAACTTGCAATTGATAGATTCCAAAATGTTGGTCCATTACACCCACAAAATCATCAATTAATTGATATTAGTGGTAAAACTATGGATCTTCTTTATGATATGCCAATCCCTTTAGGTGAACCTCACCAAGCTGTTGCTATCAGAGCTAGTAAACTTCACCCTGAAGTTAGATATAAAATGGGTACAAATACTAAAACTGGTAAAATGCATAAAGGTAAAACTTTAGCTGGACAAGAGAGAATTGTAAGAAAAGGTAATAAAGTATTTGTATATGGTACTATGGTTAGATCTCACATAAATCCTGAAAGAGTTACAGTAAATAAAGGTGATGAAGTAACATTTTATCTAACAAACTTGGAAAGAGCTGAAGATGAAACTCATGGTTTTACAGTTGATCACTTTAATATTCATGGTTCATTAGAACCAGGTGAAACTATTGAACTTAAATTCAAAGCTGATATTGAGGGTGTTTTCCCTTACTACTGTACAGAATTTTGTTCTGCACTTCACTTAGAAATGATGGGTTACTTAATGGTTAAAGATCCGAACAAAAAATATGTTTCGGCTCAAAAACTTAAAATGAAAACTATGTCTATAGAAGAGCTAAAAGCTGAATATGACAAAACTGTTGCTGTAAATGCTGCTACAGATACTGTTATACAAAGTGTTGTTAAGTTCCTAAAAGCAAATCATTTTGAGAAACATGCTGTTGTTAAAGACCTTGTAACAGATGCACTTGACCAATACGGTAAAATTCCTGCACAGAAAAAACTATCAGACAAAGCTGTAAAAGCGAAAGACTATGAAAAAGCTATTTTATTTGAAAATATGATTTGGCAATATATGGTTAAGACTGCTGATGTTGGAATTAGAGCAAAAGATGCTCTTGTAAGATTAGTTGCTACTAAACAATCATCTGCTGCTCAAAGAGGTGAAAGAGCATTTGGAGAAGGTGGATGTGGTGGTTGTCATGTTATTGGTAAAGTATCATCTGGTCCAGATTTAACAGGTGTTCTACAAAGACATGAAAACGCTGAAAAATGGGTAAAAGATTTTATTATGAATCCTGCTTCTAAATATAAAGAACCTTATGTTAAAAGTATGATTGATTACTTCAATCTTAAAATGCCTAACCAGCATATGAATGCTGAAGAAGCTAAAGATATTATTGAATACCTAAAATGGGTAGACAAAAATGCTAATTTATTCTAAGAATAAATAAAATTTCTTTACGGAGGGGATTACCCCTCCTAGCATCTTGTTTAATTATTAAATATTGATATATATCATATGATAATATATATGATTTTAGATATAATAAGTAAAATTTATTATTATTTTAATAAAAATTTATTAAACTCTTCTGCATAAAATTCTTTTTATAAAGATTTAAGCAAAAAGTTGATTTTAATAATAATAAATTTTTTGATTTTAAGGAGTAGATATGCACCCAAGTCTAATAAAAGCTAGAGTTTTTGCAACATTAGCTTTAATTATTTTAACATTTTCTTTTACACTACCTATGATAGGTTTTCATGGAACACTAAATAAAATTAGTGAAGATAGAGTTGACGAGATAACACCACTAAATAAATCTATTTGGAACTTGTACAATCAAGGTAGATACAAAAGTGTAGCTACAGATAAAGAAGCACACAATAATCTTGACAAGATGATAGAAGAAGGAGCAGAGATTGGTGTTGCTTCATTACCTATTTGGGCAGTTTCATTAGAAGCACCAAACTACCCAAAAGAGGCTTTTCCTGAGGGTATTCCTGTTTTCTTTCACTTTGATGGCTATAGTGGTGAAGTTCATGAGATGAATACAATCAATCATTATGTTGGTATGGATCCTATGTGGGTAGGTGGTCATTTTGAAAGAGCTATTGGTATATATGCACTTCTTGCTTTATCTCTTGGGATGATTTATTTTATAGCATACAACAACAAGTTGCTTAACTACATTATGCTAATCCCTGTTTCATTACCTATTCTTTTTATAGCTGATTATTCTTACTGGCTCTATTGGTTTGGACACAACCTTCATGATTGGGGAGCCTTTAAGATAAAACCTTTTATGCCAACGGTTTTTGGAGATGGTAAGATTGCACAGTTTACAACTCATTCTTACCCTACTATTGGGTTTTATATGATTTTGGCTATAAGCTTACTAAGTCTTCTCGCATTTTTTGCAAAACAAAAAGCGATGAGAGAGATGCGATTATAAAAACTTTTAGGGTTAAATATGTTTAAAATATTTTTTTATCTTTTTTTATCTACTTTTTTAAGTGCAAATATACTTCAAGAAGCTATAGATAATGCACCAATAGGGTCAATTTTGAAATTACCTACTGGTGTATATAAAGGTAAAATTACTATAGATAAGCCTATCACTATAATTGGTAAAGATGATGGTGTTATCATAGATGGAGAGGGGAAGGGTACTGTTATAACTATAAAGGGTTCTTATGTAACTCTAAAGAATTTAAAAATCATAAATAGTGGAGACCAACATCAGACACTAGATGCAGCGATAAAGATGGATACTGGTAAACAGTGTGAAATTAGTCACTGCATCATAGATGATTGTCTTTTTGGAATCGATATGCAGATGATAAGTAATTCTATAATCTCAAATAATATTATTACATCAAAAGCAGTAGGTCTTGGGTTAAGAGGTGATGGATTAAGACTTTGGTATTCAAATGATAATATCATAAAAGAAAATTCACTTATAAAATCAAGAGATATGGTTGTGTGGTATTCTCACGGAAATCTTATAGAAGAAAATTATGGAGAACATAATCGATATTCACTTCATTTTATGTATGCAGGAAAAAACATAGTAAAAAACAACACTTATAAATTTAACTCTGTTGGTATATTTTTTATGTATTCTCAAGACACTATAGCTATTGGAAATGTTGTTCAAAGTTCATTAGGTGCAACTGGTATGGGGATAGGGCTTAAAGATGTAAGTAACTTTACTATAAAAAATAACACCATATTGTATTGTGCGCAAGGTCTTTATATAGATAGATCACCATTTGAGCCAGATACACATAACTGGCTTATAGGTAATAAAGTTTTATACAATGCAGAAGCTATGCATTTTCATTCATTAAGTGAAAACAACATTGTAAAAGAAAATGTAATTATGGGAAATATTGAAGATATTGTAAACGATAGTAGAGGTAGTAAAACTAATGAAAATGAGATAGTAAATAATTACTGGGACAACTATACAGGGTTTGATAGAGATAACGATAATATAGGTGATACTCCTCACCGTGTTTATCAATATGCAGACCAACTTTGGGTATATAACCCAAATGTAAAGTTTTTTTATGGTTCTCCTGTAATCTCATTACTAAATTTTCTAGCAAAACTAGCTCCATTTACAAAACCGATTTTCTTACTTGAAGATCAAAAGCCTAAAGTTAGGATAGAAGGATAAATATGGCAAAAGTACAAACAGATAGAAGGGAATTTATAAAATACTCAACACTTGGAGTTCTTGGACTTGTTCTTGGTGGTGGTATGGTCTTTAGTCCATACATCTTAAAAGCAGAAAACAGATTGAGACCACCAGGTGCTGTTGATGAAAATAGATTTTTAGGATTGTGTATAAAATGTGGGCAATGTCTTCAAGTATGTCCATACCACTCTATAGAGTTAGCCAATATGGCAACTGGTTATGGAGAGGGTACACCATTTATAGATGCAAATGTTAGAGCTTGTTATGCTTGTGAAGCTGTACCATGTGTTCTTGCTTGTCCTAGTGGAGCATTAGACCATAGTTGTGAAAAAGCAGAAGATATACATATGGGTATAGCAGTTCTTGAACATCCAGATAGTTGTCTTGCTATGACCAACACACCTATACCTGCTTCATACAATACTAAGATGCACAGTTTTGTAGATGGTGTTGTAAATACAAATGAGTATGAACAAAATGTTTTAGAAAAGTTTGATACATTTGAGGGTAAGCAATGTAGCCTTTGTGTAGATATGTGTCCCATACCAAACCCAATGAGTGCCATCTCTATGGTTAGGGATGCAGGTGGTGGAAGTAAACCAGAAATCTATGATGGTTGTATAGGTTGTGGAGTTTGTCAAGAGGTTTGTCCAACATCAGTAGCATCAATAGTAGTTAAACCAAGAGTTACTTATGATGAATATTACAATAAAAGTTAGGAGAAAAAATGAGATTTAACAAAAAACTAAACACTTTTGCATTGGCCTCATCTTTTTTACTTGTTACTATATTTAGTGGTTGTAGTGATGATAAAAACAAAGTAGATGAAAAGAAAAGTGTTGAAGCTAAAACAGCTACACCAAAAATAGAAATCGTACAAAACAAAAATATCCATGAGATTAAAGTAGAAGAAAAAAAAGTAGATAAATCACAAAGTAAATCATATTACTACGACTACAATATAAATAGTGAATATGATGAAAAAGCTCAACCGGCAAACAAAGATGCTTCTGTACGAGTTAAACCACGAACAATGATAGATGCAAATATGAATATAAGAAGTCCTTACGAAAAAGTTAAAGTATCACTTCTTGTTAAAAGATTAAGTAAAAAATTTATACTAAAATGTTCTGCTTGTCATAATGATTATGCAAATGGAATTATTGGACCATCATTACTTGGTAGAGATTCAGATTATATTTTTAATAAAATAGCAGATTTTAAAAGTGGTAAAAAATCAAATCCACTTATGAATGACCTTATTAATATGATGAGTGAAGATGAGATAAAACAATTGGCTGATGAGATATATAGCTTTAACAAAGAGATCAAAAAAATGAGGAATAAATAATGAAAAATATAATCGTAGGTTTTTTTACAGTTTTAGTGTTAGGACTAATGGGTTGGGTAGCTTCTATAGGTGGAGCATATAATGGTGGAGAACAAGGTAAAGTTATAGAAGATATTGGAAATAGAAAAGCCTCAAATGCTAAAGCTAGCACTTTAAAAGAGAAGTCTGATAGAGAAAAAGAAGATGAGGCACTTAATGCACTTAGAGAAAAAGCAGGAAATGTTGGTGGCTTTAAAGTAAGTGATGAGTACAAAAGTAAGTGTTCATCTTGTCATGGTGTAAATGGTTCAGGTATGCAATATGGTAAAAAACTGATGGGACCTAAAATCTTTGGTCAAAGTGAAGCTGAACTTTACAAAAAACTTTCAGATTTTAAAGCTGGTAGAAAAGAGAACATGATTATGAAAGGTTTACTAATCAAACTTAATGATGATGACCTTAAACGATTTGCAAAAGAGATTGGTGAGTTTAAAGCAAAAGCTGAGGCATTAAAAGGCAAATAATATGGACAAATATAACAGTAGAGAAACCATAAATAAAACAACTTTTTTCTCAACCTTTTTTAGTAAAACAAAAGAGGGTAAATCAGGACTTAGTTATAGAGCTAAAAGATGGATAGTAGTTATATCTATACATCTTTTGTTTTTTCTATCTTTTTTTATAGATTTACAAGTTTTAGAGGGTACTTTAAATGGTTCAAGATTTTTAGGTTTTCACATGATAGACCCTTTTACTACTATAGAGGTTTTTTTAGCAACTTATCATATACCTGTAAACATCATCATAGGTGTAACAACCATCACTTTTTTATACCTTTTAGTTGGTGGTAGAACTTATTGTGCTTGGGTTTGTCCCTATGGCATCATAAGTGAAGTGGGTGAAAAGCTACACAACACACTTGTAAAGAAAAAAGTGATAAAAGAGAGAAAATTTGACCATAGAATTAGACATATATTTTGGGCTATATTTTTAATCTTGTCTTTTAGTAGTGGGTATCTTGTTTTTGAAACTTTCAATGTTGTGGGCATCTTAAGCCGTGCTATAGCTTATGGTTGGAGTGTTGCTCTTATCTGGGTAGTTGTTGTTTTTGCTATGGAGGTTTTCTTTTCTCGTCGTGCATGGTGTACTTACATCTGCCCTATAGGTACAACTTATGGTTACATTGGTAAAGTCTCAGCTCTTAGAATAGAATGGAATGATAACTGTGACCATTGTATGGTTTGTAGTGATGTTTGTTTTGAAAATCAAGTTTTAGAGATAACAAAAGCAAAATATGACAAACAAAGAGAAGAAGAAAACATAACTCATGAGTATATAACTGGTGCAGATTGTACTCTATGTGGCAGATGTGTAGATGTATGTCATGCAGATGCATTAAAATTTGACTTTAGATTAAAAGGTTTGGTGTAGGTTATGATAGAAGTCTCAAACCTAACTAAAAAATTTGGTTCTCATGTATCGTTAGATGATGTAACCTGTAATTTTAATGAGGGTGAAAGCATAGCTCTTATGGGTGCAAATGGAGCTGGGAAAACTACTCTTATCCGTTCAATACTTGGCTACTATCACCCAACAAGTGGTGGTGTTTTAGTAAAAGGTCAAAATCCCATAACAAACAGAGTTGAAGTGTTGGAACATATAAGTTTTGTTCCCCAACTTCCACCACCTATAAAACTAAGTATAAATGAACTTTTACAATACATCTCCATAAGTTCAAATATTGATAGTGAGCTTATAAAGCACTATGCAAATGAGATGAAACTAGATGTAAAATCAAACCTAAACAAGTCATTTTTCAAGTTAAGTGGTGGTATGAAACAAAAGATGCTTATAGCTATATCTTTAGCTAAAAAGAGTGATATTATTATCTATGATGAACCAACAGCAAACCTTGACCCAAAAGCTAGAGATGATTTTTACAGATTGTTAAAGCAAAACGGAGAGGAAAAAGTTTTACTTTTTGTAACTCACCGTCTTGAAGAGGTAAAAGATTTGGTAAATAGACAGATATATATGGATTTAGGGAAAGTGGTATCGGATGAAAAGATTTAATTTTTTACAAGCTACATTTTATCTACTAATTGTAGTGTTGTTTGTATCTTGTAACTCATCTAGCGAACAAAAAGATGCTATAAAAATCTGCCCTCAGTGCAATATGAATTTACCTAAGTCAGATATAAATACAGCTATTATAAAAAATAACGATAAGTATTATTTTGATGATGTTGGTTGTATGGTTTTGTATGCTAAAGATAACCATATAGAATTTAAAAAGATAGATGCAAAAGTTTTTTCAAACGATACACACAAGTATATAGATGCTAAAAAAGCATACTACACTATAAATGAAGAAACTCCTATGCACTATGGATTTGGTGCTTATGAAAACAAAGTAAAAGATTCTATAGATTTTGATGAGTTGATTTTAAGAATGTTACGGGGTGAAAATATGGCAAATCCAAAAATAAGAAAACAGATACTAGGATATTGATGAAAAATTTATACTTAATCGCATATTTAGATTTAAAAGAGTCTATTAGGGCTAAATGGTTTGTAATCTATTCACTTGTTTTTGGTGGGCTTATCGCTTTGTTTTTTATAGCTGGAGTTACAGAATCTCAGGTTATGGGCTTTAGTGGTTTAAGTAGGCTTTTACTTATGTATATTCAAATCACTATAGTAATTTTACCTATTTTTATACTTATAACAACTGTTAGGTCAATATCTGGTGATAGGGATAGCCATGTTTTAGAATATATGCTTTCTTTTCCTATATCTTTAAATCAGTATTATTGGGGTAAAATCATAGGTCGCTTTATAACTGTGTATCTTCCTGTTATATTTGCTATGGTTATCGCAATAGTTTATGGTTCAGTTAAAGGTGCAGATATTCCGTGGAATATTTTCTTTTTATATACAGGGCTTTTGTTTGCTATGAGTAGTGCTTTTTTAGGTATAGCTTTTTTCATATCATCTTTTGTCAAGTCTAGTGAAGTAGCTCTTGGCATCGCATTTTTTATATGGATATTTTTACTTGCTTTTATAGATATAGCACTTATATCACTAATGATGCAACAAAGGTTAAATGAGGAGCTTATCATCTTTATAGCGATGATAAACCCTATGGAGATTTTTCGTGTTGCTGCTATCTCGTTGTTTGATCCTGAACTAACAGTTATGGGTCCAGTTGCATTTTATATACTTGATTCTATGAGTCAGAGTGTATTTGTTTTACTCTCTATTGGTTACCCTTTGATGTTAGGTTTAGGTTTTGCATTTTTGGGTTACAAGATATTTAAGAAAAAAGATTTAGTTTAAGGATTTTAGATGAAAAAGATAGTTTTAGGAATCATTTTAGCATCAAGTTTATTGTTCTCATATACAATGGATTTTGACAAAAAAACAACTTGTTTAGTAAGACATTTAAAAGTTTATGAAAACCCTCAATGGGTATCAAAGATAGAACTTAACAATGGGAAAAAAGTTTTTTTCTCCTCTCCAAAGTCGATGTTTGAGTTTTACTTTAGACCAGGTAAATGGTTTGATGTTGGTGTAAAAAATGAGCATGATTTTAAAGATATTCTTGTTACTGACTTTAAAACTTTAAAACCCATAAATGCAAAAGGTGCTTTTTACATCTACGGTGCAAATGAAACTTCACCAGCAGGTGATGACCTAATCCCTTTTGATTCTTATGCAGATGCAGAGGAGTTTTCAAAAACACACAATGGAAAAAGAATACTAAGTTTTAAAGAAGTAAGCGATGCACTCATAAGACTTATAAATGGGAGAATATAACCATGACTAAACCAACACCAAAAGATGAAGAGATACAATTAGACCCTAAAAGATACATAGTTAGTGAAACAGATGAAAAGGGTAAAATCACCTTTGCAAACGACTATTTTATGGAAGTATCAGGCTACAACCAAGAGGAACTAATAGGTAAAAATCACAATATAGTAAGACATCCAGATATGCCAAAAGTGGTTTTTAAACTACTATGGCAAACTATAAAATCAGGTAAAAATATAAATGCTGTTGTAAAAAACTTAGCAAAAGATGGCAGATACTACTGGATATTTACAGAGTTTGAGATAAGAAAAGACACCGATACTGGTGCTATCATAGGCTACCATGCTTCAAGAAAAACTATATCTAAACATGTTATAGAGATTATTGCAGAACTTTATAAAGAACTTTTGGAGATAGAAAAAAAGAACAGTGTTGATGCAAGTGAAAAATATCTTGTTAGATTTTTAAAAGAAAAAGGTGATGAGATAGAGTTTGCAAATATTATGGAAGAGATTCATAAGTTTTACTAAAAACTAAAAGTAAGTAGATGAGATTTTTAATATTAACTTTTTTTATTTTTCTCTCTTTTACTTCTGCAAACCCTCTTCAAGATGCTATAGATAGATCGAACCCTTACTCAACCATCAAACTATCTTCAGGTATATACAAAGGCAATATAACTATAGACAAGCCATTAACCATAGTTGGTGATGATGCAGTAGTTATAAAGGGTGATTTAGATGGTAGTGTAGTAAAGATAAAAAGTTCAAATGTAGTTTTAAAAAACCTAACCATTACAGATAGTGGTAAAAGAATGGATAAGATAGACTCTGCCATATCTATGCAAAAAGTAAAAAACTGCATCATACAAAACTGTAAACTTTTAAACTCTTTATACGGTATAGATATGGTTATGGTTCAAAACTCTACCATTGAAGATAACTACATAACCTCTAAAGATTTAGATTTAAGTCTAAGAGGTGATGCTTTAAAAATCTACTATTCACATCATAATCTTTTTAAAAACAACACCATAAAAAACTCAAGAGATGTAACCCTAAACTACTCTCATAACAATACATTTGAGGCAAATAAATTTACAAACAACAGGTTTGCTACACATATAAGTCTAAGCAATAGCAATAAATTTATAGCTAACACCTACCTTTATAACTCCGTTTCTATCATGGTTATGGGTGCAAAAGATACAGAAATAGTAGGTAATGTTATACAAAGTTCAAAAGGTGCATCAGGGATAGGTGTAGTTATCTCAGGTGTATCAAATTTCCATCTAACAAAGAACAAGATAAGATTTAATGCAAAAGGTATATATATAGATTCTAAAGAGAAAGCTAAAGGGATGAAAAGGTATATAAAGTACAATGAAATCTCATACAACAAAGAGGCGATACACTTTCATGTAGCTATTAAAGATAACACCATAACTCACAATAAGATTTTTGGCAATATTGATGATGTTGTAAAAGATATAGCTGGTACTTTTTCAAAATCAAACATAGTAAAATACAACTATTGGGATAGATATGTTGGGTTTGACACAGATAATAATGGAGTGGGAGATACTCCACACCAAGTTTATCAATACTCTTCACAACTTTGGCAATATAATCATAAAGTAAAGTTCTTTTATGCAAGTCCAATTATGACACTTTTAGATTTTATGACCCAACTAGCACCATTTATAGAACCAAACCTTTTGTTAGAAGATAAACACCCTATTTACCAATCTTTCTAACTCTCTTTACAACTTCATCAAAGTTTATAATCTCTTCACCCTTTTTAATCTTATCTTTTGTTTTATGAGCTGAAAAACCATAAGCCATAGGTGTAATGTTGTTTGTATCATAGTAAGCTGTTCTTGCATCTATCCATTTTGCAGTATCTACATCTGTTATCCAGATAATGGCTTTATCACTCCAACTTATCTGCTCATCATCAAACCATAAGACCATACAACCTATGTCATCAAACATATATACTTTACCATTTTCTGGGTTTATAGCTTGTGTTGTGTTGTGTCTATCACTAACCACCATAACACACCTAGCACACATATCTCTGTCCCAATGAACTTTTCTAACCTCAGTTGAAGATTTTTTTTCACAACCTAAAAAATTAAGAGTTAAAAAAATCATAATTACAAACTTAAAATATTTCAAAATAGTTCCTTTTTCATAACCAAACACCATTTTTTACATAAAAAACGATAGGGTATAAGCTAAGTAAGATAACATAAAAAAGATTAAACATCAAAGATATTTTATAATCTTTAGTTATGTCTTCTTGTGATTTTTCTATAAACCCTATCATAACACCATGAAAAGTTCCTATAAAAAGGGTTGTATATATAAGATAACCTACAAAATAATAATCACTTTGTAAAAAACAAAAAGGGCAATGATGCGTAGGTAACTCATATATATATGTCCCAAAAAAGACTATAAGGGAGATAAGAGAGATGACGATAAATGAGATGTTAGCCATAGCAAAAAAGTACTTTTTCTTTAAAAAGTAAAAAATAGTTATAAGTAAAAAGTTTCCATAAAAAAGAGTTAAAAGTGTAGCTGTATCTATGTCAAAGATAGATGCCATAGCAGAGGTTGAAGCAGATGAGTATAGAGTTCCACAACAGCTTACCATCTTATCTACATCTATAGCCAAGAACATTAACCACTCAAGTACAACTTCAGCAATAAAGATAAAAAAAGCAACTATAAAAACACTAAATTTTAACTTTGTAAATGGTTGGTTTTCATGTTTAATATCTTCGTTATGCAAAACTAACCAGTACCCAAAAAGGTACAAGTTTATAATCTTTAACACAAAAAGGTATGTTCCATAAGCAGTAGCATCTACCACACCAGCTGCACACATAGCCCCAGTTATCACATTTGAAATCTTGTCAAGGGTAAAGATAAAAAAGAGAAATAAAGGTACTTTTATACTAAATATATACTTTATAATAGTAGCAGTTAAAAAACTTTGTTTCTCTAAAATATACTGTTTTTGATTAACACTATTAATATCCCATCCAACAAATATTTTGACACTCAAGACAAAAGCTATAGTTGCAAAAAAAACAAATATAATATCTAAGATAAAGATAGCTAAAACTTCTGGTGTTAATATCATTTATGTTCTTTATATGGCTTTAATTTTAGATAGTAATTATATCTAAAAATCTGGGTTTTTCTCTTTTAACCTGAGTTCGACAATAAAAATACCCAAATATAGGGCATTCTATTGTCGAACTCAGGTTAAAAAGATATGTGATTGAGATTAGTAAGGATGATTAAAGCTACCTAGGTTTTTACAACCCAGCAGCTTCAACTATTTTAGCTTGATGATCAGCTATAAGTGGTTCAACTACTTCATCAAGTAGTCCACCATTCATAATCTCATTTAGTCTATAAAGAGTAAGATTGATTCTATGGTCACTCATACGGTTTTGAGGGTAGTTATATGTTCTAATTCTACCACTTCTGTCACCTGTTCCTACTTGTGCTGCTCTCTCAGCTGCATTTTCAGACTGTTGAGCATGCATCTCTAAGTCATAAAGTCTAGCTTTTAGAACTTTCATAGCTTTATCTTTGTTTTTATGTTGAGATTTTTGATCTTGATTTGTTACAACGATGCCACTTGGTAGGTGGGTGATGCGAACAGCTGAATCTGTAGTATTTACACTCTGCCCTCCACAACCTGAAGACCTCATAACATCTATCTTTAAATCTTTATCTTCAATCTTAACTTCAACATCATCTACCTCAGGCATTATAGCTACTGTGATAGCTGATGTATGAACACGACCTTGAGATTCTGTAGCTGGAACTCTTTGAACACGGTGAGTTCCACCCTCATACTTCAACCTACTATAAACTTGTTCACCCTTGATAAGTGCAGTTACCTCTTTAAATCCACCAGCTTCTGATGGGCTTGTTGAGATAATCTCTATCTTCCACTCTCTCAAATCTGCATAACGAGTATATGCATCAAACAAATCACCAACAAAAATAGCAGCTTCATCACCACCAGCACCAGCACGAAGTTCCACTATGATATTTCTATCATCATTTGGATCTTTTGGTAAAAGAAGCATTTTTATCTCTTCTTCTAGTTCTGGTTTTCGTGGTTCTAACTCTTTTAATTCCTCTTTTGCCATATCTCCCATCTCTGGGTCACTTAGCATATCTTTAGAATCTGCAATCTCTTCTATAAGAGTGTTGTATTCATTTGCTTTATCTACGATTGGTAAAAGATTTGATTGTTCTTTTGAAAGTTCTGTCATTCTTTTGATGTCAGAAGTGATGTCAGGTGAGCTTAACAATTCGCTAAGTTCATTATAGCGGTTGATAAACGGTTTTAGTTTATCTGCTAACATTATTGAGCCTTCTTTAGGGGGTTGTAGGGATTAAAATCCCTGTTTTAATAACAAAGCAAAGCTTTGCTATTTTAAAAGTTATAGATTATAGTGCGTTAACAGCTTTGTGAAGACGACTAACTTTTCTAGCAGCAGTTTCTTTTTTAAGAATACCTTTGCTTACAAATTTGTGAATTTGTTGGTTAGCTACTTTCATAGTAGCTGCAGCTTCTTCTTTGTTTCCAGCTTCAACTGCTGAATTAACATCTTTAACTATATTTTTAAGACGAGTTCTGTAAAAACGATTTCTTTCAGTTTTAACAATCGTTTGACGAATTCTCTTGATTGATGACTTGTGATTTGCCATTAATGAGTCCTTCTCATGAAATTTAAGTGCGAAATAATAGCTTAAAGATGATTAAAGTTAAGTTAAAGGGGATAATACTTATGTTAGAATCTAGTTAAAGTTTAAAACTGGGAAATAATATGAAACTATTTGGTACTGATGGGGTAAGAGGGGAAGCTGGTTCATTTTTAACAGCTGAGTTAGCTATGAAAGTAGCTATGGCTGCTGGGATTTATTTTAAAAAAACATCTAAAACAAACAAAATTTTGATAGGTAAAGATACAAGAAGAAGTGGTTACATGATAGAAAATGCCATAGTTTCTGGTCTTACAGCTATAGGTTATGATGTTATACAGATAGGTCCTATGCCTACTCCTGCCATAGCATATATAACGGAAAATATGAGATGTGATGCAGGTATCATGATAAGTGCATCTCACAACTCTTATGAAGATAATGGTATTAAGTTTTTTGATTTTAATGGAGACAAGTTTTCAGCAGAGGTAGAATCTAAAATAGAAGAGATTTTTATGGATGATGAAGCTATCTTAGAAGCCCAAGTAACAGCTAAGAAGATTGGAAAAGCAAAAAGAATCGATGATGTTATAGGAAGATACATAGTTCAGCTAAAAAATTCTTTTCCAACAAAGATGACTTTAAATGGTATGAGAATAGTTCTCGATACTGCAAATGGAGCAGGTTATAAAGTTGGTCCAACTGTTTTAGAAGAGTTAGGGGCAGAGGTTATAGTTCTACATGATAAGCCAGATGGATTTAACATCAATGAAAACTGTGGAGCATTATATACAAAAGAGTTATGTAATAATGTTATAAAATATAGAGCAGATTTAGGTGTAGCACTTGATGGTGATGCAGATAGACTCGTTGTTGTTGATGAAAAAGGTGAAGTTGTAGATGGGGACCAACTTCTTGGAGCATTAGGTGTGCATCTTCACTCAAAATCTGCTTTAACAGGTGATGGCATCGTCTCTACTGTTATGAGTAACCAAGGCTTAGAGGACTATATGAAATCATGTGGTTTAAAACTTTATCGTTCAGATGTTGGTGATAAACATGTTTTAGAAATTATGAAAAAAGAGGGTATCAACTTTGGTGGTGAACAAAGTGGTCATATTATTATGAGTGACTTTGCAAAAACTGGAGATGGTTTGGTTTCAGCATTACAAACTTTAGCACTTCTTATAGATAAAAAAGAGGTAGCTTCTACTGCTCTTCGCCCATTTAAACTATACCCTCAAAAACTTGTAAATATAAACATAAGTACTAAAAAACCTTTACAAGAGATAGATGGACTAAAAGAGAGACTAGAAGATTTGGATGCAAAAGGTATCCGTCATCTTATCCGTTACTCTGGAACAGAAAACAAACTTAGAGTTTTACTAGAGTGTAAAGATGCAAAAGAGATGGATAAAGAGATGATTTCTCTAGTAGATTTTTTCAAAAAAGCTTTAAATGGATAGATATAGTTTAAGATTGGTAGCTATTTTACTCTTTAGCTTAACTGGTGTTTTTATAGTTGACCAAAATATTAAAATGCTTTTTGTAGATGGTTTTAGATACTACACAGATTGTATAGATTTTATCTTGGTTTATAACAAAGGTGTAGCTTTTTCAATGTTTGCTTTCTTAGATGAATGGCTAAAGTATATCCAACTAATCATGGTAGTTGGGATATTTGGGTACATACTACATCTAAAAGAGATATGTTATGCTTTTCCTGCAGGTTTAATGATAGGTGGAGCTATCTCCAATATCTACGATAGATTTATACATGGTGGTGTTGTAGATATGGTCTATTGGCACTGTGGATTTAATTTTGCAGTGTTTAATTTTGCAGATGTAATGATAGATATTGCCGTTATATGGATATTATTTTTAAACTTTAAACCTAAATTTTGTAAAAATTAGATAATATTGCCAAAAATAATAGTTACATACAAAGAACTAAAAGGAAATTAATGGAAATCAAATCAAATAAAATCAATGGTGCAAATGCCCAAATCGAAGCTACAATTTTAATGTCAGAAGTTGATGCTAACTTAAACAAAATTGCTAAAGAACTTACTAAAACTGCAAGCGTTCAAGGTTTCCGTAAAGGTAAAGTTCCTATGGCTATTATCAAAAAACAGTATGGTGAAAAACTGGTTCAAGATGCAGAAGCTGAAGCATTAAGAGAAGTTTTAAGCAAAGGTTTAGCAGAATTAAACATTGCTAATGAATCACTTATTGGTGAGCCAAATATTACTAAATTTGACAAGTCAGATGATAAAATCGAAGTAGCTGTAAAAATCGCTATGAGACCAGAGATAGATATGGGTGATTATGCTTCAATGGTTAAAGATTTTGATGAACCAGAAACTACAGATGCAGAAGTAGAAGAAAGACTTAAAGATATCGCTGAATCTCAAGCACCTCTAGTAGATGTTGAAGAAGATAGAGAATTAGTAAGTGGTGATACTGCTGTAATCGACTTTGAAGGTTTCATAGATGGTGAGGCTTTTGATGGTGGAAAAGGTGAAAATTTTGAATTAGTTTTAGGTTCAGGTCAGTTTATCCCAGGTTTTGAAGACCAACTAATTGGTGCTAAAAAAGGTGCTGAACTAGAAGTAACTGTTACTTTCCCGCAAGATTACCAAGCGAAAGATTTAGCTGGTAAAGAATCACTTTTTAAAGTTAAAGTAAACGGTATCAAAGTTAAAGAAGAAGTTAAAATTGATGATGAATTAGCTAAAAAACTTCTTGCAGATGAAAATGCTACTGTTGAAGAGCTTAACAAACAAGTAAAAGCACAAATAGAGGGTGAAAAACTTTCAAAACTTTACAATGAAGAGTTAAAACCAGCACTATTAGAGACTTTTGTTGCCGAGATTAAATTTGACTTACCAGAATTTGTTGTTGAACAAGAGATAGATATGGCACTTAACAAAAAAGCTTCATCTATGAGTGAAGATGAGATTAAAGAACTTCGTGAAGATGCAGATAAACTAAAAGAACTTCGTGAAACTTTCAGAGAAGATGCCCAAAAAAGTGTAAGAGCTACTTTTATCATCGATACTTTAGCACAAGCTGAAAATGTAAAAGTTGAAGAAAATGAAGTTATGCAAACTATATATATGGAAGCTATGCAAATGGGTCAAGACCCTATGAAAGCTTATGAGCATTATAAAGAAGCTGGTTATCTACCTGCTATTCAAATGTCAATGGTTGAAGATAAAGTTCTTTCAGGTCTCTTAAACTCAAAAATTAAAGAGGCATAACTAAGATGAGCTATATCCCTTATGTAGTAGAAAAAACAGGTAGAGGTGAGAGGTCTTATGACATCTACTCTCGTCTGTTAAAAGATAGAATTGTAATGCTTAGTGGAGAGGTTAATGACCAAGTTGCTTCAACTATTGTTGCACAATTTTTATTTCTTGAAGCTGAAGACCCTGAAAAAGATATCTACTTCTACATCAACTCTCCAGGGGGAGTTGTAACTGCAGGAATGGCTATTTTTGATACTATGAACTATATCCGTCCAAAAGTAGCTACTATCTGTATAGGTCAAGCTGCTTCTATGGGTGCATTTCTTTTAAGTTCTGGTGAAAAGGGTAAAAGATACTGTTTACCTCATGCTAGAGTTATGATACATCAACCATTAGGTGGGGCTCAAGGTCAAGCTACAGATATTGAGATTCAGGCTAAAGAGATTTTACGAATGAAAGCTGAATTAAACTCTATACTGGCTAAGAATACTGGTCAAAAAGTAAAAACTATAGAAAATGATACTGATAGAGATAACTTTATGAGTGCTAAAGAGTGTGTAGAGTATGGTTTAATTGATGAGATATTAGTTAAAAGTGAAATTGACTAAGGAACAATGATGGTAGATGCTAGAAAGAAAAAACGCCGTGATATATCTAAAAGAGAAAGTAAAAGTAAAAGTAAAAACACTAATGTTTTAGATATTAACGAACCTGCAAATGATATAGAGATATATTCTCAAGAAGTTTTAAATACACTTATAGCAGATAATCTACCACCAACACCAAATAACTTTGCAGTTTATTTTGATAAACTCTTAGAAGATAAAAGTGAAAATCTTCGTAGACAGATACACTCTATACTTGAACTTGAAGATGACAATGATGATGAGAATGCTGTTGTACTAGAACAAAGCCTGAAACAAGGTTTTGGTTCTATGAAGAGCATCTTAGATGTTACTGCTACACTATTTAAAAATATGAATCTTATGAGTAAAATCTTAGAAAAAAGAAAAAAAGAACTTATCGCTAAAAGTGATTCTCAATCAACACTTAGAATTGCCACAGCATTGGGTCGTGATGTTGATAAACTGAATTCTATTTTCAAAAAACAAAGTAGTCAGATTAAAACTTACTATGAAGATACAGCTAATGTATTTAAAAAAGTAGAGGGTGAAACTATTTTTGACAATAAATATGGTGTGTATAACAAACGATATTTACTTGAAAAACTAAAAAAAGAGATAGAGAGCGTAAAAGAGTTCAAATATAAAAGTTCTTTACTTATGATTGAACTATCTCGTGATCTAATAGCTGAAACAAAAAATGAAAAAATTGTAGTTCTTATGACAAAAACAATATCAAGACTTTTACTTAAAACATCAAGAAGAAGTGATATTGTAGCTCACTATGGACATGGTATTTTCTCAATGTTACTAAAACATACAGACTTAGATAGTGCAAAAAAAGCTTCCCAAAGACTGATAGACCTAGTAACAAGTTCAAACCTTTTCTTAGCAGATAGAGAGATACAATTAAGAATATCTATAGGGATAGCAGATGTTGAAGAGTATTCAACCGTAGATGAAATCATTGTTAATGCTCTTGATGGTGTAGAGATGGCATATAAAAATAAGAAACTTGACTATGCTATATCTGCAAAAGATGATTAAGGTATAAAATATTATGAAATTAAATATAGTAGAATATCCTGATAGAAGATTAAAAACAAAATCTGTTGTAGTAAAAGAGTTTAATGATAAACTACACAACTTACTAGACTCTATGTACACTATAATGATGAAATCAAATGGTATAGGTTTAGCAGCTATACAAGTAGCACATGCTAAACAAGTATTAATCTTAAATATTCCAGATGAAAATGATGAACAAAACCAAGAAAATCTTTTAGAGATTGTAAACCCTGTTATAACTTCAAAAAGTGGTGAAACTACATACCAAGAGGGATGCTTAAGTGTTCCAAAATTTTATGAAGATATAAAAAGATTTGAAAAGATAACACTTGATTACCAAGATCGCTATGGTGAGCTAAAAACATTAGAAGCTGATGGTCTTTTAAGTATAGCTATCCAACATGAGATAGACCATTTAAATGGTATTTTGTTTATAGATAAACTTTCATATAGTCGTAGAAAAAAGTTTGAAAAAGAGTATAAAAAGATGTTAAAAGAGAGAAAGAACTCTTAAGACTAAACTAATCTTGAAGCCTCTTGATACTCAGCTGGATAGTTTAGATTTAAAAATACTTTATCATCGTTAAAAATTATAAACTCAGTTTTTGAGTTTTTGAGTAGATAACCTAGTTTATGGTTATCACTCTTTAGCATCTTTTTAAAATCTTTTTCTAGTGATTTATGATAGATTCCACACATTGGTTGCATCCCAAATGGTGTTCTTGCTATGGTTGCATCTGAGCCTTTTTTATCGCAAGAGAGTAGCTTAGTTATAACACTTTCATCAACAAAAGGTGCATCTACACTAAGCACAAAAAATTTTTCACAATTCAACTTCTCAAAAATAGCTACAAATCCTGCTGTTGGTGCATATTCTTTAGTTTCTACATCTTCTATAAACTCTGCTTCAAAGTCAAATTTATCTGAATTTTTGCAAGATATATATACATTTTTAAAAAGTTTTTTTAAACGGTGGTATTGAAATTGTGTAAGTGTAGCAAAGTCACCAAAAGGGAGAAGAGATTTATCTTCCCCCATTCGACTACTTTTGCCACCTGCAAAGATGACACAAGGTATATCTATCATCTAGTTTTTAACTAAACTAGCTTCGATTCTTCTGTTTTTAGCACGACCCTCTTTTGTAGAGTTATCAGCAACAAGAGATTCTTCACCCATACCCTCAGATGCGATTCTATCTTCAGCCACACCTTTTTCAACTAACAGTGCTTTTACAGCTTCTGCTCTTTTTTGAGAAAGAGTTTTGTTGTAACTTGCACTACCACGGCTATCTGTATGACCTGTAATTTTTGCACTGTATTCAGGTTGAAGTTTCATAAAGTGTGCAAAATCAGCAATATTTACATCTGACTGAGCATCTACTGAGTAAGAGTTTGTGTTAAAGTTTATATGTAAATCTACTTTTAACATACAACCATCAGCATCTACCACTTCACCAACAGGAGTTGTTAAACATTTATCAACTGAGTTTATAACACCATCTTTGTCATCATCTAAACAACAACCTTTTGCATCAACTTCATTCCCAGCAGGTGTAGTTGGACAAGAATCAACAGAGTTTAAAACACCATCATTATCATCATCTCCATCAACTGGTTGAGGAGCTGGTTCAGAGATAGGCTCAGGAGCAGGTGCGGGAGTAGTCCCACCAAATGCAAAGCTAATACCAGCTAATGTAGCAAGATTATTATCTGAACCATGAACACCATCTTTTAGCATATAGATAGCTTCAAGTTTTAAAGCGATATTTTTAGCTAAGTCTATCTTAGCACCAACACCTGCATCTAAAAATGCACCATCACTATTTTGAGTACCATAAGTATCTGAGATAGTCTCATAACCTATACCAACCTTAGCAAGTGGAGTAAAAGCACCCATCTTATCATACTCATAAACAGCATTTAAAGCTAAACGATATATATCAGCATCTAAATTAGAGTTTTCATAATCAGGGTTAGAATATAAAACAGAAAGTTCAGGTTTAAAAACCGAATCATAACCATTATACTGAACCTCTACACCATAAAGCATAGCATCATCAAGTGCTAAATTGTTTTCAACAAAATTATAACCAATAACTGGTGTTACTTCATATTTCTCATTATCTGCCATTAAAGATGCACTTAACATCAAAGCAGAGATTAACATTATTTTTTTCATTTTTTTCCTTCGTATTTAATTGTAAAGTTTTTAATATCTAACTTCGAGTTTGGATAAGGGTA
>Ga0256837_1000922_pt1 | contig 22088 bp, 25 predicted proteins | sample 4562384metaG_FD_185976 | JGI IMG/M metagenome (GOLD analysis project Ga0256837, IMG submission 185976) | Hydrothermal vent microbial communities from Guaymas Basin, Mexico - 4561-384 | ecosystem: Environmental > Aquatic > Marine > Hydrothermal vents | place: Mexico: Guaymas Basin | collected...
TAACCACCTTTTAGCAGATGAAGAGCTTAGAAGTAAACTAAGTGAAGAGCAAATTCGTGAGTGTTTTAACTACGATTACTATACAAAAAATGTTGATAACATTTTCAAAAGAGTTTTTAAATAAACATTTCTTTCTCCATCTCTTTATGAGATGGAACACTTTACAAAAATAATTCAAAAAAGATTCTAAATTATTTATACCTTTTATGGTGCAAATAATTTAGAATCTATAATGACAAAATAGGACGAATATGATAACAGTTATAAAAAGAAATGGTAGAACAGAACCACTAGATATTACAAAAATCCAAAAATATACAGCAGATTCTGTTGTGGGACTAAAGAATGTATCTCAAAGTGAATTAGAAGTTGATGCTCACATACATTTTAGAGATGGAATCACATCAAAAGAGATTCAAGAAACACTTATAAAAACTGCTGTTGACAAGATAGATATTGATGCACCAGACTGGACTTTTGTGGCTTCTCGTCTATTTTTATATAACCTTTACCATCAAGTAAACGGTTTTTCTGGTTACTCAACACTAAAAAAATATTTTCTTAAAGGTGAAAAAGAGGGTCGTATTCTTTTAGGTTTAAAAGAGATGTATGATCTTGATGAGTTAGAGAAGCATATTAAGCCTGAGAGAGATTTACAGTTTAACTATTTAGGTGTAAAAACACTTTACGATAGATACTTAATCAAAGATTCTGATTCTAACCCTATAGAACTTCCTCAACATATGTTTATGGCAATATCTATGTTTTTAGCACAAAGGGAAGAGAATAGAGAAGAGTGGGCTATTAAATTTTATAACATGATAAGTAAGTTTGAGGTTATGTTAGCTACTCCAACCCTAAGTAATGCAAGAACAACAAGACATCAATTAAGCTCTTGTTATATTGGTTCAACTCCTGATAATATTGAGGGAATTTTTGATACTTATGCAGAGATGGCAATGCTTTCTAAATTTGGTGGTGGAATCGGTTGGGATTGGACTGGAATTCGCTCTATGGGTTCTTTTATTGATGGACATAAAAATGCTGCTGGTGGAACTGTACCATTTTTAAAAATTACTAATGACATTGCTATTGCCGTTGATCAATTAGGTACTAGAAAAGGTGCTATAGCTGTTTATATGGAGCCTTGGCACATAGATATAAACGACTTTTTAGACCTTAAAAAGAACTCTGGTGAGGAGAGAAGAAGAGCTCACGACCTTTTCCCAGCTTTATGGTTAAATGACCTTTTTATGCAGAGAGTTCAAGAAAATGGTTTATGGACACTTTTTGATCCTTATGATTGCACAGAATTAGCAAAACTTTATGGTGATGAGTTTAGTAAAAGATATGTAGAGTTAGAGAATGATGAATCTGTTTTAAAAGAGACTATAAAAGCTAAAGATTTATGGAAGAAGATTCTAACATCTTACTTTGAAACTGGTTCACCATTCCTTTGTTTTAAAGACAATGCTAACAGAGCTAACCCTAATGATCACTATGGTGTTATTAGAAGTTCAAATCTTTGTACAGAGATTTTTCAAAATACAGAGCCTAACCATTATAAAATAAAATTTATTTTTGAAAATGGTGAGAGTATTAGCTATGAAGAGAATGAGATTGTTAAAGTTGATAGTGGTTTAGAAAAACCTGCTAAAAAAGTTACTGCTCTTGATTCTCTTGGTGGTATGCCAATTTTTGTTGTTGAGAAAGAAAAAATTGATGGACAAACTGCTGTTTGTAATTTAGCATCTGTGAATTTTTCTCGTATTAGTACAACTGAAGATATTGATAGAATCGTACCAACAGCTATTCGTTGTTTAGATAATGTAATTGATTTAAACTTTTACCCTGTTGAGAAAGTTAAAAGAACAAATATGAGAAGTCGCTCTATTGGTCTTGGTGTTATGGGTGAATCTCAAATGTTAGCTGAGAGTGGAATCCTTTGGGGTAGTGATGAGCATTTCAAAAAGATAGATGAGCTTATGGAATCTGTAAGTTTTAATGCTATCTCTGCTTCAGCTGACTTAGCGAAAGAGAAAGGTGCTTACCCTGAATTTGCTGGTTCTAAATGGTCTAAAGGGGTTATGCCTCAAGACCATGCTAATGCTGAAACTTTAAAATTAGTTGATCGTGATGGTCTTTTTACTTCATCTTATGATTGGGATTCTCTTCGTTCAAAAGTTAAAGAACAAGGGTTAAGAAATGGTTATTTGATGGCTATTGCTCCTACGAGCTCTATCTCAATTCTTACGGGAACTACTCAGGCGATAGAGCCAGTGTTTAAAAGAAAATGGTTTGAAGAAAATCTTAGTGGTTTGATTCCAGTTGTTGTACCAAAACTTTCACCTGATACTTATGCTTTTTATACACCAGCTTATGATTTAGATCAAACTATACTTGTTAAAGCTGCTGCAATTCGTCAAAAATGGATAGACCAAGGGCAGAGTTTAAATATCTTTATAACTTTAGATAAAGCAAGTGGTAAATACTTAAATGAGATTTATATGTTAGCTTGGAAATTAGGTTTAAAATCAACTTATTATCTCCGTTCTCAGTCACCTGAAGTTGCTAACGATGTAGAAGATAGAAGTATGGAGTGTGTAGGTTGTCAATAGGCTTTATAGTATGAAGCCATTAACAAATGTAGATGAATTCTTAAAACGGTTCGATAGTTTTAGTGATTCTGAGATTCGTTTTGTAAAACCTATATCTGCTACAACGATTTTAGTTAGTTTAACTGCTCAAGATGGTGCTAGAGATTTTGATTGGATAACTATCGATTTTGAGTTTAATGGAGTTGTAGATGCTAAGTTAGTTGATGATTCTAAATTATCATTTATAGATATGGAAGATGGTATAACTATTGCTTGTAATGAAGATAGATTCAGTTTTGGAGTGGGTAAATACTCATCTCAAGCTGGTATAAAAAACTCTTTATTTTATATAGAATGTTTAAATATTAAATATGAAGAGGGTCTATTTTAATTTAAGGAAGTGTAATGAGCTATGAAATTAAAGGTCATATTTTAGGTTTTGAGAGTATGACACATGTTAACCTAAATGAGGTTGATGATCTATTTTCAACAATGATAGATGCTAATAATCAAGATGTATCATTTACAATGGTAAACCCATATAAATTAAGAGAGTATTCATTTGATTTACCATCTGATGTAAAAGTTCTTTTAGATATACATAAAGAATCAAATGTGCATGTTTACAACATTGTTATGATTCAAAAACCATTAGAAAGTTCAACAGTAAATTTTTTAGCACCAATTGTTGCTAATATGGAAAATCGTACTATTGCACAAGTTGTACTAAACCAAAAAAGACATCCAGAATTTGGATTTAATGAAACGATAATATCATTTAAAAAGTAGAAAATATGAAATACCTTGTAACAGATGATTCTAAATTAGCAAGACTTAGTTTAGTTAAATCATTAAAATCTTTTGTTGGGGATGATGCTGAAATTTTTCAAGCAACAAATGGTGCAGAAGCAGTAGAAATTGTTAAAAAAGAGAAAGTAGATATTGTTTTTTTAGACTTAACAATGCCTGTAATGGATGGTTATGAAGCTTTACCAAAGATGATGGAGTTAAATCCTAAAACTAAAGTTGTTGTTGTATCAGCAGATGTTCAAGAACAAGCAAAAACTAGAGTTGTTTCACTTGGTGCACAGTTTCATGTTCAAAAACCTATCAATGTTGCAAAGATGCAAGATATATTAGAGATGTTATAAGATGGATAAAATTGTTCTAACTGAAGATGAGCAAGATGTACTTCAAGAACTTATAAATGTAGCTTATGGGAATGCAACAGCAGTTGTAGCAGAGATGCTTGATGCTTTTGCGACACTTAGTATTCCTAAAATCAATATTATGAAAACAGAAGAACTTTTAGAAGAATTTTATCATAAAAAAGATTCTAGCTATTTCTTCTCTACACAAGCTTTTATAGGTGATTTTAGTGGTGAAACAGCTTTCTTCTTAGATGAAGAGAGTGCTTCAAACCTTGCTAAACATTTAGAGTTAGAGAGTGAAGATGATGTTGATGATGCTATACTTGAGTTAACAAATATTTTAACATCATCATTAACAACTCGTTTAGTTGAAGAGATGGATACTCAAGTAAGTTTTGCATTACCAAGTATCAGTAAAGTTCCATTAAATGAGATAGATAAAGTTAAAACTTTTAAACAATATTCACAAGTTATTGTGATAGAAACAGAATTAAATTTTCAAGATCAAAAAATTAATGGTGAGATATTTATCTTAACTAAAGATGGATCAATAGAGTGGCTAAAACAACAACTGAACAAGATATTAGAAGCCTTGATATAGATAAAAAGCTTATCTCAAGTATGGATAATGGAATCATTATCTTAGATGATAAGTTAACTATTTTTTACTATAATAAATGGTTAGAGCTTCATACTGGAATCAAAGAATCTGATGCAATATCAAAAACATTAAATCAATTATTTGATGGTATAAATGTTAAAACTTTACAAAGAAAGATCAAAACAGCTATAAGACTTGGTACACCAACTTTTTATACAGCTAACACATCCAAATATCTTATACCTATAAAAATAGACCAAATCAAAATACTTAATTATTCATATATGCAACAAGATGTAAGTATCATCCCCTTAGATGATGGTAAATTAGTAGTTCTTATTATTACTGATCAAACAAATATGGCAAATACAAATGCTTTACTTCAAGAAAATATAAAAGAGATTGAGAAATTAAATTGTGAACTTATTAAAGAGAGAGATACAATAGATAAAAAAGTTTTATTAATAAAAATTGATGAGCATTTTTTAATAAAAGAGATTTCACAAGCATATTTAGAGTTGATAGGTTATTTTGAAGATGAGTTGATAGGGATTGATTTCTTTGTTTATGAGAGATTTCATATAAAAGATGCTTTAAAAGAGAAAATTTTATCACATCTAAAAGAGAAAAAAGTCTTTACTTTTGAGGAAAAAACCTTAGCTAAAAATGGTGATGAACTTTGGATGAAAAATACTATAGTCCCAGAGTATGATTATAATGCGAATCATATTGGCTATATCTTATTTAGAGAAAATATAACTGATGCTAAAGAGTTATATACTCATCAAGATAAGTTGTTAATAAGTTCGAGAAGTTCTGCTATGGGTGAGATGATAAGTATGATAGCTCATCAGTGGCGACAACCATTGTCAGTAATTAACATCATAATTTCAACTCTTAAAATTAAAAAAGAGTTAAATATACTTGATGCTAAGACTGAGTTAGAATCATACTCTAAAATAGAGGATACTGTTGAGTATCTTTCAACAACTATAGATGATTTTAGAAATTTTTTTAAGAAAAATAAAGTTTTAACTAAAGTTACACTATTTACAATAATGGATAAATCAACATCTTTCTTAAAAGGTGAAATGAAACTTCAAGAGATAAAATATATTTTAAATATAGATGAAAGCTTAGAGATTGAAACTTTTAAAAATGAGCTAATTCAAGCAATTATCAATTTTATAAAAAATTCTATTGATGCTTTTGAAGAGGTAGATATAAAAGATAAAAAAATTGTTGTAGATGTTATAAATTCAGATACCCATATAACGATTAAAATTAGTGACAATGCTGGTGGAATTGATAAAAAAATGATAAATAAAATCTTTGAGCCATATTTCTCTACAAAATCAAATAATGGTACAGGGTTAGGTTTATATATAAGTAAAACCATTATAGAAAAACATCTCAAAGGTCAGCTAACTATCACAAGTAAAGGTGATGAAACAGATGTTATTATTGAGTTACCATATAAAATTTATAATATAAAGGAAAAAGATGAGAGTAGTTTGTCCACACTGTCTTAGTGTAAATAATGTTCCAGTAAAAGATTCATATAAAAAAGCTAACTGTGGTAAGTGTAAGAAATCACTTCTTGATACAAAGCCTATCGAGCTAACAAGTGATAATTTTGATGAGATTATTGTAAATAGTGATATACCTGTTATAGTTGATTTTTGGGCACCTTGGTGTGGACCTTGTAAAATGATGGGTCCTGTTTTTGAAAAAACTGCTACAAAGTTTCCTCTAAAAACATTATTTGTAAAAGTAAATACTGAAAATGAGCAACAACTAGGTGCAAGATTTGGAATCAGAAGTATCCCAACTTTAATGATTTTTAAAGATTCTAAAGAGGTTCATAGAGTGAGTGGAGCTTTAGATGAAACAAGCCTTTCACAACTTGTTTCACAATTTAGTTAATTACTTAATATAAGAACAACAGTAATCAGTAACTGTTTTGATTTTTAAATCAAAAGATGAGTTAGCTGGAACATTAAATGTTTCAGGAGTGTTTAGAGTTTTCCACTCTTCATTTGGAAGTTTAATCTCTAACTCTCCACTCATCATCTCCATAATCTCAGCTTCATTAGTTCCAAAAGTATAATCACCCGGAAGCATAATCCCTAAAGATTGAGTAGTTCCATCACTTAACTCAACAGTACGAGAAGTTACTTTCCCATCATAATATATATTTGCCTCTTTTACAACATTTACATTTTCTAATTTTGCCATTATTTTTCCTCATTTTATTTTTGATATGATAACCTAGAATTACATAAATTAAAGAGTTTATGATAAAATTTTATTATGAAAAAAATAATATTACTTTTAACAATCTCTACACATCTATTTGGTGCATTATCTGATACAGTACACTCTAGCATATCAACATTTTATGAAAATAAATTTTTTTCTAACTCTAAACAAAAAGATAAGGGTGATACTTACGGTGTGGGTATAGATATTCATTATGATAATTCTGCATATAAGATTATTTATGAAAATGGATATACAAATACGATTAAGCCACCTCTAAAAGAGAACCTTAAAACAGATAAACTGTTCTTAAAATATGTTTATAAATTTAATGATAATATAAAGATGAACCTAAATTATATCAATATTTTAAATGATAATATCGCTATAACTTCTGGTGGAAAAGCTTATGGAGTTGGAATAACAAACAATTTCAATGAAAAGTTAGCAGTAAATTTTACTCAATTTTACACTGATTATAAAGATTTTAATGTGAATCAAAGTGATTTGAGAATCGATTTTAAAACAAAAATAGATGGTTTGAAGTTGAAGATTAGTTCTATTACTAAATATATAAATATTGATGAAGAGAATCTAAATCATTTTACAAAAAATGCAAAAAATAATTATTTAACATCTGGAATCAAACTTCATTCCCATTACTATGGTTATCATTTTGGTGTTGGTGCTTATTTCGGTAAAAGAGCATTTGCGATTATGGATGATGGGTTTAAGATTCAACATCATTCAATGGAGTTTGATAGAACTTATGCTGTAGGTGTAGGTAAGATTATAGATAAGTTTGTAGTTCGTGTACAGTATATTTACCAAAGAGCAACAGAACTTCCTATATCAAACAAAAATGTAGAGCTTCAAGTTTTAAAACTTACTACAAACTATAAGTTTTAAGATGAACTACCCAAATGAATGGACTCAAAAAGAGTTTTTAGAAAATAAACAAAAATTAGAAAAAGATGGGGTTAAGGTTTTACTAATAGATACGATTTTATCACCTATAGAGAAAGCTAAAACAGTTGTTTATAACCCTTTTGAGTTGAAAAATGAACCAGAGGGTAGTGTTTTCGTATTTTATTGCGATAGTGGAAAAGCTACATTTGATAGAATTAAAGAGTATCAAGAAAAATTCCCAAATCATCACTGTATATCTTTAAAAGGTGGCAGAGGTTATTGGCGAAAAAATATGATGGTTTTGGATGATTAATTAGAGATAATTATATTATAAGCTTCTGAAATCTTTTGAAACTCTTTTGTAGATTTATCTAATATATTTTTATTTTCATTGTGAAATTTATCTGGATGAAAAAGTTTTGCTAAAGATTTATACTTTTTTTTGATTGTTTTTAAGTCATCATTCTGATTGATACCAAGAACAATATAAGCAGTTTGCATCGGTGTTAAAATTTTCTTTTGTATTTTTTTCTCAAAAGATAAAAATCTTTGCATATCTATTTTATTAAATATATGTTGATGAGGAATATTAATTATATTATTAGTATTTATAAACTTTTTTAATAGATTCTTTGAATCTTGTGAGTTAAAAGATATTTTTAAATAAGTTGGCATTATTGTTATTTTTGTTTGTAAAAAAGTTGCTATTTTATTAGTAATTAGATGATTATGAGGTTTTACTTGTAAATGAATATTTTCATTATCAATTATTTTATATGAAATAGAATAGATAGTTTTTTTAGCTGTAGTGATTCTTATAGCTTTTTTATGTCTAAGTAAAAGTGTTTCTTTTAGTTCTGGAAAATGATTATAGTTTTTTGCATAAAGTGAGTAAAGCCATTTTAATAAGAAAGTACGATGGGAACAATGGTTGTAAGCTTCAGGTATAAGAATGTGGTTATTATCTATTTTTCTATTTATAAAATGTGTGTTAATAAATTGCTGAATATAATCAATGCTTATTGATTTGGAATTTATCTTAATTATAGTCTCATCTACACCAAACAAAATTTGCATATATTCTACTTTATTTAATTTTTAAAATATAAGCAAAATATATACCAAATAGTTTATGATTTAGATTCTAAATTATATAAAGTTTGAACATTACTTTGTGTTTGTATTAGCTTTTGAATTACACTTAAAAAATATTCTTTTCCATCAAAAAGTTTTTGCTTATTTAATCTTAGGGCAGCTATCTTAAATGGATGGATTAGATAAAGATTTTTTTGTATTGTGGGTTTAAAATTTAGATATATATCATTGTTTGCATAATGTTTTTCATAAGGGATTAGCAAATCATTTTTATTACAAAATTTTACAAAATCTTCACTAATAGAGATTATATTATCTTGCTTATTTAAAAAATCATTACCAATGAAATCACTTAATATAATTGGGTTTACCCTTTTAGAATCTGCTAGGTTCATACCAATTTTGCTTTTAGTTATATGTGGGCAGTTACTATCAGTATAGAAATTATTTTTTACATTGCTAAAAGGATAAGAACGACAAGCATAAGGTCTTTCTTCATATATACTACATAAATCATTCTTTAAATAAGGGCAATGTTGTTTCTCTTTTTCACCATAGTAAAAAAAATAAACTAGAGAAATTTTAGAATCTTTTATAAGAAAGAAAATTGGAAAATATTTTGAAACATTATTAATATCGTATAAAGAGGCATAAATAATATTGCTTTGACAGCAAATAGCACCACAACCATTGCATCCACTAAAACTAAGATTAGAGTTTTGAACAATTTTTATTTTAGACACTTTTATCCTTTAATAAATCCAGATTTAAGTGAAAATATTTAATTTCATTGTAACCAAAATTCTATTAACTAGATATAATGGTACTTAGATAAAAATATTTAAAGAGAGATTAGTATGGGAAAAATATTGATAGTAGATGATTCTGGATTAATTAGGTCTGTTGCAAGTGATGCTGTTAAAGAAGCTGGTCATGAAGTGGCAGTTGCTGAAAATGGTCAAGAGGGATTAGATAAAATAAAATCAGAAAAATTTGATCTTGTATTTAGTGATGTCAATATGCCCATCATGGATGGTTTAGAGATGGTAGAAAAAATAAAAGCAGATGAAAACTATAAATATTTACCCATTATTATGCTTACAACAGAATCTAATCCTGATTTAAAAGCAAAAGGACAAGCACTTGGTGTAAAAGCTTGGATGTTAAAACCATTTAATAAAAATAAATTTTTTATGGTTGTAAAAAAGATACTAGCTTAAAGAGTTTATGATGCAAATAGAAAAAAGTGAATTAACTATTTATGATGTTGAATCTTTACATAAACAACTTTTAGAAGAGTTAAAAAATGATTCTTTAATTATAGATATGAAAAATGTAAATAAGCTAGATGCTACTATTGTTCAACTACTAATCTCTACACAAAAAAGCTTTCAAGAATCTTCTAAAAGTTTCAAAATTACAAATATAAATGATGAATTATTAGAAGTCTTCAAAGGTTATTTTTGTAACACCTTGATAGAGGAACAAGTATGAATAAAGAGTTAAAACTTTTTTGTGAGGATAGTGAAGAACAATTAACATTTATGGAAAATGCTCTTATCAGTATGCAAGAAGATGGTGTAGATGATGAGAGTATAGGAGCATTATTTCGTGCTATGCATACTATTAAAGGTATAGCTGGAATGTTTGGTTTTGATGATGTTGTTGATTTTACCCATACTGCTGAAAATTTACTTAGTGAAGTTAGAAATAAAAAAGTTGAGCTTAGTGATAATATGATAGATACTTTTTTAAAGGTTAAAGATCATACTCAGAATCTCATAGACTTAGCTGTTGAAAATGAACCATTAGATGAAGATACTAGAGAAACAAATGAAAACTTACTAAAAACTTTAAAAGAGGCTTTACCACAAGAAAAAATTGTTGAAGTAGTTGAAGTTGTGCAAAATAATGATGCTGAAGTTAATCAAACTCTTTGGCATATCTCTTTAAGACTAAAAAAAGATTTTTTTACCTCTGGTATGGATGTAGCTAATATATTAAGCTTTTTTAATATTCTTGGAACTTTAAAAAAGATTGTAATTATTGATAGTAATATTCCAGATCTATCAAACTTAAATCCCCTAGAATCTTATCTTGGTTATGAGATAGAGTTCTTAACAGATGTAGCATATTCAGATATAGAAGAGATATTTGAGTTTGTTTTAGATGATGTAAATTTATATATTTTTAAATCATCAAATCTTGAGATGACAAAAACTTTATTGAATAATTACCAAAATGAAAAGCTACAAGAGCTTTTAGTTAAAAATAATTTTTCAAATGTAAAAGATTTTAAAGAACCTATAAAAGAAGAATTAACTCTAACAAATGAAAAATTTAAAGATAAAAAAGAGAAGAAAAAAGATAAAAGTTTTTCACTTCGTGTAGATTCCTCAAAAATTGATCAACTTATAAATCAAATTTCAGAGATGGTTATAGAAAATGCTCGTATATCTCAAAGAGCAGATAATCTTGATGATACAGATTTAAGTGAATCTGCTATTATTATGACAGATATGCTTGAAGAGATAAGAACAGGGATTATGAATATAAGAATGGTTCAAGTTGGAGATAGTTTTAACAAGTTTAAAAGAATCGTTCATGATGTAGCTAAAAAAGTTGAAAAAGAGATAGATTTTGAGATTATAGGTGGCGATACTGAACTAGATAAAATGGTAGTTGAGAAAATTTCAGATCCGCTTATTCATATGCTTAGAAACTCTATCGATCATGGTATTGAGCTACCAGAGGTAAGAGAACAGCAAGGTAAAAATAAAATTGGAAAAGTAACTCTCACTATATATCCTGATGCAGGAACAATAGTTATGGAGATACGAGATGATGGAAAAGGTTTACCAAAAGATAAAATATTAGCAAAAGCAATTGAAAAAGGTTTAGTAAAAGAAGATGCTAATTTAAGTGATAAAGATATATATAATCTTATTTTTGAAGCTGGTCTTTCAACAACAGAAGAGGTTTCAGATATTTCTGGTCGTGGTGTTGGTATGGATGTTGTAAGAAGAAATATCGAAGATCTTAGAGGAACTGTTGATATTAGTTCTACCGAGGGTGAAGGTAGTCTATTTGTTATACGATTACCATTAACCTTAGCTATTATAGATGGTTTTTTAGTGCAATCTGGAGATACTAAATATATTATACCAATTGAGATGATACAAGAATGTATAGAGTTAGATGCAAGATATAAAGCTCAAATGAACGGTAATACATTTATAAATCTTAGAGATTCTATGCTACCACTTTTAGATATTAGAGATTATTTTAATGAAAGTAAATCAAAATCACAAAGAGAAAATGTAGTTGTAGTTCGTTATGGTGATTATAAGATGGGTTTAATAGTAGATGAACTCTTTGGAGAGTTCCAAACAGTTATAAAACCATTGGGTAAAGTGTTTAGAAATGTTCCTGGGATTAGTGGTGGAACAATTCTTGGTAGTGGTGAGATAGCTGTAATATTTGATATACCAAAACTTATAGCACATAGATTAAAAGATATAAAAAAATAAAGGATTATAAAATGGCAAATATAGAGAAAGAAAACAAAAAATTAAAAAAAGAAAACAAAAAATTAAAAGCAAGTTATCAACAATTAGTAGATGAAATAGCACTGCTTAGAGGAGGTATAATTGAATTATCAAATGGTAATTTTGAAGTTGAGATTCCTCAAGTAGATGGTGAATTAAGTGAAGTTAGTAAATCTACACAAGTTTTACAAAAGAACCTTACAAATCTAATTATAGATTTAAATATGATGAATGAAGAGGGTGGTAAAGGTAATCTTGAAGCTCAAATAGATACAAATAAATATCAGGGAGATTTTGCAGATATTTCTAATGGTATAAATGGTTTTGCTACAGTTGTTAGAGATGCTTTTACTGATACTATTATAGGTTTAAATGCTTTAGAAAATGGTCAACTCGATGCAAGAATAACAACAGAGTATCAAGGTGAATTCAATAAAATGAAACAAGCAACAAATAATATTGCTACGACACTTCAAGGTATTGTTGGAAATATAAATGGTGGAGTTACTGAGATAGCATCAGCATCAACACAGTTAAATTCAACATCTCAAACCCTTTCTCAAGGTGCAACACAACAAGCATCATCACTTGAAGAAACAAGTGCCGCATTAGAAGAGATGAGTGGTAGTGTTGCAGAGAGTGCTAAAAATGCTCAAACAACAAATAATCTAGCAGAGGAAGCCTCAGAGATGGCTATCGAGGGTGGTAATGCAGTAGAACAAACAGTAGAAGCTATGCAAACAATAAGTGAAAAGATTAGTATTATTGAAGATATTGTATATCAAACAAATTTATTAGCACTAAATGCGGCTATTGAAGCAGCAAGAGCTGGTGAACATGGTAAAGGTTTTGCTGTCGTTGCAGCCGAAGTTAGAAAACTAGCAAAAAGATCTCAATTAGCAGCTCAAGAGATAAGTACAATAACTACAAATAGTGTAAAAATATCACAAAGAGCAGGGGAACTTATAAGTAGTGTAGTTCCAAAGATTCAAGAAACAGCACATCTTATAAAAGATATAGCTTCTTCTGCAAAAGAGCAAGATATAGGGCTTGGGCAAATAAATACAGCTATGACTCAACTTGATCAAGTTACTCAAGTTAATGCAGCATCTTCTCAAGAGGTAGCAAGTGCTAGTGAAGAGTTAAGTTCTCAAGCAAATAATTTAAGTCAACTTATAAGTTTTTTTAAAGTAGCTCAATCAGATATGTTTACTCAACAAAATATACCAGTTCCACAAAGACAAGCACAGATTTCTCCTAATAATACAGGATTAGATATTCGTCAATTTGATAGATACTAAGGGGTTAGGTTATGAGTGTAAAAGATGAGTTTCAATCAGATAATACAGAAGAACAGTATCTTCTTTTTTTAGCTGGTGGAGAACTTTATGCTATGGAGGCTCTCATAGCTTTAGAGATAGTTGAGTATAGTGAAGTTACAAAAATACCTATGATGGATTCTTATGTGAAAGGTGTAACAAATATCAGAGGAAATATTGTTCCTGTGATTGATCTTATAGATAGATTTTCGTTAGGTGAAACAGTTATAGGTAATAAAACATCTGTTGTTGTAGTTAACTATAGTGATGATGATCAAAATTTTCAAATTGGTGTAATTATAGATGAGGTATATGAGGTAGATAATATTTCAGATTCTAATCTTAGAGCAGTTGCTGAATTTGGTTCTAAAGTAGATGCTAAGTTTATTCAAAATATGGGTAAATATAATGGTGATTATATCCCTATTCTAAATACTCAAACTATTTTAAATATAGATGATTTGTCAAAGTTAAAAGGGTAGAGTTATGAACTTAGATGTAGAAAATTATTTAGATGATGATGAAGATGAATTAGATATTGTAGCACTTGTTAGTGCAAATGCTAATGATACAAGTCAATATCTTATCTTTGAGGGTAGTAATGAGCAGTTTTATGCTAAAAATGTTTCTAAAATAGAGGAACTTTTAGTTTATAAAGATATTAATATAGTAAAAAATAATAATGATTCTCTTATAATTGGAACAGCTGATATTCGTGGAAATATGACTACAATTATAAGGTTTGATGAATGGTTTGGTAATAAAGTTCTTGATGATAGTGAATATGAACTTATTATTCTTACTTATTATGGTGCTCATAGATTAGGAATTGTTGTAAAACGAGTTGAATACATAGTGAATATACCATCAGAAACTATGACTGATAATTCAATGAATGATGAAAAATCATCTTTTCTAACTAAAGTTCAAATTGGGCAAAAAGATGAGATGTGTACTATTTTTGATAGTGACAAATTACTTCTTGATGTATTTCATACTATAGATGCAAAAGCTATGAAAGATACAAAAAAATCACAAATATTAAATAATGATAGATATGTACTTTTTGCAGATGATAGCCGTTTTATAAGAAAAATGGCAGAAGAATTATTTGTACAAATGGATATAAAATATAAATTATATGAAAATGGTCAAGCTCTTATAGATGATTTAGAAATTGTACCGTTAAGTGATATAGGTATTATTGTGACGGATTTAGAGATGCCTATACTTGGTGGTAGAGAGGTTATTTCAAAAATAAGGGAGAACCATAAATATGATTCTATAAATATTATAGTTCATACAAATATGTCAAATAATAATATAAATAACACTTTAATAGAAAATGGTGCTCAAGAGGTTATAGGTAAAGTAAATATGTTAGCTCTTAGTGAGGCTATAAGAAGATTGGTAATATAATTTATGGCTATAGTTTTAAGTGATAATGAATTTATAATAGTGCAAAAGTTAATTTTTAATGAAGTTGGTATAGAGTTACAATTTACAAAAAAATTACTTGTACAAAGTAGGCTTTTAAAAAGATTATTACACTATGGATTTGATTCATATCTTGATTATATTCGTTTGATACAGATAAATAGTGAAGAGAGAGTTGAGATGATAAATCTCATAACTACAAATGAAACATATTTTTTTAGAGAGATAAATCATTTTGAATATCTTCAAAAAGTTATAATTCCAGCACACCCTTTTAAACAAAAACTTCGTTTTTGGAGTGCTGCTTCAAGTGTTGGTGCAGAAGCTTATAGTGCTGCTATGATACTTGATAGTACAATGGCTAAGAGTGATTGGGAAGTTGTTGGAAGTGATATAAATACTGAAGTTATAAAAAAAGCTAGAGTTGGTCTTTACCCAGAAAATTGGGTAAATAAAATACCTATTCAACTTAGACAAAAATATTGTCTTAAAGGTCGTGGACAACATGAGGGTCAATTTCTTATAGATAGAAGTATTGTACAAAATATAGATTTTGATACAGGCAATTTACTAAAACCAAATTTAAAAGTAGGTATGTTTGATGTTATTTTTCTTAGAAATGTACTTATCTATTTTGATAATGAAACGAAACAATTAGTTGTAGATAATGTCTTGAGAAATCTAAAAGTTGGTGGTTATTTTTTTATTTCATTAACTGAAAACTTAAATATGATAAATACACAAGATTTAGAGGTAGTTGATACTTCAGTATATAAAAAAATAAGATAGTGAGGTGATATATGAGTAAAAATTATAGTGATTATTTAGAATTTTTAGCTGCTGAGTATAATATACTTTATATAGGTAAAGAGAGTATAGAAGAGTACAACCATATAAGTTCTTATTTTATGTCATCAGTAAAAAGAAATATGAAGCAAACGGAATTAGATAATATCGCATTTACTTTATCAAAACATGATGTAAATATAGTTATTTTAGATACACAAGGTGTAGATAAACTTGTAGAAGATTTTTATAAAGCTATTAGAGCCTATAATGATGATATTTCAATAATGCTTATGTATAATCATAAAAACTATAAAGAGTTTTGTGAGATAGTACCGTTTGTAGATATTGCCTTGAATTCACCTGTAGATTCTAATGTTTTTTATAAAAAACTTTTTACTCTTATTAGTACATCTTACACTATTAAATCTATTGGAAGAAGAGATATTGTTTTAAAAAGAGATAATGTAAATGAAGAATCTATAGATAAATTTTTTGATATTTATGAGGGAAGTTCTTTATTTATAGCAGATGAATTAACAGAGATAGTAGATTCTTTAGAATCTGGTTTATTATCGGAAGAGTTATTTAGTTTAATATCAAAAAAGATGTTAGAGATAAAAGATATTTTTGAGCAAAATCCTCATACAAATAGTGTATCACCAATTTTTAATGAGTTGTCTGAATATTTAAATCAGTTAGATTTTTCAACTATAGAGCCAGAGAACCTTGTAGCTTTTAATTATTTGAGTGATATTATTAGTGATATTAGTATTTATCTTATGGATATGTTTGTAGATAGAATTTATAAAGATGTATATGTTTTTGAACACTCATTAAAAAGTAATATTGAGTTTATGAAAGCTAAATTGAGTGGAGATGAAAATGATTCAGAGGTGGATTTTTTCTAATGATTAAAGTTTTTATAATTGATGATTCATCACTTGTTCGTATAGAACTAAAAAAGATATTTGCTAAAGTTAATGATATAGAAGTGATAGGAAGTGCTTCAAATCCTGTAGATGCTTTTGAAGTTTTTAAAAGAGTGGGTCTTCCAGATGTTTTTTTACTAGATATAGAGATGCCTAAAATGGATGGTCTTACATTTTTAGAGATGATAGGTAAGCAAAAACCAATTCCAACTGTAATATGTTCAACTCTTGTAGAGTATGGAAGTACCAGTGCTGTTGATGCTCTTAGAATGGGTGCTGTTGCCATAATACTAAAACCTAAAATTAATGTTGGAACATTTTTTTCAGAATCAGAGAAAGATTTTATAGATGCAGTAAGAGCTGCTTCAAAAGCTCATGTTGGATTTATAAATAATATTTATCGCTCTAGTAGTTCTAAAATTTTAGACCCTAATCATGTATCTAGTAGTGTTAAAGAAGCAAGATCATTACCACTTTCAAAAAAAATTGTAGCTATTGGTGCATCTACAGGTGGTGTTCAAATACTTGAACAACTTTTAAGACAACTTTTACCAAATCATCCACCTATAGTAATAACTCAACATATGCCAGCAGGCTTTACTAAGTCTTTTTCAGAACGGTTGAACCAAGTTTTACCATCAAGTGTAGTAAAAGAAGCTAGTGATGGCGATAAACTTATACATGGACAAATACTTATATCTCCCGGCGATTTACATATGGAAGTAAAAAAAGATGGTTTTATTTATAAAGTTGCATTAAAAAATTATCCTAAAGTAAATTCCCATAAACCAAGTGTAAATGTACTTTTTCGTTCTATGAGTAAAGAAGTTGGTGTCTTTGGTATTGGATTCTTACTTACTGGAATGGGTGATGATGGAGCTACAGGATTATTAGAGATGAAAGAAGCAGGTGCAAAAACTTATGCACAAGATGAAGCAAGTTGTGTAGTGTATGGTATGCCTAAAAAAGCTGTAGAGATAGGAGCTGTTGAATCTCAAATAAATTTAGAAAGTATGGCAAGAATTATTAATACTGTTAGTTAGAAAGAGATAGCATAGGTTCTATTATTAAATCAAAAAAAGTTTCATAAATGACAATAGTTGAAACCTAGTTTTTAGCTACCTTGACGAATATAGACATTATATAGTATAGTATCGATTATTAATAAATATTATATGAAATTTATTGTAATAAGATAAATTTTTTTAAAAGGGAAAAAAATGCTAAAATATAAAATATTAATAGTTGAAGATTCAAAATTAATCAATAAAACATTAGAAACAAAATTTACTGAGTATGGATATTTTTGTAAAGCTAGTAGCACTTTTTTAGAAGCAAAATCTCTTTTAGAAACAACAGAATTTGATTTTATTATTTTAGACCTGAATTTACCAGATGCTTATGGAAGTAAGTTAGTAAAAGATATAAAAAAAATCTCAGAAGCAAAAATATTTGTTTTAACAGTAGAGAAAGATTTAGAATTAAGAGAAGCATTGTATAAAGATGGAATTCTTGATTATTTAATTAAAGATAAATATTTTAATAGTAGTGTAAAAAGTATGCATAAAACTATGCAAAGTATTCCTGAGAATAAAACTATTGCTATCCTTTCTATTGATGATTCTAGATATGTTAGAGAGGAAATAAAAAAGATATTAGATACTAGACATTATCAAGTTTATAGTGCTGAAGATGCTAAAAGTGGATTTGAAGTATTAGCTACAAATAGTATTAATACTATAGTGCTTGATATGGAACTTCCCGATAAAAATGGGATAGATGTACTACGAGAACTAAAAGATAGTAAACAATATGAAAATATTCCAGTTATTATTCTTTCTGGAAGTTCAAATCAAGAGATGGTTCGAGAATGTTTAAAGATAGGTGCATTTGATTTTATTAGAAAACCTTTTAATATTGAAGAGTTTGTATTAAAAATTGATATGGCAGTTTCATTAAACAAAAAAGATTTAGCTCTTCAAGATAAAAAAGAAAAAGTTGAACATGACTTGATTGAAAGTAATTTTCTTGCAAAAGAGTATTTAGATGCAATCAATAAATGTAATATTTTATCTCATACAGATATAAATCATAAGATTACCAGAGTTAATAAAAAGTTTTGTGAAATAACTGGGTATATGAGAATGGAATCTATAGGTAAAACTCATAATACACTAGCAAATACTGATATTTTTGAATCATCTTACGATGAAATAATTAAGACAATAGAAGATGGTGATATATGGGTTGGTAAGCTAACAAGAAAAACAAAATCTTCTGAAATTTATTATACTGAAACAACTGTTATGCCAATCTATGATACAGATCAAAATATTATTGAATATTTATGGATGAGTTCAGATATTACACAAATGATGGCAATGCACAATGAGATAGAAAACACTCAAAAAGAGATGATTTACAAAATGGGTGAGATTGCTGAAAGTCGTTCTGACGAGGTTGGGAATCATGTTAAAAGAGTTGCCGAATATTCTAAAAAATTAGCACTTTTAACAAATTTAACTTCAAAAGATGTTCACACATTATACACAGCTTCACCAATGCATGATATAGGTAAAGTAGCTATATCTGATGATATACTAAAAAAACCATCAAAATTAAATAGTGAAGAGTGGGAGATAATGAAAACTCATACAAATATTGGGCATTATCTTTTTAAAAATTCTAAACGACCAATTTTAAAAGCAGCATCTATAGTAGCTTATACTCATCATGAAAAATGGGATGGCTCAGGGTATCCAAATGGCTTAAAAGGTGAAGAGATACCAATGTATGGAAGAATAACAGCTATAGCAGATGTTTTTGATGCATTAATTAGTGATAGAGTTTATAAAAAAGCTTGGAATATTGGAGAGATAAAAGAATTTTTTGAGGAAAATGGTGGAAAACATTTTGATCCACACTTAACAAAAATCTTTTTAAATAACTTTGATTTATTTATTAACTTACATAATCAATATAAAGATGATGTAGCTGTTGTCTAGCAATAAAATTATTTATAATGATTTTAAAAAAGTTAGATCAGTTTATTGTTTGTCTTGATGAAAAAAGATTCTATGATGCTCATGAGAGTATAGAAGCTATTTGGTTTCCACGACGGTTTGAAGATTGTGATGAGGTGAGATTACTCAAAGGTTTTATAAATGCAGCTGTTAGTTTTGAGCTTCATAAAAGAGGAAGGATTCCACAAAGTAAGAAAGTGTGGAATAACTACTTAAAGTATAGACCACTTTTATATAAAGTAGATTCCAAGAACCTAAATAGGTATCATTTTGTGGCTAGATATATTGAAAAATTCAAATATAGTATGTAAAAAAGTATGTTTAATTGTATAATTCATTTTAAAATAGAAATAGAGGTAAAAATGAAAAAAATATTGTTAAGTTCACTATTGGCTAGTTCTTTGGTTATGGCAGCAGATGTTAATTATGATGAGAGTAATAAACTTATTACTCATACAGAGTTTGGTTACATTAGCACAACTGGTAATACAGAAACAAAAACTTATTCACTTGATTCAAAAATCAAAAAAGGTTTTGATAAACATCTTTTAGCTCTTTCATTTGATGGTCAATATGCTGAAGATAGCGATATAGAAACTAAAAATAAATATTTAATAGAGCTTACTTATGATTATGAACTTACAAGTAAATTAGCTTTTAAATATCTTTTTGGTTATAAAGATGATAAATTTTCAGGTTATAACTACCAACTATATACTGGACCGGGGGTTTCATATAAAGCTTTAGAGCTTGAAAATCAAAACCTTTCTTTAGACTCAATTGTTTTATACTCTAAAGATAAACTAGATGGTGCAAGTGCCATTTCTAATGACTATACATCATTAAGAGTTAATGCTACTTATGAGTGGCAAGTGCTTGAAGATTTAGAATTTACTCAAGAAGCTAGTTATAGAACAGATATTGAAGATGTAGATAACTATTTTGTTTTCTCAAAAACAGCATTTAGTAGTAAAATTTCTGATATATTCTCAGCAGGTATTAGTTATAAAGTAGATTATACTAATCTTGAAGCTGATGGTAAAGAATCAACAGATAAAACTTTAACTGCAAATTTATCTATTGATTATTAGTCTTTAACTCTTTTAGAGTGAAGATATAAAAATAAAAAAGCTCCAAATGCGAAAGCTGAGGAGCTTAAAAAAATGTAGTGTGGATAGTTTTCATAAACATACCCTGCTATTAATGCCCCACTAAAACCACCAAATCCATAAGTTATCCCTGAAAAAAATTGTTGAGCTAGAGCTTTATGTTTGTATCTGCTATAGAGGTAGCTAATAGCTGCTGAATGAAAGAGTGCGAAGCTTAAAGCATGAAGTGATTGTGTGAAAAATAGGATGATTATATTTTGAGGAAATAAAAAGACTAAGTACCATCTAATAGCACTTACAAATGTTGTGATTTGTAGAATCATTAAAAGGTTATTTTTAAGAAATCTGCCTTGAAAATATAACATAAATATTTCAGCTAAAACCCCAAAACTCCAAAGATATATGGTCATATCTAAGCTGATTCCATGATCTGTTTCATAGATGGTAAAGAAGTTATAAAAAGAACCAAAACTCACCTGCATAAGTGTTAAACCTAACCATAGTTTCCAATCAGATAAGAGGTTTATATCGTTGATAATATCTTTTTTATTTTCACTTGTAGATTCTGTACTTCTTGCTATGATAAAAGCAAAGATAGCTGTTATGTAGGTAGCAGATAGTAAGAAGTTTAAAGCAGTATTTGGAGAACTCATAAATTTAACTAAAACAAGAGCTACAAGAACAAAGCCTATAGAGCCAAAGAGTCTAATTTTTCCGTATCTCTCTTTTCCGATGCAACTAAGTGATATAACTTCAATATATGGGAGAATAAGGCTTAACCCTATACTTAAACCTATATTTGAAAATAAAAGCTTATAAAAGTTATCTAAAGAGAAATAAAAACTAAGTGAGCTAATTAACATAATGGCTAAAGCAATGTTAAAACTCTTTATATCTAGTTTTAAGCCCTTTAAAAATGCAAAAGGGAGTAAAAATCTAACTAATGGACCAGCAGCAAAAATAATCCCTATCTCACTAGCAGAGTAACCACTCATCGCTAACACTTTTGGCATAAAGATGATATATACACCAACCACGCTGAAATAGAAAAAATAAAAGCTAGATAGAAGAACTGGCATAGCAAAACCTTGTATAATATATGGAATTTTAGCATACTATATAAGGATAGAATGTTGTGATTGACGATTTACTTATTATTTACCTATAGCTAGTATAATTTCACCATCTCAATATATGTTTTCCTCCCCTTTTCATATGAGATAAATATAATACAAACAATTATTTATGATTTCAAGCCTTTACTCCTTTTTGGCTTGAAATTTTATGTTAAAATCCCTTTATGAAAATCATACTCACAA
>Ga0256837_1000923_pt1 | contig 22074 bp, 18 predicted proteins | sample 4562384metaG_FD_185976 | JGI IMG/M metagenome (GOLD analysis project Ga0256837, IMG submission 185976) | Hydrothermal vent microbial communities from Guaymas Basin, Mexico - 4561-384 | ecosystem: Environmental > Aquatic > Marine > Hydrothermal vents | place: Mexico: Guaymas Basin | collected...
TAAACTTTCAGTGGCTCTAATGTCATAGCATCCATAAGGATAGCTCCACCTGGTACATAGTTTCCTGCCATTAGGTATTTACCATCTGGAGATACTGCTAGACCACGAGAGTCTGAACCAACTTGTACTTCAGCAATTTTTTGTTGTCCTTTTGATGCAAGGTCAAACATAGTTACTAAACCTGAACGAGAGATAGAGTAAGCATAACGTGGTTGGCGTTTGTTTGTAACAGTTACATGTACTGCAAATCCAGCTGGGTGACGTGAAAGTACTTTACCACTTGTACCATCAACAAATGTAACACGTTCAGCATCACGTTCTGTTACGAAACAGATGTCAGTTACATGTTTTACATCTACAGCATGTGGATATTTCTTAAGAAGTGCTGTTCTATTATTAAGCTTTTTCCATCCTGCTGTTACATTTTCAAGACTAAGAACTTCCATCTTTTTGCCTTTAAAATGTTGAAGATAATCAACCATTTTTTGTGCATCAGCTTGATTCATCTTTTCAGAGAATGAAGGCATAGCCGTACCAGGACGACCATTTAAAATTACTTCAGACAGCGTATAAGCATTTATCTTAGCAATTTTATCTGGACGTAAATCTGAACCAACACCACCTTCATGATTTGGTCCGTGACACCCTTGACACTCTTTTTCGAACATTTTTTCAACATTCATATTTGAAGTTCCAGCGAATAAACCGGAACTAACTACTGCAAATGCTGCAACTGATGTGACTAATTTATTAAATTTCATTATATTTCCTTTATATTATTGTCATAATATATTGCATATCTACTGTTCATTCTCTTGTATGAACTCGATTTTGCATATAATAAACTGCAAAGGGAAGTAAAAACAACCCAATAGCAGCGACAACTAAAGCTCTAGCAGTAAATTTCCATACATGCATCAAACTTCTCATTAAATACAAACAATAAGCTGTTAATACTCAAAAACGTAGACAATTATTTTTGTCCACTGTTTTAATAAGTTCACCTTCACTGCAGTATATACCCCAACATAAAACCCTCCAAAAACTAACACAAGTGCTGATGACACAAAGATTGGTAAAAAATTACTTACTATGTGTCTACTCTAACGACGGTAGGTTCAATCATGGAATACTCCATAAAACTTTTGTAAGATTTTAGTCTCAACCATATTTTATTGTATTAATTTATATAATTGATTGATATATGTCAAGTTACAATTTAATTTTTTTTAACTCATCATATCTTAGCTATCCAGAGTAAGCAACCCAGAGAAAAGACAATTAATTGCTGTAAATCAACAAACTTATTATTTACATTAACATTGTGATTAAAAAGTAATCATAACAAAAATACTTTCAAAAACAAAACTGCCTTTTTTTTAATCATATTTTCTAAGTTTATCATCTATTTTTCTATTATACTTCCTGTATCAATTAATTAGGAGATTATTTATGGCAGGATTTAAAGACTTAAAGGGACAAGGACATGCACCAACATTATTTATGGCATTTTTGTACTTCGATATGAGTTTTATGGTGTGGACTATGCTTGGGCCCTTAGCATCTGAGATTGCGGATGCACTTGCAAAAGGTGGTCGTATCTTAACAGATGGTGAGATTGCTACACTTGTTTCTCTCCCTATTCTTTCAGGTGCAATATTGAGAATAGTACTCGGTTTTGGTGTCGATAAACTTGGTGCTAAAACTACAGCACTTATCTCTCAAATGATTGTTATTCTATCTCTTATAACTGCATTCCTTATGGGTGATACTATTACTTATGAAGTTTTACTTATCGTAGCACTTGGTCTTGGATTCGCTGGAGCTGCTTTTGCAGTTGCTCTTCCACAGGCAGGTCAGTGGTATCCACCAAAACTTCAAGGAGTTGTTTTAGGTATAGCAGGGGCTGGAAATATAGGGGTTGTTATTGACTTCCTTTTTGCACCAAAAATTGCAGAGCATTTTGGTTGGTACTCCGTTTTTGGTGTAGGTGCAGCCATGGCTATTGTTGTTTTTATTGCTTATATATTTTTAGCAAAAAATGCTCCAGAGTCTGTTTATAAAGCACGTCCTAAGAAAGTAAAAGATTACATCAAGCTTTTAGGGGATAAAGATACATGGTGGTTTTCACTTTTCTATGCTATTTCATTTGGTGGTTTTGTTGGTTTTGCTGGATATATGAAAGTTTATCTTATGAACACATATCAAGCAGATATGTCTGCATTTGGTATTGAAGTGTTTGATGAAACAAATGTAAAAGTAATTGCTGGGTACTTTGGTGCTCTTTGTATCTTTGCAGGGGCAGTGCTTCGTCCTATCGGTGGAAATACAGCAGATAAAATTGGTGGGATAAAGTCACTTTACTTCTTTTATGGTGCAGTTGCGATTTTAGTAACAATAACAGCATTAGTTGATTTACCATTCTATGTAGCAATTTTAGTACTTTTCCTTATTATGGCAAACCTTGGTATGGCTAATGGTGCAGTTTTCCAACTTGTACCACAACGTTTCGGTAAAGACATCGGTATTATGACTGGTCTTGTTGGTTGTGCTGGTGGTCTTGGTGGAACGGCTCTTATTAAAACTCTTGGGTGGTCTAAGGGAACATTTGGTGGCTATACAGAGGGTTTCTTAATCTTTGCAGCTGTTGTTCTTGTGGCAATTGCAGGTATCTCTATGGTAAAAACTAGATGGAGAACTACATGGGGTGTTGCTGCTGGTGGTAGAATCTAATTTCCATATTATACTAAGGGGTTACAATGGAATCAAGTAACATAAAATACACAGGATTTTCTCTTGCAAAAAGACAAGAGCTCAAAGGCGATGATTTTTATGCTGTAAAAACCATTGGTGACCTTACTGTCGCTATTGTCTGTGATGGTGTCGGAAGTGCTACAGAGGGAGCACAAGCCGCAAAAAGAACAACACAACACTTGATGAATAACTTCAAAATTCGTCCAAAATCTTGGAGTATAGAAAAATCTATAAAAACTTTTATAGAGTCCATCAACTCCATCCTATATAAAGAGTCTCAAATTGATTATGAATCGAGTGAGCTTGTAACAACCCTAACTATCATCGTAATTCACGGAAATAGACTCTATGGAGCAAATGTAGGCGATAGTCGTGTTTACCTCTTTAGAGATAACAAACTAACACAACTCTCTTCAGATCATGCCATGGATGAAGAGGGGTATGAAAATGTTCTCACCCAAGCCATAGGGATAGATAAAGAGGTAGAGCTTTACTACTTTGAAAACCTTGTAGAAAAAGATGACAAAATTTTACTCTGTAGTGATGGTCTCTATAATGTTTTAGAAGATAAAATTTTAAAAGAGAAAATACCTTTAGGTGCACACTCTTTAGTAAAAAAAGCAAGTAAACTAGAAGAAGACAACCTCCCTGATGATACAACAGCTGTAGTAGTTGAGATACTCAAAGCGGATGAAAGACTCACCATGAGACGACAAAAGCTTGATATTCCAGAAACACTTAAAAAAGATCAAATTATAGATGGTTATAAACTTATAAAACCGCTTATTCAAAATGAAAGAACATGGCTAGTACATAAAAAAACCAAAGATTATGTTATGAAATTTGCTGCATTTGAATCAAAAGAGGATGAAGCACTTCTGGACTTATTTGTAAAAGAGGCATGGAATGCGAAACGTTTAAAAGCCAATTTCTTTCCAAAAGCAGTTATACCAAAAACAAGAACCAAACGATACTATGTAATGCAACTCTTTCATGGAGAAGATTTAGACCAGTACCTCACACATAAACAACTCACTATTGATGATAGTATAGAGCTTGCATCTACCCTCCTTAAAATGTCTCAGTTTCTAGTGAAATATGATTTAGTACACGGAGATATAAAACCACCAAATATTATGATAGCAAAAGATGATGATGAAAACCTTGAGTTTAAAATCATCGACTTTGGAAGTATTACTGAAATATTTTCTACCGATTCTCAAGCAGGTACACCAAGTTTTTTAGCCCCAGAGCGTTTTTTAAATGAGAGCATTAGTGAATCTACAGAGGTTTTTTCTATAGGTGTTACACTCTACTTAGCACTCACTGGAAAATACCCCTATGGAGAAATAGAGCCTTTTCAGAACCCTACATTTAAAGAAGCAAAGGCACCAAGTTTTTATAATAAAAACATTCCAAACTGGCTAGATAGTGTCATACTTCGCTCTATTGCAATAGAAAAAAAACAACGCTATTCACACTATTCAGAGATGAATTTTGAACTTGTACATCCAGAGAAAGTAAAACCCTATTTTATTAAAGATGCGCCTCTCATTACAAAATCTCCCTTAGTTTTTTATAAGCGTGCTTTTATGCTGATGACATTTATAAACTTTGCACTCATATATTTGTTACTAAAGTAACAATTAAGTCTAATTCAATCATAAATAGTTCCCTTTTTTATATGCATTTTGCTAAAATCATGGAAATGGAGCTGTAATGAATAACTTGCTAGATGTATTTCCTTTTATAGAAAAGACTATGATAGACTTAGAACAACAAAATAAGTTCTTAAATAAAGTCACCCTTACAGGGAAAATAAATGCCCTTAATGTTGCAGCGAACCTTTTTGAGTTTACAGATAAAACAGCAATTATTTTCGATGAGCTTAAAGTAGAACTCATTAAAGCACTTTTAGATGAAAACATCAAAAAAGTAACTAATGAACTCAACTTTAAAGCAAAAACTGTTATTGATACTCTTATTAGAAACCTTTTTGAGAGAACGGCAGATATTTGTTTTTTCTCAACAGATAGTGTAATCATTAATTTCATTATGGGTGAAAATATCTCAAGAGAAAAAATGCTTAAACATCTTGTAGAATATGCTAATAAATATAGTGTCTATAATGAAATAGTCATATTTGATACAAATGGTTCAGCCCTCTGTAATATGAATAGTGAAAACAATATCACACACTCAAAAGATAAAATAATTCAAGATGCACTTGCTACAGATGAGTATGTTGAGAGATATGCAAAAACAGACATCTTTACGAAGCAAGAGAGAACGCTTGTATATGCACAAAAAATTACTCATAAAGGGAAAAATATTGGGGTACTCTGCTTATGCTTTAAGTTTGAAGATGAACTAAAAGGTATCTTTGACTCACTCTCAGCAAATAAGGAGATTATCGCAATTTCAGACTCAAAAGAGGTTCTAGCTTCAAATAGTGCAAATATAAAAAGTTTTAAACATAGATATAATGGGTCAGAAGCATATAGAATTGTAAATAAAAAATTTATCTGTGTTTCAAAAAAAACAACTGGATACCAAGGCTATTCTGGAATTAAGGAATGGTATGCAACTGCTATATTAAACTCTTATGATTTAAAAAATACTTTTGAAAGAGATGAGGAGAATATATCACTGAGTAAAACAAATATATTAAGTGAAAACCTTAATCAAATTATAGAAAAAGCCAATGATATCATTGAAGATATTGCTGATGTTATCATCAATGGAGAACTTATAGCATCCAAACAAAAAGTTTATGTCCTCACTCCTATTTTAGATAATCTTAGAAATATAAGTACAGAACTTTTAGTCTCCATTAAAAGCTCTATAAAAAACTTAGAACATGTCATAAAGGAAGGTCTAATTCATGATGTAAAAATGGCATCACATTTAGCAATGGATATCATGGATCGCAATTTATATGAAAGAGCTAATAATAGTAGATGGTGGGCATTAACACCTGCCTTTATAAATGAGCTTAAAATTGACTCCCCTAATACAAATAGTCTCCATGAAACACTACTCTATATAAATGAACTATACACAGTTTATACAAATATTTTTATTTACAATAAAGATAAAAGAGTCATAGCTACCTCTCACGATGAATCAATCATAGGTAAAGAACTCTCAGATGAGTACATAGAAAAAACTCTTGCAAATAGAGACTCACAAAAATACTTTGTAAGTGATTTTGAGAAAAGTGCTCTCTATGATCACAATGCAACATATATTTATAGTGCATCAATTGTAGAAAATAGTAAAACAGTGGGAGGTATTGGTGTTGTTTTTGATGCGACCCCAGAGTTTGAAGCGATGCTAAACGATAGTTTTCCAGAATCTAAAAAAGGTTTTATGCTCTTTTTAGATAAAGAAAAAACAATTATTGCATCAAACAGTGCTCAGTACACAGCTCTGGAAAAATTTGAAATTGATGATAAATTTGTAAACCCTAAAAGTACTCATTCTATCCATGATTTTATTTCATATGATGATACAGAATACATTGTAGCATCTGTCAAGTCAAAAGGTTATAGAGAGTATAAAAATAAAGATAACTATAATAACGATATTTTTACACTTACTTTTGTAGAGGTTTAATCCTCTACTACTTCAGCCATAGGAGTGAGTGCTTCTCCACTATCTTCTTCTATTTTAGCTCTAGCTTCTGCCATTTGAACACGAATTTCATCCATAATGTGAGGGAGGACATCCTCAGCTTTCATCCAACGAACTTCATCAACATGACCACCATAATCAGCACCAAGCTCTTCTACTTTTTTTTCTAAATCTTCAACATCTTGACAATGCACTATACGACCATCAACAGTATCTTTAAGTTCTATATACCACTTCTCATCTGCATCTACTAAAATAGTCGCTTCAAATACTACAGCCATATCTTACTCTTCTCTCTTTTTAGCAGCATCAAACTGTGCAGCAAAAGCAACCATATCTTCGCGTTTTTTCATATCGCCATTGTAAACTACTCTATCTATATCGACATCACTATCCCGAAGTACTTTAGGAACAACATCACGATTGTTAATCACTTCCATATGCTCATCTAGTTCATCTTCTGAGTATGCCATCTGCATATCTGCTGCAATTACATGAGGAATTGCTTCAACAACTCTCAGTTTTGTCAGTTCTTCACCAACACCTGCACCCTCAATGGTAATGATAACACGACCTTTCTCATCATGCATATGATAATCACATACTTCACAATTTTTTAAATCTTGGACAACTTGATCTAAGTGTTTTGGTAAACACTGTACTACTATGCTAGATACATTCATTATAAAATTCCTTTTCTTAAACTTACTTATATATTATAGTTCTTACTCTTTCATTCGATTCACTACGCATTTTATCATATAATTTTTGATGTTTAAGTTTATCTTCGTAACTGATAGGTGATCTTTGAGATTTATACCCAATAAGCACACCCTCTTTATAAACACCTGAGATTATAGCCTCTACCCAGTAAAATCCACTATCTTTACGAAGATTTTTTACAATACCTATCCACTGTTTTTTTGCTTGAAGTGTTTGCCATAGATCTTTAAACATAACAGATGGCATGTCCGGATGTCTTACAATAGAATGTTTTTGACCAATTAATTCTGCTTCAACATAACCACTAATCTCACAAAAAGTATGATTTGCATGTGTTATCTTCCCCTCTAAATCTGTTCGTGAGATTATTAACTCATGCTCAGGTACTAAAGTTTCTACTAAAAATTCACTCTTATTAAACTCCATTACTCCACTCCTTATTTAACTTTATAATAATTTACACTGCTATCATCACTCGAAACAAAAAACTCTTTTTCATTTAGAAACAGAATTTTAGTAAGTGTCATTCTATTGCCACCATATACACCAAGCTTATTTTTTGTAGAGAGTTTTGTCAGAGTAACATTATTATTTTCATCACTTGAATATGCCATAAGTTTTCCTTTTGGTGAGAGTCCAACCCCATAAACTAAAAAAGGTGTTTGTATATGATAAGCACTTTTAAATGCCATCTCATAAACACCAACTCGTCTATCTTGTCCGCCAGCAACAATTATACCTTTTTTGTAATCAACACTAAAAACATTATCTAAGTTTTGACCCTTAAATATTTCAATAACATGCCCATCTTTTGTACTTATAAGGTGTAACTCACCACTCTCATCGGCTACAACAACCTCAGATCTATCTTCACTCATTACAAGGTTAGAGAATTTTGAAAGAGACGCCTGCATGCTCCAATTTTCTTTTTTTGTATTAATATCATAAGAGATGATATCATTACTTAAGAGTCCTAAGAGTAGTGTATTTTTATCTATAAACTTTGCTTTAGCAATATAGAGTTTTTTATCACTTCCCACAACTACTGTAGCTTTATCACCACTAAAAAGGCGAACTTCTCTAAAACCACCAGTCGCTTGAGAAAGAACAAGTACTTTATCGGCTAAGACATCTACAGAGTAAACCTTCCCCTCTATCTCTTCATTTAAAAAATTCTTTATTTTTGGAAGATGCAATGTTTGTACTTTTTTCTTTGTTAAAATATCAAAAATATCTACACTGCTGGCACTTGTTCCACAGTAAAGCTTGGTGTTAGAGAGTACCATATCATTTACAGCACCACTTGCCTTATACTGAACATCAGGTTGATGAATATTGGCTCCAAACATAACAAGACTTATAAATAGTAAAAAAACTATTTTCATATAACACTCTCCTTTAAATCTATGGCATACGAAGGGCATCGACTGATGCAAAAACCACAAGAGGTACACTTCTCTTGGTCAATTACAGGCATAAACATCGATTTAAAATCGATGGCATCTTCAAGACAAGGATCTTTACATGAAAAGCACATTACACTACTCCAACTCATACAAGTATTTTTATTAATTGCAACAGTAACATCTATTTTTTTCTTATTTTCTAAAGTTAAAACATTAGGTTCACAAGCAGTCGCACAATCATCACAATAAGTACAACCACTTTTAGAAAAATCTAAATAGGGTGTTTTATCTTCGCCTATTATTATTATATGCTCTTGACATGAAGAGGCACAAACCCCATCACAATTTTGACACTCAATGTCAAAAGCACTCTGATCACCAAAGTATGGTGGTCTTATAACTATTTTTTTTTTCTCTTTTTCACTAAAACTACTCTTTGCAGTTGCAGAGAGAAAGCTAAAAAGCTCTCTTCTTTGCATACTATTTACTACTCTCGTAAGTGTTAATACCTTCCATGAGTTTTGTACCTTCCCATGTAGATTTACTCGCACCATCTTTTGCAGTGTAATCAGCTTCAAAAGTATTTGGAACAGCTAATGCACCTGTATCTTGAGGAGCATGACACTGTGTACAGTTGTAACGTCCACCATAAAGTTTACCATGCATAGACTTAATAGATACATTTGCAAGTGTCGCACTTGAAGTGTTCTTAATCACACGACCATTTTTTTCAACCTCACCATTAAGTGCAATTGTTGTAGCGGGTCTAAAATTTGTAAAGTGTGAAGGTGGAATCGGTGTTGCACCCATTGCACTTGCTACTTCTGGCATATGACATCCTAAACATTGATTATCTCCAATTTTGATTGGGATAAGCCCTGTTACATCATGAGGGATCATAGGTGGTGCATCTTGAAATGCACGTTTAATCTTATGACCACTTCCTGCATAAGTATCAGAATATTTTGTACCATGTGGCTTCAAATCTTCATTGTTAAGTGTAGATTTTCTTAAACTTAATGATTCTGCAGAAATTGTCGGTTTTACTATCTCTTGCTTCGCTGGTGCAGTATCGCCACCACATCCAACTAAAAGCAGTGTTGTAGTAACTAAACCAAGTGTTATTTTATTTATTATTTTCATATTACTCTCCCGTTTTCTTTTTTTGTGCCATGCCTCTTAGAGAAAAGCTAAGGGCATCATCATCGCACACTTCTATACATCGTGCACAGTTTGTACATTCCCCAGACAAGACAGGCAAAGACTCTTTACCTATCATATGTAAAACTTGATTCTCCGGGCAAACGACTTTACATTTCATACATAATGTACAGTTCTCTTCGTTATGTTTCACACGAATAAGACTAAATTTTCCTAGAATAGAGTAGAAACCACCCAAAGGGCAGATATGACCACACCATCCATTTTTTAAAACAAATAGATCAAAAAGAAATATAATGAGCACTCCTGCCCAACCAAAACCTATACCAAAAACTATACCACGATGGAGCATAGAGATAGGACTTATAAACTCAAATGCAGCAAGCCCCATAATCGCAGAGACAATAAAGCTTAGTCCTAAAACCCAGTAACGTAGCTTTCTAGAAGCAGGTTGTTTAACACCCGTTAGCTTATTCATTCCTATAAGTTCACGAACAAAAGATGCAAAGTCTGTCACCATATTAATAGGACAAACCCATGAACAAAATGCACGTCCCCCTACAACAAAGTAAAGAAGAGTTACCACTAAAACACCTAAAAGTAAATCGGTAGCAAGAGTTGCACCTGCTGCAAGCATTTGAAGTGCTGCATAAGGATCACTCATAGGAATAACACCAAGTATAGTTGAACTACTTAGATTCCCTTGAAGCATTTTCCAACCCCAAGCATTTGCACCAAAATAAAGAACAAGAAGACCTATTTGTGTAAATCTCCTAAAAAAGAGATATCTATAACTATTCCATAACTTTTTCATTAGTAGAGATCCTCCAAAAGGTTACCATTTAACTTATCAGATGCTTTTTGTTTACTAATCTCAGTAACTGTTTTAATCTCTTTAGCATTTTCTAAACGCTTCTCATCCTCTTTATCCCAACCTTTGATGTAATGTGTTCCTGCTCTTCCTTGTACCAAATCACGAGGAAGAATTTTAATAGCAGCATCTTCAGTAATACAAGCATGTTCACACATTCCACAACCAGTACAAGCATCTGCCTGTACAACTGGTTTTAAGAAAGCATGTTTTCCTGTACGTTCATTTTTTGAGTACTCTATAGTTATTGCCACATCCAAAAGAGGGCAAGCTCTATAACAAGCATCACACTGAATACCCCAAAATGCGACACAACTCTTCTCATCAATGATGGCAAGCCCCATATCTGCACTATTTATATCAAGTTTATCACCTGTTGTTACACTTGCTTCATTTAAGGCACCAGTAGGACATACTGGAACACAAGGGATATCTGTACACATATAGCAAGGGATATCCCGTGGTATAAAGAATGGTGTTCCTATAGCTTTGTTATCACCAGGAGCAGCAAGTGAGAGTGTATCGTAAGGACAAGCCTCAACACAGAGACCACACTTGATACATGTCTTTAAAAAGTCTTCCTCTTTAAGTGCTCCTGGTGGGCGAAGTGTTAACTTCGCAGCCGTTGCTTCATCTATAAATGCACTCCAAATGAAGCCACCCATAGTTGCTAGACCAACACCACGAGCCATATTTAAGATAAACTTTCTTCTATCACTTAATGCTTTGCTCATTTTTTTCTCTTTCTCACTTATGCTTTATAAATTTTTACAGCACATTTTTTATAGTCTGTCTGTTTAGACTGTGGACATGTTGCATCAAGACATACTTTGTTAATGAATACTTTTTCATCAAACCAAGGTACAAACACAAGTCCACGAGGCGGTCTATTTCTACCACGAGTTTCAACGTGTGCTTTTACTTTACCACGACGTGATTCTACCCAACAAAGATCACCTTGTTTAAGTCCTTTTTCTTCAGCAGTTTTAGGATTCATATAACATAAAGCCTCTGGAACTGCACGGAAAAGCTCAGGTACACGCATAGTCATAGTTCCTGAGTGCCAGTGTTCAAGTACACGACCTGTACATAACCATGTATCATAGTTAGCATCTGGGACTTCTGGTGGATCCATATACGGACGAGCAAAGATTTTCGCTTTATTTGTTAATGGTTTTTTCTCACTGTTTGTAACACCCATAAGGTTTCCATAAGGAAGAGATTTTGCAAGTGGTCCGTAAAATGCGAAATCAGAACCATTTCCAGATTTTTTAACTGCTGCAGCTGCATATGGATCATACTTCACATTAAAACGCCATGGTGTCTCTTTACCATCAACAACTGGCCATTTAAGTCCACGAACTTTATGATATACAGTAAATGGAGCCAAATCATGCCCATGACCACGACCAAATGATGCATACTCTTCCCAAAGATATTCATGAACCATAAATCCACAACCTTTGACAACTTTACCATCACCACCGATAACATTTCTACTATCACCAGAACAGTCAGAGTTATCATACCCTTTTTGAGGGAAAGAATTCATATCTATTTTATAAGATTTTGCTTCTTCATTTGCATAAAGAATTTCGTACATTGTAGTATCATCTGTATAACCGAGTTTATGTGCTGCTTCACGAACATCCGCAAGTTTTTTACCATTTCTAAGAGTATATGGACCCCATACATCTTTCACTGTAAATCTTTTAGAAAGTTCCATCCACTGCCATGTATCACTCATAGCATCACCTACAGGAAGAACTTGTTGTCTCCAGTGTTGTGAACGACGCTCAGCATTACCATAAGCTCCCCATTTTTCATAAATCATCGCAGATGGAAGAACAAGGTCAGAAACCATCGCTGAGATCCCAGGGTAACCATCAGATGTTACAATAAAGTTATCCATAGTACGAGCAGCTTTAATCCAGTGTTTTGCATTCGCAGAATCTTGGTAAGCATTACAAACATTTACCCATGCAAATTTCACAAGACCATCTTCGATATCACGGTGAATTTTCATAATATGTTGATTTCCAACTGGATTTAGTGTTCCCTCAGGAATTTTCCAACGATTTTCAACTTTCTTTCTATGATGAGGATTTTTAACCATCATATCAGCCGGTAGACGGTGACAGAATGTACCAACTTCACGAGCTGTACCACAAGCTGATGGTTGACCAGTTAAAGAGAATGCTCCAGAACCTGGAAGGGCTTGTTTATTTAGCATAAAGTGAACATTATAAGAGAGTGTATTTACCCATGTTCCACGTGTATGTTGATTCATACCCATAGTCCAGAAAGATACTACTTTTCTACCTTTTTCAATGTACAGGTCAGCTAAAGTTTGAAGCTTTTTCTTGAAAGATTCTATAGACTCATCAGGATCACCTTTTGAGATTTTCGCTACATAATCAAGTGTATATGGTTCAAGGAATTTTTTGTACTCTTCAAAAGAGATTTCCCAGTGTTTAAGCCCTGCTGGCTTATTAACCATATCATCACCCTCTTTATAGCCATAAGCTTTAAGAGCAGGTGCTTCATTTGCAGAAACTTTATGAACCATTTCATGATTATATGTTTCCATCTCTTTAGCACTATATTTACCAGCAGAACCATCTTCTCTTACAGGCATAACAGATTTTTCACCTGCACGACGCATACCATAACCCATATTTACAGGAGACGCAGCGAAAATGATATTTTTCTTTAAGAAGTCCCAGTCAATAGCATCAGGATTATTATAAACAATCTCACGAGCAATGTAGTTCCACATTGCAAGGTCAGTATTTGGAGTAAAAATAATCTCTATATCTGCAAGGTCAGAAGTTCTATGTCTATATGTTGACATATTGATAACTCTTACACGATCTGGATCTGTAAGTTTTCTATCAGTTACACGAGACCAAAGAATTGGGTGCATCTCTGCCATGTTTGAACCCCATGACACTACTGTATCTGTAAGCTCAATATCATCATAACAACCAGATGGCTCATCAATACCAAAAGTTTGATAGAAGCCAACAACAGCAGAAGCCATACAGTGACGAGCATTAGGATCGATTGCATTTGAACGGAATCCACCTTTCATCATTTTTTGAGCTGCATACCCTTCCATAATAGTATATTGCCCAGAAGCAAATACAGCTACACCCTCAGGTCCACTTGCTTTAAGTGCTTTACGGATGTTAACTTCCATCTCATCAAAAGCTCTTTCCCATGTTACAGGAGCAAATTTACCTTGTTTATCAAAGTTCCCTTTATCATCCATACGTAAAAGCGGTTGCGTTAATCTATCTGCACCATACATAATCTTCGCATTAAAATAACCTTTAATACAGTTAAGACCACGATTAACCGGTGCTGCCGGATCCCCTTTTACTGCTACTATTTTCCCATTTTTTGTAGCCATCATAATACCACAACCAGTACCACAGAAACGACAAGCCGCCTTGTCCCATCGCCAACCACTCTCAGCTGTTGCTGCACTCGCTTCTAGCTCTGCTGGTACATTCATACCAATAGCTGCTGCTGCTGATGCTGCTGCTGAGTTCTTCAGAAATTCTCTTCTTGAAAGTGACATCTGTTCTCCCTATTTTGTAAATTTACTTTTGCTAAGATGTGATAACACACCGTTTAACATATCACAATTGTAGCACTTTCTTAAAATAAAAAAATTGATATAGATTAAGTTTTTTACTTTTGTTTTATTGTATAATTTATGCATCGATTGAGAAAATGGCACAAATGAGTATAATTTAACCATATAAATGTATATATTATAATCATTTTTGTTAATGGTTTTAGTTTTTAAGTATGAGTGTTTTTAATGCTCTACTTATTTAATTACACAATATAAAACAATTAAGGAATAAATATGAAAAAAATTTTACTGTCTGCTGTAACACTTACAGCTATACTTGGATCTACTAATGTAGTAAGTGCAAATGATGGAATCAATATCTTAAATAATGTAAAATTTAGTGGTGAGATTCGTCCTCGTTTTGAGTATGCAGATAAAGATGGTGGTACAGATGCGGCAAATGCTTTTACTGCTCGTACTCGTTTAGCAGTAGCGACTGACTCTTTAGCAGAGATTAGTGGTCTTAGTGCTAAAATTGGTGTAACTACTGTTAATAACTTTGGTTATACAGATTATTTCGATGGTGCGACACAAGGTAAAGGTGAGTATGATTTAATTTTAGACCCTCAACAAGCAATGTTAAGTGAAGCATATTTAGCATATACAGCATTAGATACAACACTCTTAGCAGGTCGTTCATTTGTTAACCTTGATGACCAACGTTTTATTGGTACTGTTGGTTGGAGACAGATGGAAAGAGCTTATGATACTGTTACAGTTATCAATAAATCTATTGATGGTTTAACTGTTTTAGGTTCTTATGTTTATGGTTATGCAGGTGTAAATGCTGTTACAACTAATGACACGGCTTCTGTACTTTTAAATGTTAATTACAAAGCTAGTAATGCATTAGTTGTTTCTGGTTTTAGTTATATGCTAGCAGATATTCATGACACTTATGGTCTTAGAGTAAGTGGTAAAACTCCAGTAAGTGATAGTATCAAACTTAACTATGCTGTTTCTTATGCTATGCAAGCGGACAATACTTTAAACTATGGTTCTAACGATACTACAAATAAAATTGATGCATCTTATTATGATGCTGTACTTGGTGCTACAATTAGTGGTTTCATTGTTGGTGGTGAGTATGAAGTACTTGGTAAAGCAGCAAATGCAACTGATGCAGATGGTTTCTCTACACCTTTAGCAACACTTCATAAGTTTCAAGGTTTTGCGGATGAGTTTTTAGGTCAAACTAAAGGTGCAGGTGGCAATAAAAATGGTCTTAAAGATATGAGTGTTAAAGCTGGATATAAAGCAAAAGGTTTTGGAAAAGCACTTGTATGGTTTCATAAATTTGATGCAGAAACAGGTGCTAATTCTGACTTAGGTTCTGAAGTAGATGCTGTATATGCAAATGCAATTCCAGGTTTTAAAAATCTTAAAGGTCTTGTAAAAGCTGCTTACTTTATGGGCGGAGACACTGGTTCTGGTCATGACCTTGATAACACAAAAGTATGGGCACAACTTGACTATAAATTCTAGTCAACATTTATAATTTTTACAGATAGGGTACTCTTGTACCTTATCTCTTCCCATCAAAAGCTCTTTATTACTTTTTTTCACTATAATAACTTTCATAATCTTAACTACAAAGTGAGTCCATGAGCTGGCTAGATTTTTTTCAGACAACTGAGTCAACCTGTAACATCCATTTTGGTCGCGGTATCCATGCGCAGACCTCTCCTAATGAGGAAGAACTCTTTAACAAATCCTATGAAGCATTTGAAAAAAAAGAGATTTTAGATGCTTATGAGTACTTCTTTAAGTCTCTCATAAACTATACAGACAATACTCCAAATAACAACATATTATTAAAACGTACAGAGGAGAAGCTAGAGTTTACTCTCTACCAAGGATGTGCAAAGATTGAGGGAACTATCACACAGATGAGACTCTATGCGGAAGCAACTATAGTCAAATCAATAGATGCTAGTGTCGCATTAAAACGTTACATTCTTGAGAGAAATTATCAACTTACTTATGCAAACTACTTTAGTGATAATGCCTTTATAAAAATAAAACTGTATCAAGACAACATTACACTCTCTCCTCAAAAAATATTTTTTCCTCTTCGAGAGTTAGCACTCAATGCAGACTTTGATAAAGAACATATAAAGAGCGAATTTGAAGAAGTTACACTTGAAGAGATCTCTCATCTAAAAACAACTGAAATTGATGAACTTAAAATCAAGTACAAATTTCTACAACAATGGATAGAGGAGCTTGAAGAAAAGCTCTTAACCCTTCCATCAAACGATAACTCAGGGATGCAATCTTTTTTATACCTTAATTTACTCTTTAAAATTGATTATTTAATACTGCCAAAATTTAAAATTTATCAAGAGCTTTCAAAAAAAGTACAAGAGTACTTTAGTAATGAAAATGGAACTGTAGAAGCAAAAAATGAGGAACTTCGAAAGTACCTTATTAAACTAAAAAAGATGCCATTCCAAGAGTTTAGTGAAAATTTTTACAAGGCTCAGTACACTTTTAACCCTATAGAAAAATCCTCTTATGATGATGTAACAAATTTTATAAATGAATCACTTTTAAAACTTAGATGGTATAAGAACAATCGTTATCCTCAAGTTATCCCTACTATTTACAGCTATATAGCATTTCATTCTCTTTACAATTATGGAATGAATAGCATTTTAAAAGAGCTTTTTCATATGCTTGTAAACATTCAAAACAGTCAATTTATTGAAGCATTAGAGTGTTCTGTCCTTTACAATACCAAAACAAAAGTACTCAATAAAAAAGCTATTGTAACAAAGCTAAAAACGATTAATGAAGATGCGCAGAAAAAATATAAATCTTTTACTATTTTTCCAGAAGAGCTAAATTTCAACTCACTTAATGAATTTAGTAATAGCTACTATGCAATGCTTAAAAATCTAGATTTTGAGGAGATATAAAATATGAATACTCAGCTTATACTAGAAAAATATGTAGAAAACATTATGCAAATCATGACCCCTTATGGAACAGGAACAGGATTTATTATAGATGATCTTATTGTTACAAACTCTCATGTTGTCAGTGGACTTCGTGAAGTTGTTATTAGCTCTAAGCAAGTCAAACGAACTATTGCAAAAGTTGTTTATGATGATCCTTACTTTGATTTAGCATTTATTCATTATGAGTTTGATGCACCACAAACACCACTGAAACTTGCATCTCAAAATGTTGAAGATGGAGATAGTACTATTGCTATTGGACACCCTTATGGGCTTAACTACACAGCAACTGAAGGAATAGTCTCTCGTGCATCACGCTTACAGGGAGATTTAGAATATATTCAGATAGATGCTGCTATAAATCCAGGAAATAGTGGTGGTCCCCTTTTAAATGCAAATGCAGAAGTAACAGGGGTAAATACCTTTATCATTCAAAATGCTAATAATCTTGGATTTGCTCTTCCCTACTTCTATCTTAAAGAGGCTCTCACAACATTTAAAGCACAGGATAATCAAGCGATTATAAAATGCCCCTCTTGTAAAAATCTTATTGAAGAACAAAGTATTCAAAATGACTACTGTCCGGAGTGTGGTGTTAAGCTTGAAACAGCAAGACTTCGACGTAAAGGTTACAATCCAACTGGACCTACAAAACTCCTAGAGGATATACTGAATGCTTTAGATATAAATGTCACTCTAGCTCGCCGTTCACAAGCCTCATGGCGCATAGATGAAGGAAGTGCTCGAATAGACATAAACTACTATGATAACGGTATAATAATAGGAGATACAAAACTTTGTGCTATTCCAAGTAAAAATATAGACAAAATTTATGACTACCTTTTAAAAGAGAATGATAAACTCTCCTATTTGCAATTTTCCATAAATGAAAATAGTATCTATCTCTCTTACCTTATAGTGGACTCCTCTCTTACATTTGATGAGGGAAAAATTGCCATAGAAAGACTTATAAAATACTCCAATAAATATGATGATATACTCATAAATGAGTACGGAGCAGTAGCACAAAAACGCGATGAAGAAGATTAAAAAAAGGAAATAAAATATGAGTAAATTTATAAAATTTGAGCTTGATTTAGATACATTTATAGAAGAGCTAAAAACAAGACTAGAAGAAAACAGTAAAAAAGTTCAAACACTTTTAAAACAAGAGAGTAAAACATATACCTCATTTGTAAAACCGATGCAGATTATGGAGGAGAAACTTGAGCATTTTTTTACACCGCTTTCACACCTAAATGCTGTCAATAATTCAGAAGCAACACAAGCTGTCTATACTGAATCTCTACCCATTATAACTGAGTACTCTACCAAACTCTCTCAAAATATAGAGATTTACAAGGTTTATAAAGCAATACTTGAGAGTGAAAAAGAGTCTCTTAACTATGAACAGCTCAGAGTTCTTGAACTTAACATTGAGCATTTTGAGCAGAGTGGTGCACATCTTGATAATGATACTAAAAAGAGACTAGAAGCAATTAACATTCGCCTGAGCGAACTCTCAAATAACTTCTCTCAAAACCTCTTAAATGCTACAAATGATTTTGAATATATTATCACCAATGAAGCGGACATCGAAGGTCTGCCTGAGAGTGAGATAGAGAGTGCAAAACAGCAAGATAAAGAAGGAAATATCTCTTATAAATTTACACTTCAAATGCCTTCATACATTGCTTATATGACTTATGGGAAAAATGCTGAAATTCGTGAAATACTCTATAAAGCTTATACAACTCGTGCTCCTGAGAATGGCGAAATTATCGAAGAAATTTTAGCACTCAAAGATGAGATGAGCAGACTTTTAGGATACAAAAACTATGTAGAGTATTCACTCTCCTCTAAGATGGCTGAAAATGAGCAGAGTGTGATAAATTTTTTAGAGAATCTACTTAAAAACTCTAAAACACAAGCAAAAAAAGAGTTAAAAGAGCTCCAATCCATAGCACCGAAACCTCTCAGAAGTTTTGATACAGCATATTATGGAGAGATACTTAAAAAAGCACAGTACGAGATAGATGAAGAGGAGTATAGACCCTACTTTGAACAGAGAAGTGTTGTCAATGGAATGTTTACATTTTTAGAAAAACTCTTTGGGATTCGTTTTGTAAAAGTAGATGAAGAGCTCTGGGATGAAAAAGCCTTTGCTTATGATGTTTATGAGCAAGATACACTTAGAGCAAGAGTTCTTTTTGACCTTGAAGCAAGAGAGTCTAAAAGAGGTGGTGCTTGGATGCACAACTGGCAGAGTCACCATAGAGATGAAGATGGAAAAGAACAACTAGCCTCTGCATTTGTGGTTTGTAACTTCCCACCCTCAAGTGAGACAAATCCATCACTCCTTCGTCATGATGATGTTGTAACACTTTTCCATGAGATGGGACATACTATTCATCATATACTCTCGACTGTAGATGAGAATGAAGTGAGTGGTGTAAATGGTGTTGAGTGGGATGCAGTTGAGTTTCCATCGCAATTTTTAGAGAACTTTGCTTATGAGCCTGAAGTTCTTAAAATGTTTGCTATACATCATAAAACAGGTGAAATTCTTCCAGATACAATGATAGAAAAACTTGTAAAAAGTAAAAACTTTCTCTCAGCCATGGGAATGCTTCGCCAGTTAGAGTTCTCACTCTTTGATATGCAAGTACATAATGGTGTCTATACTCAAGAAGAGGTACAAAATATTTTAAATACCATCAGAGAAAACTCTTCACTTATAAAAACACCCTCTTATAACAAGTTTCAAAATGGTTTTGCCCATATCTTTGCTGGAGGTTATGCTGCAGGATACTATAGTTATAAATGGGCAGAAGTACTGAGTGCTGATGCTTTTTATGCTGTTATTGATGAGGGAATCTTCAACTCAAAGACAGCAAAGGGCTATCTTAATATAGTTCTCAAAGGTGGGGGCTCAAAAAGTATGAGCATCCTTTTTAAAGAGTTAATGCAAAGAGATGCTAACACCGATCAACTTCTGCGTTTAAACGGCATAAAATAGTGAAACATATTGCTATTTTTTTTCTTCTACTTACAGAACTTTTAGGAACAACAACTTTGAAAATAGCAACTTACAATGTAGAAAATCTTTTTGATTTACATAAGAGTGGGCATGAATATAGAGAATACATTCCCTATACAAAATCTCAATGGAATCAAAAAAACTACACAATAAAACTTAACAATACAGCACGCATTATTAAAGATATAAATGCCGACATCATAGGTCTCCAAGAGATAGAGTCTCTTCAAGCTCTTAAAGATTTACGTTTTACCCTCAAACGTAAAGGTCTTTACTATCCATACTTTAAAATAGCCAACTATAAACATACAACTGTAAAAGTAGCCATATTAAGTAAGATTCCTTTTGTTTACACTCATGAAGTTTCTGTACAATCCTCTTATAAATACAGAAATATCTTAGAGGCAAAATTTCGAATAAAGGGCGAAGAGTTTTTTATTTTAGTCAACCACTGGAAAGCAAAATCAGGACCAGAGAGTATGCGAATAGTCTCAGCAAAAAAACTACTCAAACGAGTTAAAGAGTTAGGAAAAGAAAAAAATATTATTCTCTTAGGAGATTTCAATTCTCACTATGAAGAAAATATTATCTTCAAACGTAAACGACGGCATAACGATACAGATGGTATTACTGGTATCAATGATATACTAGGAACAAAAGAGCATAGAAAAAGTGCATATTATACCAAGCTTAGCAACTATGATTTTTATAATCTCTGGTACGATACTGCAGTAAAAAATAGATATACCTACATATTTAGAGGAAAGAAAGAAGCCCTCGATAGTATTTTAATCTCAGCTGCTCTTTTAGATAAAAAAAAGATGATTTATAAACCACACAGCATTGAACACTTTACTCAAAAATATCTTTTAAAAGGTAAAGGTATATACCGATGGAAAACGAGCCGTAAAAAGCCTCATGCACATAAAGGAAAAGGTTACTCTGATCACCTTGGTGTTACAGCAGAGTTTCTTCTCCCTTAAGACACCAAATAATCTCTTTCTTTGAATATCTATGTAGGTACTCATTTACTTTACTAAAAGGTTGTGAGCCAAAGAAACCTCTGTATGCAGAGAGTGGAGAGGGATGTGGTGCCTTTAAAATTAGATGTCTATTTTCATCAATAAGTAGCTCCTTTTTTTGCGATGGTGCACCCCAAAGAATAAAAACAATATTTTCAAACTCATTTGAAAGTTTTTTTATAACAGCATCTGTAAAAATTTCCCATCCTTTTTTTTGATGTGAATTAGGCTTTGCCGCTTCAACAGTTAAAACTGTATTTATTAGAAATACACCCTGCTCTGCCCAAGAAGTTAAATCACCATTTATAGGCTGAGGACAGCCTATATCATTTATTAACTCTTTATAAATATTTCTCAGGGATGGTGGAATTTTCATTCTCTGCAAAACTGAAAATGCCAATCCATTTGCTTGATTCTCTCCATGATAAGGATCCTGTCCAATAATTACAACTTTTATTTTATTTGGAGAAAGTAAATTAAAAGCTCTAAATATATTTTTATAAGGGGGAAAAATAGTTTTTGTTTTATACTCATTATCTAAAAATAGCTGTAGTTTTAAAAAATAATCTTTACTGAGTTCTTCATCTAAAAATTGCAACCAATCTTTTTGTAAATGCATAATAATCCTAAAATTGTATATGAAATACTAACATATAAGTGATTAGTAAAAGCCAAAGCGAGTACTTATAAAATAGAGAGTAAAGTAAAAAAGGTGATAAAACCAAAAAAAAGCTAAAGAGATTTTGATAAGAATAAAAAAAAGACAAGATAAATAAAGCATAGTAAAGTCAATATAATTAGATAATAAAGGGATAAGAGTTAAAAGGGGAATAAAGTAAAACAACTAACTAG
>Ga0256837_1000924_pt1 | contig 22056 bp, 25 predicted proteins | sample 4562384metaG_FD_185976 | JGI IMG/M metagenome (GOLD analysis project Ga0256837, IMG submission 185976) | Hydrothermal vent microbial communities from Guaymas Basin, Mexico - 4561-384 | ecosystem: Environmental > Aquatic > Marine > Hydrothermal vents | place: Mexico: Guaymas Basin | collected...
GATATTTTTATCATCTCACAAGAGAACTCTTATGAGTTAAAGATAAAAATCAGATCTAAACTAAAATATCTATTACATAAACCCATAGATATTATCTTTCATAAAGATTTTAAAAAAGATATAGAAAAAGAGGCTTTAAAAGGGATTCTACTTTAAACTTTTTTACTCATCTATCTGCTTCTCCTCTATGGATAGTGCTTTTGTGTGTAGTAGAGCATCTGCTATCTTTTTTCTAGCACTCTCCACTAAACGGGAGAAAGTTGGTCTGGAGATTCCCATTTTATCAGCACACTCTTGCTGATATAAACCCTCAAAATCTGCTAAACGGATAGCTTCAAGTTCATCCTCTCTTAGACGAATCCACTCTAACTCAAAACCTTTAATCCCACAAGGTTTATAACATACCGCACTATGATCGGCAGATATTGTTCTGTTTTTTCTTCTCCTACCAACCATTCTTCTACTCTTTGATTTTTATATTTCCATCTATGAAGTTTTTTATAACCTCATCAGCTGTTAAACCATCTTTTTCTCTAATCTTTTGTACTTTAAGATTTATAGATTCTAACGCCTCTTTCATATTTTCACCAACAGCACGAACCAAAATAATATCACACCCCTTTAAAGCTTCAACATCTTTTCTATGTGAGTTTGTATGCTCTTGATGCGAAAGTTCTGAGTGGTTATGTTCATCATTATGACGATGGGCATGATGACCACCATCATGGTGTTTATTTGGTACTAACTCTATAAGTTTACTATCCTCATATATCGCAAAGTAAGCACTTTGCCCTGTTCTTTTTATAACTGTTTGTTTATCTTCACCAACTGCTAAAACTATTTTCATTTTTAATCCTTTAATTTATATTTGATCTTTTAATCGCATAATTTATCGATAGAGCAAAAGGTATCGCAAAAAATGCTAATACAGCGGCGATAGTATAGGTTGTATCAAGCCCTAACTTATCACCAAAAAATCCCATCGCTAAAACAACGATAGAGCTAATACTAAAGTTTATACTCATATATACACTATTTATAAATGTTGGCATCTTTGTATCTACCTCATGTATAATTGACAACATCACAGGTCCATTAGCAAACATAAAAATTCCTAAAAATGCTAAAAGTACAAACATACTATATATACTGCTACTCCACAAAAAAAGTGTCATAGTTATAGCTGCTCCACTTGACATTATCACTAATGTTTTTTGTCTCCCTATCTTATCAGATATATTTCCAGATAAAAATGTTCCTATCACACCAAAAAACTGTAAAACAGATAAAGCTATACTAGCATACCAAATAGAGAAACCATTTTGTGTTAAATAAACAGCTAGATAGAGAGTTGTTGCCATCTTCATAGCTGATTGGAAAAACATAAATCCACCCATCGCACTAAAAAGTGGTAAAAATCTTTTCACCTCCCTCATAGCATCACCCTTTTCACTCTTTTTAGTAAACTTTTTTTGAGTAAAATTAAAATCTTTTAAGCGAAAGTATAAGATAAATGAAGCTACAAAACCAAACGGCATCAATCTCCAAGTTCCATCTAAACCCCATAAAGATACTGCTCCTGTGATTAGAAGTGGTCCAACTGTTCTAGCCAACTCTCCACCAACCATATAGTAGCTCATCCCTTTACCAATTTTACCCTCAGATGAGGCTTTTATAATACCAGGAGATGGTATATGAAAAAGTGTAGAGCTAATACCTGAGATGATAAGTAACATAACTAAAATAGCATATGAGTTAGCAGAGCCTAAAAGAGACATAACTAAAGCGGTAAGAGCTGGTGAGATTATCACAAAGTATCTAGCATCTGTTCTCTCAGCTAAAAGTCCAAAAAATGGATTTAGTAGCGAAGGTAATTTCCTTGCTATATCTAAAAAAGCACTCATAACAAGTGACATACCAAGCTTCTCAATAAGTAAAGGTAAAATTGGTGCTAGAAAAGCTGAGTATGTATCGTGAGCTAGGTGAGCAAACGAGATGGTATATACTTGATTCTTTTGTTTATTGTTTTTCATAAAATCGATTATAACGAACATATGTTCAAAATGTCAAGATAATTTATATCTTTTTAACATAAAACTTTTTTAAATATCTCCAACATAGAATCTGTTTGTATAGGTTTTGTCATATATCCAGATATATTTAACTCATCTGAAAACTCACTCTTTTCTAAATCGTTCCAAGCAGAGTAGATAATAACAGCTATATCTTTATCAGTTTTACGAATCTCTCTTATAAATTTTGTACCACTCATATTTGGCATCCTTATATCTGAGATGATAAGATCAAAATCACCATTTTTATACTTCTCTAAAGCATCGATACCATCATCAGCTATCAGCACACTAGAAAAAAGACTGCTAAAAAGGTCTCCATAAGCAGATTGTATCAATTTATCATCTTCAACATACAAAAGCTTTAACTCTTTTGTACACTTTAATATCTCATTTATCACTTATAAAACCCTATTGTATAAATTGTTGTTGAATTAGACCATTTAAAAAAATGGTCTTTCTAGTGGGGATAAACTATTTAGTAAGTCTAACTCTTACAGATTGTTCGTGAGCAGTTAAACCCTCAGTATTTGCGATTAAAGCACACTCTTCACCTATCTCATTTATCGCTTTATGTGAAAATGAAATTATTGAGGTTTTTTTCATAAAGTTTTCAACACCAAGTGGTGAGTAAAACTTAGCAGTTCCACCTGTTGGTAAGGTGTGGTTTGGACCAGCTACATAATCACCTATCGCTTCTGGTGTGTTATGACCTAAGAAAATAGCACCAGCATGTTTGATAAGTGGTAGAAGCTCAAATGGTGACAGTGTTGCTACCTCTAAATGTTCAGGAGCTATCTCATTCATAAGAGATATAGCTTCATCCATAGTTTCAGTAACTATGATAGCACCTCTCTCTTCAATCGATTTTCTAGCTATCTCTTGACGAGGAAGTTTTACTAACCAGTTCTCTATCTCAACTTTTACCTCATCAGCTAACTTTTGTGATGGAGTTATAAGAATCGAACTTGCCATCTCATCATGTTCCGCTTGTGAAAGTAAATCTATCGCTAGATGGTTAGCATTAGCAGAATCATCAGCTAAGATACCTATCTCACTAGGTCCAGCTATCATATCTATATTTACATCACCAAAAACCATCTTTTTAGCAGTCGCTACAAATATATTACCCGGTCCTGTTACAACATCAACTTTAGGAATCGTCTCAGTTCCATAAGCCATAGCAGCGATAGCAGAAGCACCACCAACTTTATAAACTTGTGTAACACCACACAGATGACAAGCAGCTAATAGTAGTGAGTTTGGATCATTTTCTGGTGTTGGTGTACAAACTACAATATTTTCAACACCAGCAACTTGAGCTGGAATCACATTCATAAGAAGTGAAGATGGATAAGCAGCTTTTCCCCCCGGGATATAAAGACCAGCAGAATCAACAGCAGTTACCCTTTGACCTAAGATAGTACCATTAGCCTCATCATCAAACCAAGATTTTGGTTTTTGCTTTTCGTGATAAACTTTGATTCTATCATAAGCTAAATGTAGTGATGATTTTAGTTTTTCATCTAGTTCATCATAAGCTTTAGACATATCTTCGGCTGATATTTTTAAATCATCATCAGATTGAGGTGTCCAGTTATCAAATTTAGATATATGTTGTTTTAAAGCTGAATTTTTATCAGCTTTAATCTCATCTATAATATTCCCAACGATAGAGCTAACATGAGCCATATCCATCTTACCCCTTTGGAGCAACTCATCAAACTGAGATTTAAAATCATTAGAACTAGTTGTAGTAAATATCATTTATCATTTCCTTTATATAATTATAGCTACTTTTTAGCTGTATCTTTTTTTAGTTTATCAAACTCTTTTTTCACTATCTCTAAGGCATTATAAAAATCTTTTGCCCCTAAAGCACCAGGGATAGGTTTAAACATAGGATTTCCATCTGGATATAAAAACCAGATTGTTGGTGTTCCTGGACTCCATAAAGCTTTTGGTATATAATCATTCTCATCACTATAAGAGATGATAGATACAAAGTTTTTATTTAAAGCTTTTATCACTTTTTCATCTTTTAGTGTTGTGTTATCTAAAATCACACAATATTTACAAGTGTGGCGAGATGAGATAAACATTATAGGTTTTACCTCTTTTTTTGCCATATCTACACCAGTTTTAAAATCTTTTGCCCACTCAATCTCTTGAGAAAATAGTGATGTTACCAATAACAAAAATGTTACTATTACTTTTTTAACCATTTTTTTTAACCTTTTTTAAAATCTCTTTTGCACACTCTAACTCTGTTTTATTTGTAACATCAACAACTATATCAGCCAATGCTAAATACTCAGGTCTTCTCTCATCATATAGTTTTTTAGCAGCTTCCAAATCACTTAGAAGTGGTCTTTTTTTGAGCTTTTTCTCAGCATTAGGATGCTCTTTGATTCTTTTTAAGATAGCTTCAAAAGGGGAATCTAAAAGAACAACTGTCCCTATTTTTTTTAGATTCTTAACTTTATAAAAACCACCACCTGTTGAGATTATAGTGTTTTTTACACTTGATTCAAGCCATAAAGATAAGTTTTTTTCTAGGTTTCTAAAATATTTTTCACCATCTTCTTGGAAAATCTTTTTAATTTTTCTATTTTCCATACTCTCTATCAAATCATCTGTATCGATAGCAATATAGTTAGAGTTTTTGATAACCTCTCTAGCTACACTACCCTTACCTACTCCCATAAAACCTATAAATATAATATTTTTCAAAAATACTCTCCTAATTTGTAAACATACTCATATCAAAGTCTGGCTTTGTTTTTATCGTTTTTCTATATATCAACATTGGTGAAACAACATTATATTGTAAAATAGCCATACTTATGATAAAAAATATAGCTGATGGCTTCAATAGCGATGGGATATAAAAAGCAAATACAAACCCAACTAATGATGATATAAAAAGTATAAACTGAATCTTAGATAGTTTTTTATCTATCATCTCATTCATAGTTGGGATACTCATATACCCCATACCATTTAGATGAAACCAAACTAAAAAAGGGATAATTTTATAAAGCATCCCTATCATTATAGATAAGATAAAACCACCACCTAAAAGTATAGCTACAATAACTATATATTCATGTTTAAAATACTCATCAAATATCCAAAGAAATGAACCAAGTGTTAAAAAGATAGAAGCACTTCTCCAGTACCAAACTGTTACATCACTTATAGGACGACGGCGACGACCTAGTTTTATCCAAACAGTTGTAGCAAATGCCCAAAAGAAAAGTGCTATCCAAGCTTTACCGATGATACTATACTCTTCAAAATATACAGATGTAAAAAACCAGATAAGTAAACCTAAAGAGATAAGTATAACAACCCTCTTTTTACAAAACTGTTTAAATTTTGGGGCTACATAAAACATTGGTAAAACTTGAAAAGTAACACCAATGATGAGGATACCAGCAAAACCAAAAACACCCCAAACACTATGTATATTTGCTATAATATTTCTATACTCTATAAGATTAACATCAACATAGCTATATAGTAAAAATATCCCCATTATAATAGTAAAAGTGGCAAAAACTAAACTTGTAGCCATCGCTTTAACTGTGGCATTGAAGTTTTTAACAGTTAAGATTCCCATAACAACCGATGAGATGATAATAAAAAAACCAGTTCCAAGTAAAAATATAGCTAAACTATCTAATATAGTGTTTTCATAATTTAAACCAAAAAGCATAAATATACTACCAAGCATCAAAAGTGTATGTGAAATTTTAGCCATTAAACTAACTCTGGGAATCACAGCTCCAGCTAAAACTGGTAACATCTGAGTTAATGACCCTAACATAATAAACCCTAAAAAGCCTATGGTAAGTGTATGTGTTATGATGATAGAATCTAAAGCATATCTATTCATAAGTGTATTAGAATCACTAAAAAAGATTAAAAAACCAGCCACAATAGCAAAAAGTGGTGCTGAGATATAAAATCTTACTGGTGCTGATATTGGTGGTGCTTGATCTACCGATAAACCATTAAGCTCCACGATAAACTCCTAAATCTTTACTCAACAATCAAAGAATCCATCATAGAAACAATTCTATCTGAATCAGCCATAAGATGTTGCTGTGCCATAGGATAAAGCATCTGTTCCTCTTTCATATTATGTTGTTGTAAAAGAATCATCAAAGTTTCACTAAGACCAAAAAACTTATCTTTGTTGTTTGTATCTATCGCCTCACACATCTGAGTCATTAAAGCTCTCATCTGAATATGCTCTTGTCTCATCATAGCTGTTGGACCTTGAGTCATACCTGTTTTTTGTTCAAACTCAACAAACATAACTCTCTCCTCCATCTGAAAATGTCTCTCTGTCTCTTTTTGAAACTCAACACAAGCATCTTTCGCATCAGATAAAGAGTTTGTAGCAACCGCTTCCATCTTAGCAAATAGTTCATCACATCTAGCATGATCTGATGATAAATATTCTTTTATTGTAGCCATAGTTTACACCTTTAAAATAATTTGTATATTATATATAAATTTCATTAATATAATCGGAACATTTTGGATATAATCATTTTAAATTATATTGTATATAACATAAGGATATTTATATTGTTTTTTGAACACCTTAGAATAAAAATCATTTTTGTACTACTTTTTGGGATAATATCGGCATCTTTATTCAATTATAATAAAGTAAATCAAAATCGTGAAATAAAAGTAGAGTTAGATAAATTTTCTAAAAAACTTCAACTAAGTCTTGAAGCTATTATGGAGGAAAACCACTCTGAAGCTGAATCTACTAATGATATAATAAGTGGGGAAGAGATCCTTATAGATATACTAGATAGCGCACCTAAAGCTGATGAAGATATGAAAATAAGATTACGGGAGCAACTTTATAAACACCTAAAACCACTATACCAAATAGTAAAAAGTGAAGGTGTATCAAATTTTCAGTTTATTTTACCTGATGGTTCTATTTTTTTAAGTATGAAAGATCCTAAAAAATTTGGAGATAAACTCTACAACAATAAACTCTATTTAAAAAGTATTAACAATAAGCAACGGGGTCAAGTCTCTGGTTTTGAGATAGATAACAATGAACTAACATACAGCTATATATTCCCACTTTTTGATGATGAAGATATCTATATTTCAGATTATAAAATCTCATACCCTATTAATTATATACAAGATTTAATGCTAGATATAGATAACATTAAAACAGACTATATACCTATGAACAAAAAATTTAAACAATCTGATTTTGATGATAAAGAGCTAGAAAAGATAAACAAAAAGATACAAGATGGTGAAGTGTTTACACAATATATTCAAAATAGTTCAAATTCAGACATAGAAGTTGTATCTTTTTTACCTATCACTAATGTTGATGATAGTACAGTATATGGTTATCTAACATCTTACTCTAAAGGTAGATATATAAAAGAGATTATACTTAGATATGAAAATGAAAATATTTTATCATTATCTATACTTCTTCTTATCCTTATACTTCTATACAAGCTAACTCTTCATCAAGAAAAAATTAAAGATGAAAGAGAAAGATTTCAACTAGCGATAGATAGTTCTCATGATGGTATTTGGGATTGGAATATCGTAAAAAACAAAACATATTTTTCACCTAGATGGAAAGAGATTATCGGGTTTGAAGAGAATGAGCTAAGTGATGACTTCTATGAATTAAAAATCAGAATACATCCAGAAGATAAAAATAAATTTATAAATGAGATAGATGCTCTGCTAAATGCTAAAAAAAGTATCTTTGAGTGTGAATATAGAGTTCAACATAAAAATGGTGATTGGGTATGGGTACTTGGTAGAGCAAAAGCACATTTTAGTAAAAATAATGTTGTACTTAGAGTTGTTGGTTTCCATAGTGATATAACACTTAAAAAAGAGTATGAAGCTCAACAAGCACAACTAATTCAAGAGTTAAAAGATGTAGCTACTTCAAAATCTGATTTCTTAGCAAATATGTCTCATGAGATTAGAACACCTATGAATGCTATACTTGGGTTTATACAGATTCTTATAAAAGATGAGAGTGATGAGGAGAAACTAAAGAAATTTAAAATCATAAATCAATCAGGTAAATCTTTACTTAGAATCATAAATGATATTCTTGATTTTTCTAAAATAGATAGTAACAAAATGCTAATAGAAAATATACCATATAATATAAAAGATACTTTTAAACATGTTGTTGAGCTTTTTAAAGCTAGAGCTAGTGATAACTCACTAAATTTAGTTTTAAATATAGATGAGAACACACCAAACAAAATTTTAGGGGATCAAGTAAGGGTTGAGCAAGTCTTATCAAATTTAATAAGTAATGCTATAAAATTTTCTAAACAAGATGGAACAATAACTATAAACTTATCTTACGATCAAGAGAATTCATCTGTTAGGTGTGAAGTTATAGATACAGGTGTTGGTATATCTAAAGAAAAAATTGATGATATATTTAATGCTTTTACTCAAGAAGATAGCTCAACTACTAGAAGATTTGGTGGAACAGGTCTTGGTTTATCTATCTCAAGAGCATTATGTGAGCTTATGGGTGGTTCAATCGGTGTAGAGAGTGAACTTGATAAAGGAAGTGTTTTTTATTTCACACTAAATATAATTGAGGTTGAAGAAGAGATAGATAAAAATAGTGTAGATTCTATAAATTCTGATGATAATCAACTAAAAGGTGAGATACTAATTGTTGAAGACAACAAAACAAATCAACTGCTCCTAAGTATGTTACTAGATGATTTCGATCTTGATTATACTATCGCAAATGATGGTCTAGAGGCTATTGAGAAACTTCAAAACAATAAATTTGATCTTGTACTTATGGATGAAAATATGCCAAATATGAATGGTATAGAGGCGACAAAAGCTATAAGAGAGATGCCTGAGATAAAAGATATACCTATCATAGCTGTAACAGCAAATGCTCTTGATGGTGATAGAGAAAGATTTATCGATGCTGGTATGGATGACTATCTAGCTAAACCTATCGAGGTTGATAAACTAGAAGTAATATTAAAGAAATTTTTAACAAAGGAGAAGTAAGTAATGTATATAAAAAGCTTTTTATCAATTTTACTGTTATATAGTATATTACAAGCTGACGAACGGAGTTTCAACCAAATTATACATGAAAACCAAATTGATTTAGAATTAAAATCATTAAAAAGTTGGATAAGAACTTTCAACTCTCAAGAGAAGCTAAAAGAGTATGGTTTTGAGATCTCTGAAACAGAGAGATTTATAATTTTAAAAGGTTTAAAAGATAGACAAAGACAATCTAAAAAAAGATACTCAAGGAGAATAAGATAATGAGATTATTTAAAATACTAATCATTGCACTATTTCTAACTAATTCATTATATTCTGAAGATATATGGTTAGAGGATAAACAAGAGGTTGAGGAGAGTAACTGGAACTATTTTGGTGACTTTAAAACATATTTAGCATATATACATAAAGATAAAGAGAAAGATGGTATTAAAGATTTTAATGAGCTTATGAACTATAACTCTATCCAAATGAATGTTGATTATTTAAATGGAAATTTCTACTTCTCTATGACACCTTATGCTTATATATATTTTACAGATTCTGGTGATGAGTTTCAAGGTTCAAACTATACGAATGCTTTTAAATTTCAAGATTTTTTCTTTAGAAGTTTTTATATGAGTTATACTATGGATAACACAACTATCGGTATAGGTATATTACCTTTTAGTAATAGCTCACCTATGCAATACTCTAGCGATTACTACCAAGATGGAGAGGGTATAAGTACCATAAGTGACCTAGATCCACTAGCTATTTTTATGAAATATAGATTTAGTGATACAAATAAAATACTAATTGGTGCTGGTGTTTTAAATACAGCTTTTATACCTGATGGTCAATATATAGATGAACACAACATAGATGATAGTTGGGGTTTATTTGCTACTCAAACTATCAATCAAGATAAACTTAAAATCATAAATGATTTTAAATATACAAATGTATATTATGATGGTATTCAAACTGGTGAATTTTATAACCTAGGTATTAGTCTATCTTATGATGATTCTGAATATTCAGGGTGGACATTTTATAATGCTTTAGCTTTTAGTTTATACCAAAACAACTCTATAAATATAAAAGATCAAGTCTTAAAAAATATGGGCTTAACTGAAATTCCAGCTGATTATGCCCAAAGTTTTGTGTTTGATGATAGAACATATACAGGTGCTTCACACCTACTAGGTTTTAGAAAAGATTTAGATCTTTTTAGTTTTGAATCATTTATAAACTTTGAGTGGTTTCATGTGTTTGATGATTGGACATCAGCAAATAAAGGTGCTTTATACAACTCAAACTGTACGCAAGTTAGTAATGTTAGAAACGATTCATTTTTCTTAAACTATGGTGTAAGACTTAGTGAACTTTCAACTTTTAAAATCAACTACGCTTATATAGAGTTTAATGAGATTGAAAATATTGGAGCTCCAAGTTCAACTCCTGTACTAGATTCTTACGGCCCAAAAAGAAGTTTAGCGGAGATTTTAAAACTATCTTTCTCTTATAAATTTTAACATTTATAAAACAGCTATCTAAACTTTCTAAGTTTAGATAGCCACTACTCTAATCTTTACTAACTACAAAAAGATGTAAATATCCATAATATTTAAACAATTTCATATTTTTTTCCAAATCTATATCTGATTGTATAGAGATAAGAAGCTCTCCAAGAGCATCATCATCTAAATCACCTATATATTTATGGTTACTATGCTCTAACGCATTTAAGCGAACTATACGATGTGTTGGTGTTTTTGTATCTAAAATCCATATTTTCATAACATCATTATACATAATAGTTCTTTCAAACCATATTTTATACCTAAAAAATATATTTATTATAAATTTTAGATATAATATAAATAAAAAGGGGTAATATGAAAAGAGTTGTTATATTTTTAATTCTTTTAAATTCATTGGTTTTTTCAGCAAATAGTTCTATTTCAGAAAAAGAGAAAAAAGCTAGACTTGAAAAACAGATTCAAATAGAGATGGAAAAAGAGAAAAAATACTCAAAAGAGCAAGTGTTTTACAATGAAGAAAATTACGATTTCAAAGGTGCTGAAGTTGATCCAGCGATAGTAGATTCTATCCAAAATATAGAGGTTCAAGATGACTTCGATATGGATTCAGTATACGATTAATATATAGAGTATAATACTCTATATATCACTTAACTCCTGAGCATAACCTATCATAGTTGTAAAATGTTCAGTATATAACGCAGCACTTCCAACTAAGATTCCATCTACATTATTAAGAGCTAAAACATCTTTAGCATTTGTAACTTTTACACTACCACCATATAAAAGTGGAGCTATTGATTTAGCTTTTAACTCTGTATGTATAGATTCTATATCTTCAAGTGTTGGTGTTAAACCTGTACCTATCGCCCAAACAGGCTCATAGGCTATGATTAGGTTCTCATAATCTGTGTCTATTCCATTATATTGAGCTGAGATATACTCCATCATTTTCTCTTTAGATGCCTCACGAACCTCTAAAGGCTCACCGATACAGTAAACTATCTTGTAACCTAACTCTTTATAAAAGTTAAACTTTCTTACCAATTCATCTTGTGTTTCACCTAAGATATGTCTTCTTTCACTATGCCCAATAAGTATAGTTTTAATCCCAAACTCATCCAACTGCTCTGTACCTATCTCACCAGTAAAAGCACCATTTTGAGTAGCATAAGCGTTTTGTGCACCTATGGTAACTTTACCATCATTAGAATCTAAGCTTGACATTGCAGGAAAAACTAAAACTTCCTGAGTTACACCACTATCTTTGATATAACTTTCTAATTCATCTACATACACTTTAGTCTGTTTACGAGTAAAATTTGTTTTTAAGTTTGCTGCAATAATCATCTTAATTAATCCTCTTCTATAACTAACGGTAATACACCTGGTAAAATTTTACCCTCTAAAAGTTCTAATGAAGCTCCACCACCAGTAGAGATAAAACTCATCTCTTCAGCAAGACCGATTCTTTGAACCAAGTCAGCAGTATCTCCACCACCAACAACAGTAGTAGCATAAGAATCTGCTACAAAGTGAGCGATTTTAGATGAACCACGAGCAAATTTTTCCATCTCATAAACACCCATAGGTCCATTCCATAAGATAGTTTGAACATCACTAAGTGCTTCACGATAAAGTCTTACAGTTGCTGGTCCAATATCAAGACCCATCCAGTTATCTGGAATCTCTTGAGCTGGAACTATTTTACTAACAGCATCAGCTTCAAATTTATCAGCAGCTATAACATCAACAGGTAGGTAAAATTTTACACCCCATTTCTTAGCTTCATCCATAACTTGTTGAGCATCTTCAAGTAAGTCATCTTCAACTAACGATGCTCCTACATTGTAACCCATCTGTTTTAAAAATGTAAAAGCCATACCACCACCAATAAGAATCTTATCAACTCTAGGTAGTAAGTTTGTTAATGCTTCAAGCTTACCTGAAACTTTTGAACCACCAATAATAGCAGCAAAAGGGCGAATAGGCTTGTTAATAAGTTTAGCAAAAAACTGAATCTCTTTTAAAAGTAAAAAACCAGCTGCTTTATGTTCATCATCAAAAAACTCTGCTATACCAGCAACAGATGAGTGCGCACGATGTGAGACACCAAAAGCATCATTGATATAAAAATCAGCCATATCTGCTAACTTTTTAGATAGCTCTGTATCATTTTTAGTCTCACCAGCTTCATAACGAAGATTCTCTAGTAGTAATACCTCTGTTGGTTGTAAAGCTTTAGCTTTAGCCACAGCATCTTCACCAACAACATCATTAGCTAAAGTCACTTCCCTTTTTAAAAGTTGGTGTAATCTTCTAGCAACAGGTTTAAGTGAGTATTTTTCATTCACCTCACCCTTTGGACGACCTAGATGTGAAGCGATAATAACAGCACAATCTTGATCTAAACAGAAGTTTATAGTAGCTATCGCTGAACGGATTCTTCTATCATCAGATATATTTCCAAAATCATCCATAGGTACATTAAAATCACATCTAATAAATACTTTTTTCTTCTCTAAATCGAGTTTTTTTATGCTTAAGAGTTCCATAATTTTCCTATTTGCTAATGTGGATAGCCATATCGATAAGTCTCATAGAGTAACCCCACTCATTATCGTACCAAGCCATAATTTTAATCATATCTCCACCAATTACCTGAGTTAAATCCTCAGCAACGATAGAGCTATACTCACAACCTACGAAATCTTGAGATACTCTCATCTCTTTATCCATAAGTAAAAGACCTTTAAGTTTAGTCTCTGCCATCTCATTAAATACAGCAGTTACTTCCTCTTTAGTTGTTTGTTTAGATACAACAACATTTAAGTCAACCATAGAAACATCTGGCGTTGGAACACGAACAGATTGACCATGAAGTTTACCTTTAAGTTGTGGCATAACAAGGCTGATAGCTTTAGCAGCACCAGTTGTAGTTGGAATCATATTGATAGCACCTGCTCTAGCACGACGCTTATCTTTAGAGTGTTTTACATCTAAAATATTTTGGTCATTTGTATAAGAGTGAATCGTTGTCATAAGACCTTTTTCAATTCCAAAAGCATCATCTAAAACTTTAGCAACAGGACCTAAACAGTTTGTTGTACATGAAGCGTTTGAAACGATTTTTTGTCCAGCATACTCTTCATGGTTTACACCCATAACAAATGTATCAGTAGCTGTATCTTTAGATGGAGCAGAAAACAGAACTTTCTCAACACCATTATCGATATGAACTTGAGCAGATTCTTGAGTTAAGAAAACACCTGTACACTCTAAAACCATATCAGCACCACAATCAGCAAATTTAAGATTTTTAGGATCACGGTCTGAGAAAACTCTGATTTTATGTCCATCTATACTTATGTTTTCTTCATCAATTTGCTCAACTTCACTTTTAAAAGTTCCATGAACAGAATCATTTTTTAGAAGATAAAGCATCATATCCATACTAGCCATATCGTTTATAGCTACAATCTCAACATCGTTTCTTGTTGCTGCGATTCTCGCAACACAACGACCAATTCTACCAAATCCATTAATTGCTATTTTAAGTGCCATTATATTTCCTATAATTTTTTAACTTACCCTACACCAAACCATAGTTTAAGATGGTTTTTTAGGTGGAGTTAGTTTTAGTTGGGTTATTTTATCCAAACTTAGTTATAATTCGTATTAAATTAGCGTTGAAGAGATAAATGAGAAAAAATAATCTAAAAACTGTTGCTCTTTTTGGTGGTTCATTTGATCCTCCACATATTGGTCATGAGAGTATTGTTAAAGAGATTCTTAAACTTAAACTGGTTGATGAAGTTGTCGTTATGCCAACATATCTAAACCCTTTTAAGTCAAAATTTTACGCTCCATCTTCGTTAAGACTAAAATGGTTAAAAGAGATTTTTAAACCATATAAAAATGTTAAGATAGATAGTTATGAGATAGATTTAAAAAGAAAAGTGGCATCGATAGAGAGTGTTCACCATCTTTTAAAAAAATATCAAAAAATATATCTTGTAATTGGTGCTGATAATCTAGAATCGTTATCTAAATGGTATAAATATGATGAACTAAAAGAGTTAGTTACATTTGTAGTTGCCACAAGAGATAACATTAAAGTTCCCACCAATTTTATAAAACTTAAGGTCGAAGAGGATATCTCTTCAACTTCATTAAGAAAGTATATAGATAAAAGTAAATTATCAACTATATCTTCAGATGAGATAACAAAATTTTACAAGGAAAACAATGACAAATAGAATAGATAATATAACAGAGGTGTTAGATAGAAACAAAGCTGAAAATATTGAGGTTTTTGATCTAAAAGAGAAAAACTACTTTGTTGATTATGCGATTATAGCATCATCATTAGGTACAAAGCACACTTTAGCACTACTAGATCACTTAAAAAAAGAGATCAAACCAGCAGAAACATTTAACAATGTAGATGAGAGTGGGGATTGGGTTGTTATAGATTTAGGTGATATACTTATCCACATAATGACACCAGAGTATAGAACAAAATATGATATGGAAAAATTCCTAAGCTCATTAGCTGAAGGGAAAGATGGAGATACTTTATAAAAAAGTATCTTTTTTAAACTACTTCCTAAAAGAAGTAGTTTAATTCAAAGCGGTATTCATTATATGATAGATCTGCTTTTGTATTACCATTTATATCTACAATATTATCTTCATAATCAGCAAATCCAAGTCTAATTTTAGCTTCTAAATTATTTCCAATATTTTGTCTCATATCAATATGAATAACCTCAGCATCACCAACAACACCAACTTTTTTATCATCTGTATCTTGGATAGCATAACGAGCCATTACACTAAAACCATCTGTTTTTGAAGTATAACCTATCCTTGCCATATATGTTTTTGTGTTAGCATTCCAGTTATATTGCCCCATAGCACGAGTAAATCCACCTGTTGGGAAACCTCTCCATGGAGTAAGTATATCAGCTTCATCAGCTACTTTAGAATATCCAAAACGAGCTAAAATAGAATCGTTTTTAATATCTAACTTTAAAGCTAGTAGATTAGTATCTAAACTTTGTTTAGCACTATCTTTATATCCATCATGCTTACCTTTTAAATTTGCTACATCATAAGAAGCATTAAGAGAATCAAACTGTTCCATATATCTAACAGCTGGAATAATTTTCCATTTACCACCAACTGGAATTGTATAAGAAGATTCAAAAGTCAAATTATTAACTACATCAGGAACCATTGCATAGCTCAAATTTAATTTTAAATTTTTTACTGATTTATTTGTGATAGTAGCAATAAGTAATGAGTTGTCATCACCTATCCTTTCAACTGTTAAATTTTTATTTATAGCAGAATCATCATTTTGAGACCATTTATCTGGAGTAGAACCACCAGCAAGGGCTATAACATCATGAGTAGTTGTATGGTCTTTAAGTTTTTGTTTCGCTAAATAAGCTAACTTGATAGTTGTTTTTGGAACATCTTTTATAGTAGCACTCAAACCATCAAATGTGTTTGGAATCATTTTTGTATCGTTTGATTTTGTAAAAACACTCTCAAAAAGTTGACGACCTAATACAAATGATGTTTTACTAAGATCATATTGTAAATATGCTTGACCTAAAACACTCATACCATAGTGGTTAGTTGTCGTAGCATCATAACGGCTAAGAGTATCTTTACCAGCTTTTAGTGAACCCAGATCAGATATATCTTCACGGAAAAAAGATGGGTTTTGAGAGGTGTATAAACCTAGTGTAGAGCTAAAACCTGAGAAAGATGCTGTTTTATATACAAAACTACCACCTATACCCATCGCTTTAGTATCAAGTTTAGAATCATCATTCCAGTTCCATAAGAACATATTTGATCTAAGGCGACCGTAGAAGATACCCTCTGAAAAAATATCACCAAGGTTATCCACTGACGATGGAAGTTTGTTATACTCAACAACCATATTACCCTTTAGAGTAACCTTATCACTTTTTAATGTTGCCTGAGCAGATGATACCAAACTAAAAGCTGTTATAACAGCCAAACTCATCTTATTTATCTTCATCTAAAACCCTTTATTTATACTAATTAATTGTTTTAGATTATAGGCTATTTCTTATTATATACTTCTAAATCTTTGGCAAATATAAAACGATTTACACCATCATGATACTCATGTGCTAAAACTTTATCGTGTACTTTTAATATCGAATCTACTAAATACAATCCTAAACCAAAACTATTTTTAGATGGGTTCTCTTTAGTAAATGGCTCAATATAATATTTAATTGGGTGTTTAATACACTCACCAACACTTTCAAAACATAATTCATCATCTATCATTAATATTTTCATGTGTCTATCTGGTGAATATTTTATACCATTGTCTATCATATTTTTTATAGCAGTTGTATATAATCTATATGAAGCAAAAATCTTTATAGTTGCTTCTACCTCAACAGTCACACTATCTCTATCCACCATGGCCATATCGATAGCACCATCAATTATATCAACTAAACGATACTCTTTAAAATCTTTTTTATCAGATATGCTTGTCACCTCTTCTATAAGAGCAAATTCAGAAACAAGCGATTCTAATCTACCAAAAATAGAACTAAATCTATCTCTTTGCTTTTGAGTTGGTAACATCTGTGTAGCGATTGTTCCCTTAGCAATTGGTGTTTTTAGTTCATGCATAATATTTCTTAGAAAAAGAGTTCTGGATTCCAAAAGATTTTGTATCTTTTGTCTAGCTGATTCTAACTCGTTTGATACAAGACCTATCTCATCAGTAGCATTTGTTTTAAACGATATATCCATATCACCATTACCAAAAAGTGCTATCTTTCTTCTTAGACGGATAAGTGGTCTTAGCTTTTGTAAAATCATAAAAAAAGATATAAAAATGATAGCTATAACAGTTGAATATGTATATAAAACATTAAAATATCTATAAGGTTTTAGCTCCTCATCTTGAATTAAAATAGAAGCTCTTTGTGTTTGTATATAAAAGTATATTTGCTTATTATACTCAAGCATTGTAGCTCTTAGGTCAGTAACATATTGTTGAGTATATAAACCTTTTTTATCTAACATCAAAGATTGGTTTATATTTTTAAAACCCTCTTGCTTTAGAATCTCCCCATTAACAATCACTAGTTTTTGAGCTAACTTCTCTTTTACTATTTTTAGCTTGTATATAGCAAGATTAACCTCTAACATAGTTTGGGAACTATGACTTTGCTCATTAGCACGATATATCTGTGTAATGATAGAAAATTTAGTGAAAATATTGTTTATATACTCCCTCTTATTGAGCTTATAAAACTCAAAAAAAACCGCACTCACACTTATAATAGTTACAACTAAAGCAAAAAGTACAGTTATAAGTACAGCATGGTTTTTCAACGACATACCTACTGTTTTAATAATTTATACCCAACACCTCTTACAGATTCTATAAGAGTTTTATCACCTAGTTTGTTACGGATTCTACCAACCATAACATCTATACTTTTGTTTGAGCTATCCTCATTTATCGCATTTACATTATGGATAAGATCTTCACGAGAAACAACTAAACCTTGTTTAGCAATCATATAAGATAAGATTCCAAACTCAGCATTTGTTAAGTCAATATTTCTATTTTTGTATGTGATAACCATTGTTGATTTATCACATTTAAAATCACTTTTAGATTCATCTTTTGATTCTATCTTCGCTTCATATCTTCTAAGGACTGAGTGGATTCTAGCCTCTAACTCTCTAGGATCATAAGGTTTTGGAAGATAATCATCTGCTCCAAGTTCAAGTGCCTTGATTTTATCTGTAACATCACTTCTAGCTGATGAGATAATAATCGGGATATCTTGTCTCTCACGAATAGCCTCACAAACCTCTAAACCATCCATACCAGGTAGAGTTAAATCTAAAATAACCAGATCAAATGGCTCTAATTTTAATATACTTACGGCTTTAAAAGGGTCATCTTCTGTGACAACCTCAAACTTAAACTGCTCAAGATACTCAGTAAGTATCTCAGCTAACTCTAAGTCATCTTCAATCATTAATATTTTTGTCATAGAAGTATATTACCAAATCGTGGATAATGGTGAGTTAATTGGTTTGATTAAATATATTAATCTAAACCAATAAAGCTACATTATAAGCGATAAATGCCATAACATAAGCTGTTATAGATGTAAATGCTAAAAGGTAAAAAAAGTATTTTATACCACCAGCTTCCCTTGTAAATACAATCGACGCAGCTAAACATGGTAGATATATCATAATCACCACTATAAAAGATATAGCTGAGGCAAATGGTATATTTTTTGATATAGCATCTATAAGTGAATCATTCTCCTCATCTACATCAGCACCAACAGCATATAAAACACCCAAAGTTGATACAACAACCTCTTTAGCAGCTAAACCAGCTTGTAGTGCTACACTCATTTTCCAATCAAATCCTAAAGGTTCAAAAATTGGCTCTGAAAACTTACCTATTGTTCCTAGATAACTTTGCTCTAATTTAGCCTCTTCTAGTTTATTTGAAAGTTCTATTTTTTCACTATCATTTTGTGTTTGTTCTATCTTTGTTTGGTACTCTTGTACTAACACCAAATTTTTAGGGTAGTTACTTAAAAACCAAATCAACATAGAAGCAGCTGCGATAAATGTACCAGCTTTTTTTAGATACATCATAGTTTTTGTTAAAACAGTATGCCATATAAGTTTAGCAGATGGTAATCTATACTTTGGCATCTCCATAACAAATGGTTCATCAGCACCCTTAAATGCTGTTAATTTTAATATTTTAGCAGCTACAAGACCTATCATAGCACCAGAAATATATATAGCAAAAAGTATATTCCCTGCCATTTCAGGGCTAAAAAATGCTCCAGCAAAAAGTACATAAACAGGTAGTCTAGCACCACAACTCATAAAACCGATGATAAAAAGTGTTAAAAGTCTATCTCTGTCATTTTTTAAGATTCTAGCACTCATATAAGCTGGAATCGAACAACCAAAACCAGTTACAAGAGGAATAAAAGACTGCCCATGAAGTCCAAATTTATGGAAAAAACCATCAAGTAAAAAAGCAACCCTAGACATATAACCCGTAGATTCTAAAAGAGCGATTCCTATAAAAAGTATGATTATATTTGGTACAAATAAAACAACAGCCCCTACTCCAGCTATAATTCCATCAACTATAAGGGAACGGATATCATCATTACTAATAGTAGCCCCAACAGTATCACCAAACCAACCAAAGAAACCATCTATCCAATCCATAGGTATAGAACCTATCTCAAAAGTTAATTGAAACAAACTCCACATAAAAAATAAAAATATTGGAATTCCAAAAAGTTGATGAATAAGGATAGAATCTATCTTTTCAGTTAGTGTTTTTTTATCCTCTTGTTTATTTTGTTTAATAACCTCAGCAACAATACCACGATTAAAAGAAGCATACTCTTCAGCAAAAGCCTCTTTTATATCATCAGAATCGTGATGAAGTTCTATATGTTTTGAAGCTTCAACAAGAATCGGTTGTAACTCTGTCCAAATTGGATTATCATGAATCCTTTGATATGTTTTTTTATTGTTTTTTAGTAGATTTATAGCTACATTTCTATATGAATTTTTAGCACCATATTTATGTTTATCAAGATACCAAACTATTTGTGCTATCTCCTCTTCAACAGGTTCACTAAAAATAAGCTTAGAACTTTGAACAACTTTCTCTTTTACATCAATAACAGCTTCTAAAAGTTCCTCAATACCCATTTTTGTGACAGCAGATACTTTTATACAAGGGATTCCAAGTAACTCTGACATATAAGAAGCATCTATATCTATCCCCTCTTTTTCAGCCTCATCACTCATATTTAAAGCTATAACCACATTTTTATTCATACTCATAAGTTCAGATGTAAGTTGAAGATTTTTTGCTAAGTTTGTAGAATCTACTACATTTATAATTATGTCATAACTCTCAGCACAAAGATATTCGTGAGTTACTCTCTCCTCAATCGTATAATCTGTAAAAGCATAAGTCCCAGGTAAATCAACAACAGAAAAATGGTAATCCTTATAATCAAATAAAACCTCTATTTTATCTACTGTAACCCCTGAAAAATTTCCAACATGAAGATGAGCATTTGATATGGAGTTAATCAACATACTTTTACCAACATTTGGCTGACCAACAAGAGCTATCTTAATATGATTAGCTATAACTGGACAAGTTTTTCCTATCATCTCATTCATATCTCTTCTACCTCTATAAGTTTAGCTTCTTCTGCTCTAAGAGCAATCCTCATTTTTCCAACTTTAATCTCTATGGTACTTTTTGCTGGAGCATGTTCAAGCACTTCTATTTCCGCATCTTTCATAATTCCAAATGAGATCAATCTTTGTTTTAAATCAGTTTTCGCAGTTAATTTTACAACTTTTACTTTAGAGTTTTTTTCACAATCTATTAATGTCATATTTTCCATATATTGTTCCTTAATTGAGAAATATTATCACAATCACTCTTAATCAGTTCTTTAATGATAGTAATTATCATTAACTTTTACTTTTTTTCTATTTGATTTGATATAATACACATAAAAAAGGTACTTTATGAAATTTTTATGGACACCGTCATCACACTTTAACCTAGCAAATCTTTTTACATTTGTAAATATTACAGCTGGTCTTATGGCTACTTACTTCATCACTCAAAACAACTTTGTTCTTGCTATCATTCTTGCTTGGATTGGTGGGGCTTTTGATATATTTGATGGTAAAATCGCTAGAAAGTATAACTTATCAAATGAGTTTGGTGTTCAACTAGATAGCTTCGCTGACTTTTTAAGTTTTGTACTTGTTCCAGTATTTCTAATCTTTCAAGCTGTTTATGCCACTTCACTTGATGGTGGTTTACTTATCATATCTGCGATAGTGAGCATCTACTATGTTATCTCAGGTCTAAGAAGGTTGATTCACTTTAACATAAATACAGATGCTGGTTCAATAGATAAATACTTCACAGGTGTACCAACACCATTAGGAGCGATTCTACTATGGCTAGTTTACCTAACAAATGCTTATGAAATTCTACCTGCTGTTGTTGTTATAGCACTTATGGGTATTATAGGTTGGAGTTTAAACTCTACTCTAAAAGTTCGCCATCCGTAAATATTTGAGATGAAACTTTTTATTTACTTGCTAATTTAAAAAAATAAATTATTTATATAATTAATTTATTTTTTATATCCAAAGCAAACTTTTTAATATAGTTTGAATATGTCTTATTATCAATAATCAAATTTAACAATTTATTCAACTTCTCTTTCTCATCAAGATAATAGAATATT
>Ga0256837_1000925_pt1 | contig 22034 bp, 30 predicted proteins | sample 4562384metaG_FD_185976 | JGI IMG/M metagenome (GOLD analysis project Ga0256837, IMG submission 185976) | Hydrothermal vent microbial communities from Guaymas Basin, Mexico - 4561-384 | ecosystem: Environmental > Aquatic > Marine > Hydrothermal vents | place: Mexico: Guaymas Basin | collected...
ATATGAAGAGAAAAAGAACAATCTTTTTTGTGAATGTGGTGGTAAAATGAAAAGAGTTTATCATGTTGTGAATTTTATTCTCAAAGGAAGTGGATGGTATAAAGACCATCTTTATGGAATAACAGATAGAGAAATGCAAAGAAATAGAGATGAAGATATGAAACTTGAGGAGCAAGTGAAATCAGGAAAATTAAAATTTGATGAAGCAAAAGCAAATAGAACATGACAGTTAAAGATTATGTCATATTAGCAAATGCTTATAAGAAAAAATATACGACAACAAAGCAATTTAAAGAAGATGTAAAGTTAATACATCAATTTCATTTTAAAATAGCGAAGTATAATCAAACAAGAAGCAACAAAGTTTTTAAAGATATGGTTAACATTATGCGTTTAGTGTGTAATTTATTTGAAATAAACAAGATAAGACCTGTTCTTTACAATTATGTTAATAAAAAATACCACAGGTTTTTAGATGAAGTTTTGGAGATAATTGATGGTTCTGAATGAGTCTTTAACAGATACATTGATTGTTTATATGATTGTGAAAAAACTTTTGAAACCATGGAAGGAATGGGAAGCGTATAAAGTTGGTATAATAGATGAAAAAGGGAGAAAACTTAAAAAACCACAAACACCTGAAGAAAAAAAGGCATGGACTTTACTTGATAGATTTGTATGGCAGTTAAAAAGATTGTTAACAAAGTTTCTTGGTCAGAACAAACTTATAAACTTTTTTGCAATAGCTTATCTTTTGAAAGAAAATTACAAAGTAATGTGTGAAAGAAATCCTGAATATCTTAGATTATTAGAAGAAGAATTTAAAGAAATTTCTGCTCTTGAAATGAAATGTGCTTACAAAATTGTTAAACAAATTGATAATTTGTATAGGAAAAAAACAAAAGTTTTCTTTGAAATAAAAGAGGAAGAATTCTTACCCTTGATTACAGAAGTGAATTATGTTGAAGATGAATTTAAAAAGTTGGAAGAATATCAAACCCTTGAAAAGATTTTATTTTCTTTAAAATAGCCATTTGGAAATTCTTTTCATAAATACTTTGTGAATTGCATATTTAAAGAAAAACACTTTATCAAAATTGGAAAGGAAATGGATGTGAGAGAAGAGTGGATGAAATATCTTTCAGAAACAAGTGTATTAGATATGGGTGGTTCTGATGATTGCTTAGACCCAAAATATTGGAAAGGTGACCCGTTTATGGATGTTGAAAAATGGGAAGATCCTAAACCGGAGCAGATAAAAGATTATGTAAAAAAGCAATATAAAATAGATGAAACAAATGAACCTGATGAATGGGTAATGGGATTACCCTGTTTTTACATAGATGAAAATGAGTTTTGCAACTTTTTAAATGGTAGAAAAATTCATTGGAAATGGTTAAAACAGACTAAGAATGAAAAAATCAAAAATTTTGTTAGGAAAAATTCAAAAGCAACATTTTTTGTTAAGATAAATGGAAAAGATGAATACTACAAAATTTACATGCCAAAATCTGTGAGGGGTAAAAAAATGGCTGAAAGACAGTATATAAATGTAATGGAGGATGGGAATAAAGTAATAATTGAATTTAAAGAAAGGGAAGGTTTCAATGCTTTCATGAAAGGACTCAAAGAAAATAGACTTTATTGGAATCATCATCCTCATACAAAAGAAATGATGGAAGAATTAACAAAATTAACAAAGCATAGATATGTTTTTGTAAAATATGGCAATTTCTATTGTCCATTACGATAAAAAATCTTAACAAAGGAGGAGGAAAGACATGACAATTCTTGAGAAACTTGAAGAATTCAAAAGAAATGGAAAAGAAGTTAGAGTTTATCTAACAAACAAAATAATGCTTGAAGGAGTTATTACAGACGTTGATGAAAAAGGAATAATTTTGGATGGAAGGACAGTTGTAATAAGAGAAAATATTATTTCTGTTGTTCCTGATGAAGAAGTAAAAAATGAAGTAAAGGAGGGATAAATTGGTAGGAGGATAAAATATGGAAATGTTAAGTCCAGGAATTCAAATAGTTGAAAAAGATATTAGTTTAACTGCAAAACAGGTTCCATCTTCTATTACAGCTATAATTGTTAGGTCTGATTGGGGTGAAGCATTAAAACCTATTCTGGTAACTTCTGAGGCAGAACTTGTAGAAAAATTTGGAGAACCTGACAATTGGAATTATGAAGACTGGTATCAGGCATGGAACTTCCTTCAGTATTCAAGGAATTTGTATGTAATAAGACCCATTGATAAATCTGTTGAAAATCCTGCTATTATGCTTGATGCTGATGAAAATGATTCTCTTAAAGCAGTAGTTGAATATGCTTCTTTTGATGAAATGTATAACAGCGATATTGCTGAACTTAAACTTTCAAGAATATCTTCTCCAAGGAAATTGACATTTATTTTCAAGTATGTTTCTTCTAAAGCAACTGATTTTGCAATTGCAGTATGTTCTTCAAAAGATTGTTGGGATAAACCCATTTGTAAAACAAATGGTCAGGTAATATTTGAACCTGAAATTCAACCTGTTGATGGTTCTCCTCCTCTTCCATTTAGTGCTTTCTTTGAATATGAACCTGATTGGGATAATGGAGAATTTGCTGTTCTTGTTTTCAAAAGAGACCCAGAATCAAAACACTTTGAATTAGCAGAATCCTTTGTTTGCAATTATAATCCTAACAAAAGAGATGCTTATGGAAGGAACTATTTTGCTGAAGAAGTATTCTTTAATCAATCCAAATACTTCTATTGTAAAGTAGGAGAAGGAAATCCTGTTAATACAGCTAATAATGAATTGATAACTGTTCAGTTTAGCTCTAACTTGAATGTTTATCCTGCAACTGGAAACTATACAGATGGAACATTGGCTTATGATGGTTCTGGTTGGAAAAAATCTGACATAATGGAAGCAGAAGCATTGCTTTCTAATCCTGAAGAATTCCAGGTTAATCTCCTTGTTGCTCATGCTCTTGATATAAATGGTCTTCCTACAATTGCTGACCAGAGAAGAGATTGTTTCTGTATAGTTCCTCTTTATGACCAGGAAATTCTTGGCAAGTCTGCTTCTGATGCTACATCTTATATAGTTGAACAGTATGGTATTAGAAGCACTCAGATTAACAAAAAATTCAATGCTTACAATTCTTATACCGGAATATATGGAAACATCAAATATCAGTATGATAAGTTTAATGACGTAAACAGATGGATACCTGTTGGTGGAGATATAGCTGGTCTAATTGCTCTTATGGATAAGAACTATGACCCATGGTGGGCACCTGCTGGATTTGATAGGGGTAAAATAAGAAATGTTATAAAACTTGCTTTCCAACCTGGAAGAACTCATAGAGATATACTCTATTACAATGCAGTTAATCCTATAATGAATGTTCCTGGTGAAGGTGCAGCTATTGTTTGGGGTCAGAAGACAGCTATTAGAAAACCCTCCGCAATGGATAGGGTAAACGTAAGAAGACTTCTTCTTTACCTTGAAGCAGTTATAAAAGAAGTAATGATGTATTTCCTCTTTGAATTCAATGATGAAATTACAAGAGCAAGAATAAGAGGAGTTATTGAACCCTTCTTGAGAGATGTAAAAGCAAGAAGAGGTCTTTACGATTATCTTGTTGTTTGTGATGAAACTAATAACACTCCTGAAATCATAGATAGAAATGAACTTGTGGTAGATATCTATGTTAAACCTGTAAGAGTTGCAGAATTCATTAGAATCAACATGAATGTTGTTAAAACTGGTGTTAAGTTTGAAGAAGTAGTAGGAAAAGTTTAATAGAAAAATGAGTAGGAATCAGGAGAGGAGGGGTTCAATTCCTCTCCTCTCTTTTAACCACCTTGGTGGGGTGAAAAAATGAAAAAAAGAAGAGGGTTTTTCCCTAATATTTCAGTTGTTCAACATTTATATTTGAGATTCTCAAGAACAAATCAGTTATGTATAAGGCATAATTTCAACACAAGAAAGATAGGATATTTCATTTATGATGACCAAGGAAATCAATTTATTCCTGATAAATTTCAGATAATTAACGATAATGAAGTTTATGTTGAATTCAACCCACCTACATCAGGAGAAATTTTATTGATTGCCTTTAAGGATTCCTTATGTTGGTTTTAAATAAACACAAGGAATAAATAGAACAGAGATTTTAAAACTATACTTTAATTTAGGAGGGAGATAGTATGAAAGTAAGAGGTAATCTTGACTTAGTTCTTAATGAGCTAAAAAACATAAAAATTGATGTTCTAACGGCTGATCCTTCTGGTTCTGATCTTGTAGCTGGAAGGTTTTGGTTTAATTCTACTGAGAAATGTTTGAAATACTTTGATGGAACTGAAATAAAATGTATTGCTGTTGGTGGAGATGTTGATGAAGTTGTAAACAATCTTAACAATCTCCAGACAGAAGTTGATAACATTGAAACAGGACTTGGTTTTGAAAACGATGGAACATTTGGTGGATTTAGTGGAACAAATTATCTTGATACAGCATCTACAGTTGTCAACGCAATAAACATACTTGATGGTAAGATTAAAGAAAATGCTGATGCAATAGCTCAGGAAGTTTCTGATAGGCAGACTGCTATTTCTAATCTTCAGACAGAAGTTGATAACATAGAGAATGGTCTTGGATTTAATGCTGATGGAACATTTGGTGGATTTAGTGGAACATATTTCATTGATGGAAAGAATATAGTTGATGCAATTTCTACACTTGATACTGAAGTTAAGAATAGGCAGAATGAAATATCTCAGATTGATTTGCAGTGGGTATATGATAATACTGCTCCTGATGCTGAAGGTGCTGCTGCTATTAAACTTGCAACAGGAAAAGATTTCAGGATTTATGATGATGATCAGTCCACAATTTACTTCCAGGTTGATTCCGAAACAGGTAAGGTTACAATAACAGGTGATTTGGAAGTTCTTGGTAATACATCTGTTGTTGAGTCTCAGATAACAGATGCTGATCACTGGCTAATTTCTCCTGCTTCTGGAACAACTATTGGTTTGGAAATTAATCCTGATGAAGGCGTAACCTTCACAACTGACATTGTTAGGGTAAGACCTTCTCATGATGGACCTATTTGTTTCAGAATAGGTCCTGATGGAATGGTTTATGTTTGTAAAGGAACTGTTACAGATTATCTTGTATTCCCTGACCAGACAGTAACAGGGCAGTCTCTTGGTGGCAATACTGCTGGTGAATATGACCTTGGACATAAGTTTGTTTCTGATGTAGTTGTAAAAGATGGAACAAATACTCTCACCGAAGGAACAGATTATACTGTAGATTATGAAAATGGTAAGATAACACTACTTCATGATACAACTAATGTTCCTACTGTTGATTACAAATATCATCCTTCTGTTGATGGTAGGAACATTGCTGCTGATGGTGCTAAACTTGATGCTCATATTGCAGGAACAGATTATAAACACAATGCTAATGTGATAGTTTATGATAATTCAACTTCTGGTCTATCTGCTACTGATGTTCAGGCAGCATTGGATGAACTTGCTTCCAGAACAGCAGGTCAGGCAGCTGATATACAGAGTGAACTTGACAATGTAGAAGCAAGTGTTGGTCTTAATGCTGATGGAACTCTACCCGAATGGGGAACTGATGTAAATTATATAGGTTCTACTACAACTGTAATTGATGCTGTAAAGGTTCTTGATGGTCAGGTTAAGACAAATGCTGATAATCTTGCTCAGGAAATAGCTGATAGGCAGGCAGGAGACCAGGCAATAAGGGATGACCTTGCTTCTACACAGGCAGGCAAGGGTGCTAATCTTGTTGGTATAACAGCATCTCTTAACAATGCTACTGGTGCTTCTACTGTTGAAGCAGCACTTGAAGGACTTGATGCAGCTATAAGCAACAATGCTTCTGATATATCTGACCTTATCAACGTAATAGGTGCTGGTGAACTTGCTAATGTTGACTTTGCTTCTAACAACTTCATAACTGACGGAACAAACCTAATTTCTAATATTTCTATTCTTGATCAGGCACTTAAGACCTACATGGATAATATTGCTTCTACACAGGCAGGTAAAGGTGCAAATCTTGTTGGTGTAACTGCTTCCTTTGCTAATGCTCCTGATGCTACTACTGTTGAAGGTGTTCTTGAAGCATTTGATACTGCTATTAGCAATGCAGGTAAGAGGTATGAATTTGTTGCTTCTGCTGCTGATACAGAATTTGTTGTAAATCACAATCTTGGCTATCTCTATGTAAATGTAACTGTTTATGATGCTGACACAAATGAAGTTATAATTCCTGACTCCATACAGGTAATAGATTCCGCTAACGTTAAGGTAACATTTACACAGCCAGTAAGAGCAGCTATTAAGATAGTTGCTTAATTAGGAAAGTGGAAGAGGGGAATCAGGATTATTTCCTGGTTCCCCTTTTTTTTATAATTGAGAAGGAGTTTAAAAATGCCTCTCTTTTTTGATGTATTGGGAACTTCAAAATCTGTTTATTCTGTTGAACAAGAATTAGAAAAAAAGGTTCCTTTGCATCTTAGAAGAATTCATCATTCTGAACATTTTAAAAAGTTAATTGAAAGATATAACTACAACAAAATTCTTCATCAAAAGAAATTTCATGGTAGTGATGTAATAAAAGTTCTTGGGGTTAATTCAAATGATTAAGCAATTTCAAAAACCCATACAACTTTTTATTAGGAAAAGAGGAAAATCTGTTAAAGTTTTTGACGATTTAGCAGAGGAATTTAAAGAAATAAGACCAGTAGATATCACAGTTTTAGAGAATATTGAGAAAATAAGACAATTATGGATATCTGAATCTTTTTTGAATGAATTAGAAATTTTAAAGACACAAAAAATTGTAGGAAAAATTGAAAGATTTTACTCCTTTGAGAAACAAAAACAGGATGATAATCCTGAAGAAATCTTTTATTTCAAATCAAAGAATCAGGAAGTTAAAAATATAGAATTTTATTCATTTAGACAATTGCAGGAAACTGAAAAGAATATAAATGAATTGAAAGTATTTGAGTCTGAAAAACAAACGGTTAAGAAATTAGAGTTTTATTCATTTGAAGAAATCAGTAAAAGTGAAGAGTTTTTAAAGAATATAGGAATTGAAAAATCTTCAAAACAAGGAATTTTTGTTAACAGTTTTTATTCATTTGATAAATTGAATAAAAATAGTGAAGAAGTTTTTTCTTTGGTAGAAGAGATTTCATTGAAACAAAATGAAAAAATGGAAGATTTTTATACATTTGAGGAATTTGCTAAATCTTTAGCAGTTCCAAAAGAAATTACTATTGAAGGAGGAGAGTAATGCCTTGTCCAGAGGGAACAAAATTTATAGCATGGACAAACAATAAATTAACTTTTTTTGATAAGTTTTTAAATCAGATTGAATTTCAAAAAGATTTAAATGCTGCTTATGGAATAAGATCTACTTATTCTTGTTTAAGTTATGATGAAAAAGATGATCTACTTTGGCTTGCTTACAGTGGTGGAATTGCCGGTTTTAGAATTGAATTAGATGAAAATGGTAAAATTTCGGATGTGGTTTTAAAAGTTAATATCCCTAATGGAACTTATAGTGGTGAAAATGTTTCAGTTAATCATTGCAGTCACATTTGGTTTGATTCTGAAAAGAAAGAATTGTGGTTTTCTACATCAAATTCTTCTAATACTGGTTCAAACTATTACAAATATCTTTATGTTTTATCTTTAACTGAAAATGCTGATGGTGTTCTGGTTCCTTCAGCAGCACAAATGCTTCTTAAAATTAATCAAAAAGATGAATCTTTCAAAAAAGCATATTTAATTTTCCTGGAGAAAATGAATCAAGTTGTTTTTATTGGAAATTCCTTAGAAAATGTATTTTATTTTGATAGAGAAACAAAGGAAATTGTAGATAGACCTTTTAAAGGAACTCAAATGGAATCAATTAAATTGTTCTATGGAGAAACTTATATAGAAAATTATATCGGTAATAATGTTTGGATAGGGTTCTATAATCCAGTTTTGGAAACTTTTATTGATTATGCTTGGAGAACAGTAATAGATGTTTATCAAAAATCTGTTTTATCTCTTTACAAGAAATGTCCAATAAGACCTTGGGGAATAGGTAAGAAAACAGGGAATCTTATCGGAACAGGAAGCGGTAGCAAAGTTCGTGTTTATGACGTAAATTACAATAAAATACTTGAATGGGGTCATCCTGAAGGAATTACATGGTTAGCAGTTAATCCAATAACGGAGGAAATTTATACAATTGATAAAGAAACAAGAACTGTTTTTCTTTTTGATAGATTTGGTAATGTAATAAACAAATATAGAGATGATACTGTTTTTAATGCTTTTACTTTAAATTATTATGTTTTACCTGGAACAAAAGAAATAGGACCTGTTTTGATAGGACCTAATATAATTCTATATCCTGGTAATTATCTTGACCAGCCAACAGAAACACCAACTTTTGTGTTTAGAGTAGGACAATCACCTGATGGTTGGACACAGCAATTTAGAATAGTGTTTGACAGGGATTATAATAAGATTCTAAATGGTGATGAAAATACAACCTATGAAGTTATGATTGACACGTGGGCAAATGGACCTTATTATGATAATAGTATTACTTTCTACTATTGTGATGACTGGGATGGAACTGATCCTGAAAATGGAACATGGCAAACCCTTGGAACCGGTGATCCAAAGAAATCTGGTGGAACAGAACCTACAAATGGTGTAATATGTGATTCTAATCATCCTGTGAAATATGTTAAATTTACTTTGCCTAATACAAAAGCATTGACAGGACTTGCAGATGGTGTTAAATGGTATGCAAAGATATTTAGTATAGTGGAATAATCTAAGAGAGGGGGTCTCCCCCTCTCTCTTTAACATTAAAAAAAGGAGGTGAAAAATGAAAGAAATTATAATACTTTTCAATTTTCTAATTTCTTTTATTACATCTTATGTTGCTCTTAAATTGATTTCTTCAAAGGATTCTCTTTCTAAAATAATTGGAATTTCTGATTTTTGTTCTCTCATTTTCCTTTTGGTTTCTTTTATCTTGTTTCTTTCTAATTAAAGGAGGAAAAAATGAAAATAAACTTTACATTTCCTTTAATTGAAGCTATTATAAAACTTCATGAAGAGGATGGAATAGAAGAAGCATTTATTTTATCTGGTGATAAAAGAATTGATGTTTGGAAAAATGGAAGATTTGTCTTGAAGGAAGCAGATATAATAAATGAAGATGGATTACTATTAATTAAATTGAAGGGAGAAAAGATATTGACCTATGAACTTGAAAAAATAAAGGAGTAAAAAATGAATGTCTGGCTTACAGCTGACTGGCATTTTTACCATCGCAATATTATTACATATTGTAATCGTCCTTTTAATGATGAATTTGAAATGACTTATTATATTTTTGAACAAATGAAAAATATTATCAAAGATGAAGATGTTTTAATAGTTTTGGGTGATGTTTCAATAAAATCTTCCAAGAAATGGATTCCTAATTTAATTGCCCTTGTTTCATCCATCCCCGGAACAAAAATTCTTGTGAAAGGAAATCATGATTTATATTCGGTTGAAATTTTTAAGGAAATGGGATTCAAATATGTTGTCAAATACATAAATCTTGGAAAATATACATTTGTCCATAATCCTGAAAACACTTTTAAAGGAAAATATACTATTTGTGGTCATGTGCATGAAAAATGGAAAACAAATTATGTAAATGATTCTTTTTGTGTTAATGTTGGTGTTGACCAATGGAATTTCAAACCTGTAAGATTGGAAGAAGTTGTTCCAGTAGAAGATGCAGAAAAGATGAAAATCTATTTTAAGAGATTATAGAATGAAGAAAAGATATAGAATACACGGTGATAATAAAGGATATACAATTGCAATTTTGGAAACTCCAAAGAAACCTATAATAAGAAAGAATTATGCTACTCTTGGAACTTCTCTTGATTTAAAACTATTTGGTGTTGAATTTGATTCCTGGCACGCAGAAATAAGAATCGTATTGTTTCTTCTTGAAAATCCTTACTATCTAAACTTAATAAAATCAGAAGGATTGTTTTCTCTATTTGTTTATCGCTATACGTGGAAAGGTAATCACGCTACTTCCTCTAAACCTTGTCCTAAGTGCCGAAAAGTTTTAAAAATTTTCAAAAAGAAATTTTTACCGAATTGTAAATTTGTAATTAAGTATATAGAAAATCATACGTTGAAAACTATAGAATTTTAAAAAGATGTTATATGTTTTTAGCTTGACAAGAAATTAGCAAGGATATATCTTTCCCTAAAAAAATAGGGGGTTGGCAATGGAGATAAGAGAATATTTGGAAGAAATATTGGAAACCTTGGAAGATGTAAGGGATTTCCTGGAAACTGGAGAAGGTCCTTTTGTTATCTCACGGGACCCTTCTTATAAATCTTTGTATGTTTTGAAAGAAAGAATTTTTGATAAGGTTCAGTATGTTGTTTATTCATGGGATTTTCCTCCTTTTAGTAGGGGAATTAGACTTTTTGCTCTTGATAAAATAAATGTTCCTGTTGAAAGCGATGAATTTTTTGTGATAGTGGAGGATTGAGGATGAAAATAGAAATGTCTTTTGAAGATTTTTCTTATTGTTATTCAAATGTATTGAAACAATTAAAAGAAATTGTAAAATTCCTCAAAAGTTATCCAGCCATGATAAATCCTTTTGTGAGATTGGTTCCTAATCTCAATGATGATGTATTTCTTCTTTCCATAAGAGGTAAAAAGATAGACGAATTTGAGTTTGATTTCTTTTCTCATTCAATTCCTTACATGCGAGAAAATACATATCTCTTTACTGTTAGCAATATTGTAATTCCTTATGATGAATTTTATGTTCTTTACGTTTAAAAAAAAAACAAAGGAGGTAAAGAATGGGTAAGAAGTATGTTAAAAAACAGATAACTTTTGATGAGAAAATTTCTGTTTATGAATTAATGGAAAAGATTGAAAAAATAGTGGAAGAGCACAAAGGAAAAGATTATGTAATAACTGAAATTACTAAAGATTCAGCTGAGATAAAAATTTGGAGGTCTTAAATGGAAAGGATAAAAATAACAGTTCCTTATTTGAATAAAAAAGAAGATTTTCAAGAAAGATGCTATTATTGTGATAAAGAATTATCCCCATATGACCCGGTAGCATTTTATTATGGCGAGAAAGAAACAACTTATGTATGTCTGGAATGTTTTGAAAAAGATTTAAAACTATTTGAAGGAGAAAAAGAAGATGATTAATCCAGCTTATGTGAAATTTAAGGAATACAAATTGCAAGTAGGCGATACTATAAACGGAATTCTTAAAGCTAAATCAAATATCCCTCTTGAGGAAGCTAAGAAATTATTTTATGATAAAAACGGATTTAAGAATTTTAAAGTTGGTCAGATAGTTTACATTCCCTATCTTGAGGAAAACTAAATTTTTAAGGAGGATAAAATGATATTAGATGAAATATTTGAAATTGAGAAAATAAAGGATAATGTGCTAAGGGTAAAAGTAAAAGAAAATCAACCAGAAGAATACATGTTTGAAAATCATGGTAATGATGTAAGAATGTATTTTCTTATAGAAGCATTGAATAGGTTTTTAACTTATGATTTCTTTGGAAAAAGAATGTATTTGGCTAAAGTGGAATTTAAATTTATGAAAAATATTACAAAAAATGATGTTGTTGAAGTTTTATTTGACATAAAGAAAAAGAGGAATATATATGTAGTTGAATATATTTCTGATTATTTCCAGGGAAAACAATTTATGCTGGGGGTTGAAGAATGAAAAAATTGATTTCAAGCATGAAAGAAGACTTTAAAAGATGTGAATTTTCTTCTCTTTCTAATGGAACAATAGGCGCTATGGAATTTATTTTAAATTATCCAAAAATTGAAAATTCCAAAATGGCTTACTTTTCTCCGATAAGAGGGTTCATTATTGAATTTGATTCTGATTTTGTAAAAGAATATGAAGGAAAGTATTTTGAACTTGATAGTGTTTCCAAATATCATTCATTTAAAAGTTTTAGAAATGCACTTTACAATAAAGAAATAAAGGAAATAGATGAAAAAGAGATAGAAAAGGTTCCAAAAGAGTATATAGAAAAAGCAGAAAGATATAAAGAAAAGTTTATGAAATTTGAAGAAGATATTAAAAAATCAAACAATTTCATTCCTATTCCTATCTGTCCAAAAAAAGAGGATATGTTAAGCAGAATCTTTAGAGTAGTTTATTCAAAAGTTATAGTCAATTACATATATCTTCTCACGTTTTTTACCACATTCAATGTTTGGAAAGAAAGTTATGTTTGTGGAAATGAAAATGTAGATTTCTATTGGAACAATAGTATGGTTTTGTTTGAATTTAATGTAGGATTAGAAAAAGTGAAATATATAGTTGCAAATATGGTTGATAGGGAATTGGAAGAAAGACTATCGGAAGGGAAGGAAAATGTTTCTTAGATATTATCTTTTTGCATTTTTAATTGTAATCTTTGGAAGACTGATAGGTTATCCCCTTGAAATTACTGTGTTTTTGGGATTTTTATCAATGATATATGGTTTTTCCATTTCATTATATAAAGAAATAAGAGAAATTGAGAATAATGAAGAAGATGAAGCAAGAGTCATGTTTTCTTTGATAGTTTCTTGTTTTTTGATATTATCTGTCTTGACAAGAAGTTGTAAATGTTCTATAAGTATGTATGTTCAGTTTATTATGGATTTGAATACAATAGCTTTGTCTTTAATGCTCTTAAACTTTAAAAGGAGGTATGGAAGTGATTGATTATATTTACAAACATCTTATAAAGAAAGGAATTTTTAACAAGATAATTTATCTTTCAACTGTTGACTTAATTGATGATACTTATTATTTGGTAGTGGGTGAAACAGAAGATGGTGAAAAAAGATTTTGTTATTTCCCTGAAACTATGATTAAAGATTTGGCTAATGGACAGAAAGAAGCAGAGGAATGGCTTACGATGAGTTTGAAATTTCATCCAGGGAATAAAGATGATGAATGGGAAGAACATTTGAAAACTCTTTTCAAAAGATTTAAGGAAGAATTAGATTCACCTTTAAAAAAGAAACAAATAGAAGCAATGGGAGAAGTAATTCTTAATCTGCTTAAATCCAAAAAACCTAAAAGAACTTGTAAAGATTGTAAATTCTGTATAAAAATAGATGAAGATACCAGGAAAAGAATAGAAGAAGAGAATCTATCAGTGGTAAAATTACTTGAAAAATATCCATATATATGTTTAATTCCTGATGAAATTATTCCTGTTTATGATACTGAAGATGAATGGTCAATTCAGGTTTTGTGGAGAACTATATTGATGACAGAAAGAAGTTTAGAGGAAAATTCATCTGATTGTAGATATTTTAAGAAAAGAGGTGAAGAATGAAATTAAATCATGTATATTCTAAGGTAATCAAATTTTTAGAAGCAGGAGAAAGCATCACTCCTTTGGTTTGTAAAGATTATTTCCATCTTTCGGAACATTATGATTATCTCTTTGAATTAATTGACGAAGTAGAAGAAAGAGAGAAAGATGCTAAATTTATTGCTATTCTTGAAAAGTTTGAGAATAAATTAGAAAAAGGAGATTATGATGGAATTAAGTTTTCTTTTAATTTGTTTAATGGTGATTATAATGCCTTTTTCTATTTTCTTAACAAAATAAATCCTGATAAACATGAAGTGATACTTCCGTGTGCTTTCAAATTCAAAAATCTTCTTGGAGCAGGTTTCTTTTCATTAAAAGAAACAAAAGAAATACCTTTTGAAGAATGCATAGGTTTTGGAATTATAGGATTACTATATATTCCTGAAAAGTTTGCTAATGATGATTTGATAGATGAAATAGGATTTTCAGTTTCCAAATTCTTTTCTAACTTTTCTGATGGTTTAGATATTCAGATAGGAATAAGATATATCAATGATTTAGAATATGATGATTATGTTCTGGAAGAAATGACAATAAAAGTGAAAGAGATAGATATTAAGAGAAGGATTTATGGCAACTTTTTTAAGCATCTTCCTGTTTATTTTCTTTTCAAAGATTATTCCTTTGATGAAATAAATAAAGAATTTGAAGTAAGATGGAAAATTTTTGAAGAACCTCTTGACAAAGAGGATAAGATGGTATAAATATTATTTCGCTAATGGGAGGTAGCTCAACAGGCAGAGCGGGGGACTGTTAATCCCCTGGTCGTGGGTTCGAACCCCACCCTCCCAGCCAAAAATAGAAAACAAAGAGCGGAGTGGAGCAAAAGGTAGCTCGTCGGGTTCATAACCCGAAGGTTGGGGGTTCGAGTCCCCCCTCCGCCATTTTTTTTTAGGAGAGGTGACCGAGTGGACGAAGGTGCCCGCCTGCTAAGCGGGTGATCGGTTAAAACCGGTCCGTGGGTTCGAACCCCACCCTCTCCGCCAACTGGGGAGGTAGCTCAATTGGGAGAGCACCTGGTTTGCAACCAGGGGGTAGTGGGTTCAAATCCCACCCTCTCCATCTAAAAGGAGGAAAGAATGATAAAAATAAACTTTTCCTGTGATTTGTGTCAGGAATCTAAAGAAATTAATATTTCCCTTCCTTTAATTTGTTCTCTTTGTGATGATTCAGAAGTAGGAAACAAGTATGCTTCTGTAAAGGACATCAAATCTTTTTTAAAATTCTTCTTTGAAGAGATAGGATTTTCCGTTTATTTCATTCTTTTAGAGCAAATTAATCCTGTTGTTTTCTATGTTGAACTTCTCTATGGAAAAACTGTTTGTAGAACGATAGATTTGGAAGTTTCACTATCAAAAAATACAATTTCTTTTATCAAAGATGGATATAAATTATCCCTACCAAGAAGAATTCTTGCTAAGCCATTTTATTCTGATGTGAATAAATCTCATCCAGGTTTTACGTATGCTTCTGTAATTATTTCACATTTTATTCTTTCAGGAGTTAAAGTTGCGAATAGTTTAACAAAGTCTCATAATGCAATAAGGATAAAAGAAAGCAAACATGATAGGATTTATTACTTTAGAAAATTGAAACAATTAATTGAATTTCTCCTTGAATTTAAGAACAGAAGAGAGTTAGAAGAAATATTCCTTTAGGGGTTGACAATTCAGTTATGTAGGTATATAGTAATCATAGAAGAAAGAAAATCGGAGGTAGGAAAGATGAGAATGGAACTTAAAAAAGCGATAAGAGGAAAGAAAGGAAATATCATTTTTATAGATGAGTCCGGTAAGGTTATGTTGCCTTACCGGACTTCTTTTATTTTGAAAGAAGGGGAAGAGTATATCATAAAGATTGCAGAAGAAAAGGAACGTTTCTTTAAAGTTATTCCCATCATGAAGAAACCTCTCCATTGGGTTTTCTTCTATTTTGGTAATGATGAAAATTACATTTATGATTCTAATAGTGAATTTATAAGAGGTCCCTTTACTGATATGCTTTTTGCTGAGTATCTCTATAAGATAATGCAGAAAAGAGAAGAATATAAGATAATATCCAGGAAAGAAGATAGAAAGAAAATAAGAGAATTGATTGAAAAAGTAAAAGAGAAAAAGGAAAAGGAAAGAAGAGAAAAGGAAGAAAGAGAAAGAAAAATAGAAGAATTCCTTTCCAAAATGGAAAGCATAGAGCAGGAAGAAGACATAATTGAAGTTGATGAATGGGTTGAAATAGATGCTACTTCCGTTCAGGGGAGAAGAGAGAGGGAGGAGGGGTATATTATAATTGAACCAAAGATTCCCGAAAATGTTGTAGAAGAATCTGATGCTTTGGAAGAATGCAGGGTAGAAGTTGCAAAAATGTTTAATGTTGATGTTTATTATGTTTCTGAAGATGAAAGATTGGTGAAGATAAGGAATTATCTTTTTAGGAAAAATTATAAGAAAGTTAAGATAGTCTTTTCTAAGGAAGCCAAAAAGAGATTGGAAGAAAGAGTAAAAGAAATGAGAGAAAATTTAAAAGGAACTGCTGTTGATGTTATGGTGATAAATGAAAAAGAAGGATTTATGAAGAAATAAAAGAATAAAGGAGGTATAAAAAATGCTCAGATTCAAAGTTAACAAGGACAATGGATGGTATCTTATAACCTTTTCGGAAATCAATGATGGAATATGGAAGGGAAGAGTTGAGAAATCTACAAAGAAAGAACTCAAAGATATTCCTATGCTAAAATTTAGAAGACCTAATATTTGGTTTGGGAATTTTGAGAAGTTTATGAATTTTTCTCTTAATGACTTATATGATAACCCAAATTGGTGGTGTTTGTCTAAACATGCCAGAAAATCCCTAATAGGGCAATTGATTAAAGGAGATGAATATGCAAGAGTATCTGCATGTAAATTTCTTACTGAAGCTAAAGTTTTGAAGGATGGAAATGTTCTTCCTTATAAATTTCTTCCAAATAAAGTTATCCTCTATCAGAATGAACTTGTATCTTTAAGGACTTTTATCCATCTTGAAATAGGAAGAAAGAGAATTGATGATGAATACCTTCCGAAAGTGATTGAAGTTGGTGGTAAAAAATTTTATTTCTTTCTTAATGTTTCTGAGGATGAAAAATATATTGTTGGTTATAGAGAACCATGTTCTTCATTTTCATACCATGAGGAAAAAGATTCTAATTTGCACATGGCATTGATAAGATTGTATAAATTCCTGGTAGATAATAAGTTAATATAATTTTAATTATTCTATTGACAAATTGGTTTATTTGGTATATATTATCTTTAGAAAGAAAAAAGGAGGTGTAGATAATGAATAAAAATCTTTCTTGTCTAAACTGTCAATTTTGTGTTCCTATTAGCAAAGAAATGGTAGAAAGAATACTTAATGAGTTTAATGAGACTTCTACTTGTTTTAGAAATGAAAATGAAGTAGAGAAGTTTTTGAAAAAGTATAGTTATATTTGTTTATTACCTAAGAGTTTTCTTCCCGTATTAAATTTTGCAAATAGTTATGAGTGTGAAGTAAACTTGTCTTTATTCTTCTTGAATAAGAAGCACCTTGACTTTGCAATAGATTGTGCATTTTTTACTGAAAGATTTGAAAAGATTGATAAATCTAAAATTTCTAAAGATAAAAGAGATGATGAGAATAAAACAAAAAAGGTAAAAATGAAAAAAGTTAAAGCAGAGAAAGTAAAAATTATATATGATTTATGTGGAAATAAAGATGAAAGGAAAACTCCTTTAAAGATAAAAGACAAATATATTCGCTCCTCAGAAAATCTTATAAATTTTATTAGGGAGTTCTTTAAAAAATTAGGATTAACTCCATTAACAATTAAAATTGAACAGTTTAATCCTTTGGTGTTGAATGTTAAGTATTCATTTGGTTATATTAATTGTGAAAGAAGAGAGATTAAAATGTCCTTATCAAGAAGAACAATTTCTTTTATAAATGGAGAGTATAAATTATCTTTACCAAGAAGAATTCTTGCTAAGCCATTTTATTCTGATATGAATAGTTCACATCCTGGATTGCTTTTTGCTTTTGTAGTAATTTCTCATTTCCTTTTTGATGATTTCAAAACAGCTAAGGGTTTAGTTAAACCTCATACTTCAATAAGAGTAAAAAAAGAGGGGAGGGTGGTGAGATGATACTAAAAATAAGAACATTCCCAGAAACTGCGTCTTCTGCTACACATGCTGTTATAGTTCCAAAATATGAATACAATCTATTTGAACAGTTTAAGAAAAAGAGAAAAATCAAAGTCACGATAGATGAGCAGGTGTTTAATCATCAAATATACAATCCTGAAGACATCATAAACTTCTACGCTAATATGGCGTTTATAAACGATTGTCTTGATACTTATATTCAAAGACTTCAAAAAATTTACGATAAAGACATAACCATTAAAATAGAAGAAATTGATCCATGGCTTCTTATAAATCATCAAGCAATTGTTTCCCTTAAAGGAAATCCAGAAGTTAAAGGTGCTTTCTTTGCAGATTTAGCACATTGGATAATCAAAAATGGATTGTGCATTTTCTATGATATGGATTATTGGTTCTATGACATGATGAAGCAAGGAAAAATAAATCTTAAGCATTATGTTTTAAATCAAATTCTGATTGATAGTGATTGGAACATTTCTCTTAACGGAAATGTGTATGTGTTATGGGATTATAAATGGAAATTTGGACAGGTCCGAGTCTGTTTTGATGAGAAGGAAGAACCTGAAATTCCAGAAAACATAGAAGTTAAGATTACGAATAAGTGTAAAAACAATTGTCCATTTTGTTATACAAATTCAACTCCTGATGGTGAACATGCTGATATAGAACCTATAATAGAATATTTTTACCCATCATTTGGAATAAGAGGTTTGCCTTATGCCGTGTTTGGTGGTGGAAATCCTATTGAACATCCAGAAATATTTGAATTGATAAATGAGTTTGTTGATAAATTTGATGATAAAAGAGTAGGAATGACTTTGAAAGATACTGATTTAGTTGAAACAAACATAAAGTTAGATGGTATTATTGCAAGGTTGTTCTCCATAGGAATATCCTATTCTGATAAAGAAGCACTTGGAAAAGCATTAGAAAATGTGTTTACTATCAATCCGAAAATCTATGTTGGAATTCATGTTATAAACGGAATTCACAATGAAGAGAATATAAAAGAAATAGAAGAAGTTATAGAAAATGTAAAAGTAAAGAATGATATTACAAGTTATTGTGCTATAATTGTTCTTGGATTTAAACAGAAAGGAAGAGCGAAAGATTGGAAATTTAAGAATACTATATCCTTAGATAGACTTTTCAAATCATCTATATATAACATTGGATTTGATACACTTGGCTATGAGCAACTGAAAGTGAAAGACTACATATTTGAAAGAAATGATTCTGAATGGGATGCGTGGAGGGAATGGATAGACCTTGCTTATCTTGGTCAGGATGGTGAATATTCTATGTATCTTGATGCTGTTGAATGGAAAATACATCCATCTTCTAACCATGATGAAAGTTTTGTTGCTGAAAATATAGTTGAAGACTATAAAATGATTAGAAAGTTTATTGGAAAAAGGGAAATAGCCGAAAAGATAGAAAGAATTAAAAATGATGAATAATAAAATAAAGTTTAAGAATTTCCCTTGACAAATTGGATAATTGTGTATATTTTATTGGCAAATTCAGTGGAGGTGAGTAATGAAAGTAATAACAATTTGGCATTCACCAGATGATACTGAAAGAGAAATTAAAGATGTATGGTATCAATTTTATGTGGAAGATTTTGAAGATGGAAAGTATAAGATAAAAGATATTATAGAAGAAGCGAAAAAGATTTTGGAAATTATAGTTACTTCTAATGGTGATAAAATAAGAGAAGTTGAAAAAGAATATGTTTTTGAGAGATTTAAAATATACAAGAATTTTATTGTTAAATCAAATGATTTTGATATAATTGTGGAAACAGCTGAACCTTATTTGTTTGAAAATACTTGACAAGTGGAAAGAAAAAGATTAAATTAATACTTGTGGGTCAAAGGGAGTTCCTTTTCAACCACCCGCTAAGTGGAAATTACTCCCAGACCCACAACTAAAAAGGAAAGGCAAAGGAAGTTCCTTAGCAATTATGTTGCAACTTTACTTCCTGCCTTTCCTTTTTTTATTATTTGCTATTGACAAATCGGACTTTCTGGTATATTTTCTTTTTTAGAAATGAGGAAGTAGCTCAGTTGGTAGAGCAACGGACTTTTAATCCGTTGGTCGGGGGTTCGATTCCCCCCTTCCTCATTAAAGGACATCTGAATAGTATAACATTTTACAACATAGAATAACACATACTATCCAGATGTCCTTCGCTACCACCATAATGGTGGTAGGAATTACTACCCGTTATCCACCGTAAGATGGACTCACGGGATACTTTTAATGGTCTTTAAAAAGACCTTTAATAAAGTTTTAATTTTGCTTGATTTAATTCTTTTCTAATGTATATTTATAGTAAGAAATTTTAGGAAAAGTTTTTAAATTCAAAACTGTTGGAAGGAGGTATAAAAATGTATAAAACATGGCTGTATGATTTTCATGAAATGGGTGATTTAGATTTTGTTGAAAATTGGAAGTATGATGAAGAAGAGAAAAATTTTGAAATAAATGGAAGATGGCGTTATAAAGGTGTTTATTTTCCTGTTTCCATATGGGGAAAAACGAAAAACTTTCTTAAAGAAATTAATAATGTTGAAGATATTTTAGAAGCAGAATGGGAAGACTACTTTATTGATATAAGTGATAGTTTAGATGAAATTTATTTTGATGATTACCTTTTAAAAGAAATAGAAGAGTATGAAAAAGGAAAGGAAATTGATGAGGATGATAGCTTGATGTTGATTTTTGAACATGCGGAACCTGATGGATGGTATGATTTGTGCCCTATTCTCCTTGAGAAATTGGAAAGAGATTTTCCCAATACTTACAAAAAAGTGAAAAAAATACTTGACAAGTGGGAAGGAAAAGATTAAATTAATAGTTGTGGGTCAAAGGGGGTTCCTTCTCAACCACCTTTTAAGTGGAATTACTCCCAGACCCACAAATTAAAGGGGAAGACAAAGGGAGTTCCTTCCTACAATCAATTTGGATTTTTACTCCCTGTCTTCCCCCCTTAAAATTTAAGGGAGGTGTTCTTATGAAAGCAGTATTTTCAACAGCAATTCCCAGGGATGTTCAAAAGTCTTCTCTTTTCCTTTTTAATTCCTTTGTAATTCCCAGGGAAGATATTATTCCAAAGTCTCCTGAGAACTATTATACAAATGAAAAGATAGGAAAATATGGTCTTGTTTTCCATAAACTTTTGAAAAATAGAGAAGATTTCTATCTTAAAATATATCTTGAACTTTATCCTTTTACCAAAGTGAATAATACATTCTGGACTTTCTTTGATACTATTCAGAAAGAAGAGGATGGAACAAGAATATTTTATCAGTTAACTCATTATCTTACAACTTATGGTGCTGAATATTTAGGAATAAAGGAACTCATAAAAACATACATTCCAAATGAGAAATATGGTATAGATGCAGAAGGATTTATTAAAAACATAAAAATCATTTCAGCTATAAATCTCATGGAATTAAGAAATAAGGTTTATGAACTTTTAAATGTGGATAGAGGATATTCAAATCAACAGATAGAGTATATACTTACTCTCGTAAAGTTTCTTTTCAAGAGAGGCTATTTCACAAAGAGTGAGATCCTTGATATTAAGAATAGGGATCTTCTTGTTAAAATCTGTGATATGTTGGATTTGCTCCCTCTTGATTTTGATTTGTTCTTGCATTTTGCATTTCAGAAATGGTTTAATTCAAGGAAAATCAAGTCCCGTTCTCTCTTAGAAAGAATTAGGAGAGATTATAATTTTGTCCATGAATTTGAACGATATGTAGAAGAATTCGGTGAAGATGGAATGAAGGAAATGGCAAGGTGTTTTAGGAGGAATAAGGAAATTATACTTGCAGTTAAAACATCTAATTTTGAGATTTCTCCAAAGTTGAGGAAAGCAATAAACAAAGCAAAGAAACTTTCCGATAAAGGTCTTCATGAACCTGTTAGAATTAAACTAATAAGAGATATGTATATAGATGATTTTGAGAAGTTAGTTGAAAAATCCAAATTGTCTGATTTGGTTAAGTATTTGGTTTATTTCAGGAAACTTAAAAACAATATTGCAGGTTATATCATCCGCAATGGAAAAGTATGGATAGAATCCGAAAAGGAATTGGTTTTTTATAGAAAGGATCAAATGTATATGGAAATAGTTGAGGAGGAATTAAGAAAAAGAATAGAGAAAATTTTTGGTGATATAAAGGTTCATTCTAAACACATTATAGCACTTCCAACTTCAATGACTCATTTTATAGGAAATGTTCCTCTATTTTCATCTTTTGAATTTGATAAAAATAGATATATGCTCATAGGAATTCATTGGTTTAACCTTAAAGATG
>Ga0256837_1000929_pt1 | contig 21887 bp, 17 predicted proteins | sample 4562384metaG_FD_185976 | JGI IMG/M metagenome (GOLD analysis project Ga0256837, IMG submission 185976) | Hydrothermal vent microbial communities from Guaymas Basin, Mexico - 4561-384 | ecosystem: Environmental > Aquatic > Marine > Hydrothermal vents | place: Mexico: Guaymas Basin | collected...
TTCTTACTTTATGTTTTTCATACATCTCATAAGGTAGAGCATATAAAAAAGCCTCTTTATTTAAAGTAGAGTGAAAAGAGGTATCAAAAACTGCAACCTGCTTTACATCGGGGGCTAATTGTTTAGATACTAAGATTCCATCTAAATTTGCTGGATTATGAAGAGGAGCTAAAGGGATTAACTCTTTTATTTTAGATATGACATTATCATCTATCAGTGTAGATTTTGAGAAAAATTCACCACCATGAACCACTCTATGCCCTATCGCACCTAGTGAACTAAACTCTATACCTTTTTGTTTTAACTCTAAAACTATATTTTCTAAACCCTCATGATGATTTTTTATAGAATTACCAATATCTTCTATCAAAATATCAACAAGAACCTCTTTAGTATTAGCATCAAAAAGTTTAAATTTTATAGATGAGCTTCCTGAATTTATAACTGCTATTTTAGAATCCATTATTTTTGTCCTGCTTGTATAGCTGTAATCGCTATGGTATTTACTATATCTGACACTAAACAACCACGGCTTAAATCATTTATAGGTTTATTTAGCCCTTGTAAAACTGGTCCTATCGCTACAGCATCACTTGAACGCTGAACAGCTTTGTAAGTGTTGTTCCCTGTATTTAAGTCTGGAAATATAAATACATTTGCTCTACCAGCTACTTTTGAATCTGGAAGTTTTTTTGCTGCTACTGCTTTGTTTATCGCAGCATCATACTGAATTGGTCCTTCTACTAAAAGCTCTGGGTCTTTCTCTTTTATGATTCTAGTTGCTTCTCTTACTTTTTCTACATCAGCCCCTGTTCCACTCTCACCAGTAGAGTATGAAAGCATCGCTACTTTTGGTTCTATACCAAATGATTTAGCTGTTTGAGCAGATGAGAGTGCTATCTCTGCTAACTCTTTATCATTTGGGTCTTTATTTACAGCACAATCACCATAAACTAACACTTTTGTTTTTAAACACATAAAGAAAACACTAGATACTATAGAGGTTTGAGGTGTTGTTTTTATAATTTGAAGTGCTGGACGGATAGTATCTCCAGTTGAGTGTATAGCTCCACTTACCATCCCATCTGCATAACCTAATTGAACCATCATAGTTCCAAAGTAATTTACATGAATCATAGCATCTCTACTAGCTTCTATAGTTAAACCTTTTGCTTTTCTAAGTTGATAAAAATACTCTACAAACTCATCCATAAGCTCTGAAGTGCTAGGGTCTATAATGGTAGCCTTACTTAAATCAAGCCCTAATCTTAAATAATTAGCTTTTAATTTTACACTATCTCCTATAAGAACTATATCTGCAACATCACGGCGAAGAATTATCTCTGCTGCTCTTAAAATTCTCTCATCATCACTCTCAGGTAAAACTATTCTTTTTTTATTTGAAGATGCTAAATCAAAAAGTTTATACTCAAACATCATTGGTGTCATAATATCGTTTTGAGTATTTGCGATCTTTTTCTCTATAGCTTCTATATCTACACTAGAGTTAAATAACCCTAATGCTAAAGCTATTTTTCTTTCACTTTTTACTCTGATTCTAGCATGCAGTTTAGATATAGCATGAGCTGTTAAATATGTATCAGTTTCAACAGATAAAACAGGTATATGAAAACCCTCTAAACCTAAAATCAATTTTTTAATATTTGGGTGAACTTCCATACCAAAAGGGAAAATAATTCCACTAATATTTGGGTAAGTATTTGAGTATAAAGCCCCTAATAACCCAAGTATAATATCTGATCTATCAGCAGGAACAATTACTAAATCATCCTCTTCTATATGGTCTAAAAAATTATCTAAAGTTAATGCTGCTACTTTTACATCTTTTATAACTCTAGTATGGTCTTTTTCACCCATGATTAAAGATTTAGTATCTAAACTATCTATAACATCTTCGATTGTTAGTAAATTTAACTCCTCTATCTCTCTAAAAAGATAAGTTGTTAAATTATAATTTTCTAATTTTAATTCTAATTCATTATATTTTTTATCATCAAGTCTATTTACAAATGTACTAAAATGGGTACACCCCTCACAAACAGAGTTATCATTCTCAATTTGGATTCTCTCATAAACCTCTTGAGCTGTTATCTCTTTAGCATTTATTATATTTATATATGGTGATGAAAAGTTTTGAGCTATTTTTACATTTAAGTCATAACTAATTGTTGAAGTTAAAAAAGAGCGACGAATCCCTTCACACAGTACAAAATCATACTTTGCCTCTAACTTTTTAAATTTAGTGATTAGCTGATTTATAAGTGTATTTATTTGATTTGATGCTATCATCCCCTCAACATATTCAATATCAAAACCGTAACAATCTTCATACTCCATATCAAGATTATATTTTTGTAAAATGAAGTCTATATCTCCATCTCTAACATCTTTTGAAAAGATTATAGGTCTAAAAAAAGCAACACGGTGCAAATTTCTTTTTAGAATCTCCATCATACCCATAGATACAAATAGAGTTCCAGCATTTTTTTCCTGAGCCGATATATATAGTGATTTTATTTTCATAATTTTATTATAGCCATAGCGATTAAAAAATAGTATAATAATCAAAAAAATTTGGAAATATTATGAACAAACAAAACTTAAATCCAAAAGAGTTAATGATAAGTAGATATGAAGCTTTTGAAAAAGAGGATTGGGACTATATTGCTAACACCTCAACAAACCAAACAGTAGAAGATTTAAAAAACTCTCCAAAAATGGAGTGGCTAAAACTTGATGTTTTAGATTCTTATGAAAATATCGTAGAGTTTAAAGCTTACTACAAAATCGATAATAAAATAGAAGTTTTACACGAAAAAAGCACTTTCATCCAAATAGATGGTGAGTGGAAATATAAAGATGGCACACTCTACAACACTAAAATATTAAGAAATGAGAGTTGCCCCTGTGCTAGTGGAAAAAAATTTAAGAAGTGTTGTGGCTAAAACCTCAACACATATAATACTCCACACTATACCTTAAATCATCATCCAAATCAGTAGCACTACCTAAAAACCATTCTAAATAACCTCTATCACTCATAACAACATCTTCTATATATCTACCATTATATTTTCCAAAATTTAGCTTTTCTAGTAAAACTTTTTTTGAACTTAGCTCTATCATCTCACCATCAATAACCATCTCTTTTAAATAATCATATAGATTTTTTATCACTATCACATCACTTTGAGAATTATGTGTAGATATAGCTGTTTGTTCTTTTTTATAGATTCTGAGTTCATATCTTAAAAATTGTAAAGAGAAAAATTCACACTCTGGAATCAAATGTTTTGTGACTCTCATAGTATCTATGATTTTACCTTCCCAGAAGAAACCTATGCTATTTAATTTTTCTAAATCAAACTTAATATTATGACCAATAAGAATATTCTCATCATTGTTGTTTTCTAGTAAAAATTTATAAGTTTCACTCTCTTTTAGTTTTACATTATCTTTAATCATCTCATTTGTTATATGGTTTATACTAGAAGCTAAAGATGGTATCTTTTTACCCTCATTTACTAAATCGTATTTAGATATAGTTTCATCTTCTAAAATTGCCATTAGTGCTATAGAAATTATTTTATCTGTAGATTCTAAACCTGTTGTTTGTGTATCTAAAAAAATCAACATCAAACTACCCTCCACTCTTTTTAATTTCTAAAGTATAACAAAAAAAGAGCTTCTTAATATTAGTATGTGTATAATCTAACCGTATGAAAAAAATATCTTTTACAAAAAACTTCCATTTGGAGATACCTATGAAAAAGTTAATTATGATTCCTCTTTTAATATCAAATATATTAGCAACTGATGAGTTTAACATTGGTGATGACTTTCTTAGTTCACTTGATGAAGTTAGTGAAATTGCCACAAAGACTAAACTAAATATTGATGATACTCCATCATTTGTTACTGTTTTACATAGCGATAAATTACAAAAACTTGGTATAGAAAATATTTTTGAAGCATTAAATTTAGTGCCTGGGGTAGAATTAAAAAAAGAATTAACAGGTGTTCCTGTAATTATCTTTCGAGGTGTAACTCAAAAAAGTGAAGTTAAACTTATGATTGATGGTGTAACGATCAACAATTCATACAGAGGTTCTATCTATTATTTTCTTGATTTTCCAATTGAGATAATAGATAGAATCGAAGTTATTCGTGGTGCAGGATCAGTTTTATATGGTTCAGGAGCTATTAGTGGGGTTATCAATATCATCACTAAGTCTTCTGAAAAATCTGCTAAAAATTTAATTTTTACTAATATTTCAGATTCTAAAAATGGTATAGGTGCGTTAGTATCTACAAATATTGCTAACTTTAAACTATCTTTAGATACTTATTATCAAAAAAGTGATAAAACTATTTTTATTGGTAAAAATATAAGTGGTCAAACTGGTGATACAGATAGACATTTAAAAGATTATTCAGTAGGTATAAATCTAAGTGATGATTATTTTACATTTTTAGGTAGAATCAAAAAATCAAATATTGGAACTGCTTATGGTTTTTTAGGTGTTTTAGATACAAACCTAAATAATTACAATGTTCAAAATGATTCAATATTTACACAATTATCATATAAAAATAATCTAAATAAAGATAATAAAATCACTTTATTATCTGGTTTCCATGCATACAAACAATGTGCGAATATCCAACATCTAAAACCAGCAATATTTAATACTAATTATAAAGAAAAAAGTTTTTATAGTGAGATGAATCTATTTTCTACATCTATCACAAATAATGAACTTTTAGCAGGTTTAAAATATGAGTCTTCTGAGACAGTAACAAGTGAATGGTTCTTTGATACAGTACCATATACACCTATATCAGATTCTACTTTATCAAGAGAAACATACTCTTTTTATCTAAATGATAAATATTCTATATCTCCAAATTTTGATCTATCTGCTGGATTTAGATATGACAACTATTCAGATTTTGGGAACTCTTATTCACCAAATATTGGTTTAGTTTATAGAGTTAGCGAAAAAATAAAATTAAAAGCTTTATATTCAAATGCTTTTAGAGCGCCATCTTGGATTGAGTTAACATCAAATGCCAATCTTCAAGCTGAAAGCTCAGATAGTATTGAAACAGGAGTTGTATTTAAACACTATCAAAATAATGTAATTAGAGTTAATTTCTATGCAAGTAAGATTAATCATATGATTACAAAAAATCCTGCTACAAAAAAATATATTCAAAATTCTGAAAATAATTTTTTAGGAACAGAATTAGAATATATCTATTCACCAACTAGCCAATTAGAATTAAATCTTTTTACATCTTATATCAAAGCAACAGATGATAATAGTGATGATTTAACCAATATAGCAAATATTTTAATATCTAGTAGCTTAACTTATGAATTAGAATCTGGTTTTACTTTTGGCTCATTAGTTAAATATGTATCAAGTTCTAAACGCTCTATAGATGATACAAGAGAAGATATGGATAGTTCTATTATTTTAAACCAAACTATATCTTACTCGTTTAAAGATTTTACAGCATCTTTAATTGTAAAAGATTTATTTAATTCTGGTAAATATTATGCACTTGAAAAAAATAGTTATGAAACTGATTTTGATGATGATGGTAGAGCTATTATGCTAAAAGCATCATTGGAGTTTTAGAGTGAAGTTTTTAATTTTAATATTTTTATTTACATCATCAATCTTTGCTGTTACTATAAAAGATTCACTATTGAAGATTCATGCTACTCTTGTTCCTAAACTTTATCTGATGGATCATTCATACAAAAAAAAGATAAAAGATGATTCTATAAAAATAGTTATCACATATAACAATTCAAATTATAAAAGTGCATTATCTCTAAAAAATAAAATAGAATCAAAATATGATAATGGACTAGCTGACTATAAAGTAACTGTTAAACTAAGTTTATATTCTGAACTAACTAATAACGATGCTAATATTTATTATATTTTTCCAAGTAGTTCCAAAAATATAAAAAATGTTGTCAAAAAAGCAAATGAAAATAAAGCATTAACATTTTCTTATTTGGAAGATGATTTAAAATATGGTGTTATGATTTCATTAGTAATTGGTGTAAAAGTAAAACCTATTTTAAACTTAAATGCTATAAAACTTCATAACATATCGTTTCGTCCTATACTTCTAAATATTTCAAATATTTATAGAGAAAAATATATAGGACTGAATTTAACAAAGGCTAAACTGACATGAAATTCAACATCCATTCCATAATATTTAAAACACTTTTTCATCTTATAACATTTTCAACTATATTTATTATTTTTATATCATTTAGTGCTAAATCTGTATTTAGTACAGCATATATGAACCTTGAAAAAGAAAAAATCTCTATTATCACAAAAAATATAATGCCCTCTATTGCTCTAAATGTTAATTTTGGATTTATGAAAGCTATTGAAGATATTGCAAATACTACTCTTGAAAATGAGAATGTTTTACTTTTAAAAATAACATCTAAACAATATAATATGCATTTAACTTACACACAACATAATCAGACAATTGAAGATTATAAAAAAGAGAATGAATTTGTAATTATCTCAGAACTTACAGATCCTACTACACAAAAAGATATTGGTGAAGTAACTTTAGTTTATTCTAACGATTCTTATGAATCATATATGAGAACTTTTTATAAACTATTTTTCTTAGGGATTTTAGCTTTTAGTATATCTATAATAGTGTTAGCTTATCTACTTTTTAAATCATTAAGGAATTTAACTAATCTTGACCATTGTTTAAAAAATTTCAAACCGGAAGAACCTCAAAAATTCAAATTATCTATCTCTTCTAAAGATGAAATTTCATCAATAGCTATATCAGCAAATATTATGATTGATAATATTATTAAATATTTAGATTATTCAAAAGAGTTAACAACACAACTATCTCAAAATCAACTACACTTAAAAGATGCTCAAAGAATAGCTAATATTGGAAGTTGGGAATACGATATAACAAAAGATTCCCTTATGCTTAGTGATGAAGTATATAGAATTTATGGATTAAAAAAGAGTGTTGTTCTCGACTGGAGAACTTTTAATGAATTTATAACAGATGGGCATAAAGAGTATATCGATAGTGTTTTACAAAATGCTATTAAAAATGGTTCTGTATTTGATATTAAATATGAAATTAATGTTAAAAATAAAATTATTGATATTCATACAAGAGGTAAAGTAAGAAAAAAAGCCAATGGAAATGTAAAAATAACTGCTGTTAGTATGGATATATCAGAAGAGACTAAAAATAAAAAAATCATTGATAAATTAGCTTATTATGATGCTTTAACAGAATTACCAAATAGATCTTTACTCAAAGATAGAGCTATAAAAGCTCTTCAAAATGCTTCAAGAAATCAAAACAGTAAAGTAGCTATGATATTTTTAGATCTTGATCACTTTAAACTTATAAATGATACTTTAGGGCATGGAACAGGTGATAAACTTTTAATCTATGTTGCAAAATTACTACTAGAACAAGTTAGAGAATCTGATACGGTTGCAAGAATTGGTGGTGATGAGTTTATTTTATTATTACCAAATATAAAATCTATAGAAGATGTTGAAAATATAGCTAAAAAAATTCTAAGAGTTTTTCAAGGTCAACATAATATTGAAGATCATCAACTATATATCACTACAAGTATGGGAGCATCTATCTACCCTGATACCTCTAGCGATATGGATGAGCTTATAAAAAATGCTGATACAGCAATGTATGATGCAAAACAAGATGGAAGAAATAAATATAAAATTTATGCAAAAAGTATGGGGAATTATATCTCTACTCAGATGCTAATAGAACAAGATTTGAAAAAAGCTGTAAATACTAAAACAGAATTAGAGGTTTATTACCAAGCTAAAATAGATACAAATACAAATAAAATTTCTGGTGCTGAAGCTTTAATTAGGTGGAATCATCCAATAAAAGGTTTAATTTTCCCTGATGATTTTATCAATGTTGCTGAGAGTACAGGTATTATCTTAAAAATGGGTAATTGGATTATTGAACAATCAATTATTCAACTAAAAGAGTGGGATAAACTTGGATTTAAAGATCTTAAAGTTGCTATAAATCTATCACCTAGACAATTCCAAGATAATAACTTAGTATCTTTTATCTATAACATGATAGAAAAGTATGATATTAATCCAAAAAATTTAGAGTTTGAGATCACAGAAACTATGTCTATGACAAATATGGATGCAACATTAAGAGTTTTAAATGAGCTTAAAAATATTGGTGTAAGTATAGCTATAGATGATTTTGGTACAGGTTATTCATCTTTAGCTTATTTAAAAGAGTTTCCAGTAAATACACTTAAAATTGATAAATCATTTGTGATGGATATGATAAAAAATGATGGTGATAAAATTATTGTTCAAACTATAATTACAATGGCTCACTCACTTGGTTTCACAACTGTAGCTGAGGGTGTTGAGAGTTTAGAACATATTGAAATACTTAAAAGTATGAAGTGTGATGAGCTTCAAGGGTACCATTTTTCAAAAGCTATTCCAAAAGATAAATTTATCCAATTTTTACAAAACTACACTTGCAAATAAGCAATCTTTGCTATAATAGCAATAATTAAAATTTGCTATTTAACAAAGAGAAATATGGATTACTTACAGATAGAAGGGATTGATTCCCTTAACGGAACTATTAAAATTTCAGGTGCTAAAAATGCATCTTTACCGCTTATAGCTATGACTATCATAGCAAAAAATCGTGTTAATATTAAAAACTTACCAAATGTTGCAGATATAAAAACTCTTTTAAAATTGTTATCAAATCTCGGTGCAGAGTGTGGGGTTAAAGATGATAAAACAACTATAGACACGACTCCCCTTCATGAAACAAAAGCTACTTACGACATTGTAAAAACTATGAGAGCATCGATTCTTGTTCTAGGTCCTATTTTAGCTAGATTTGGTCATTGTGAAGTTTCCCTTCCTGGTGGTTGTGCAATTGGGCAAAGACCTATTGATTTACATCTAAAAGCATTAGAACAGATGGGTGCAAAAATAAATATTAAAGCTGGTTACATAGAAGCTACTGCACCAGATGGTCTAAATGGTTGTGATATTATTTTTGATAAAATAACTGTAACTGGAACAGCAAATATTGTTATGGCAGCTGCAATTGCAAATGGTAAAACAACACTTACAAATGCTGCAAGAGAACCAGAAGTGGTACAACTATGTGAAGTTTTAAACAACAGTGGTGTTCGTATAGATGGTATAGGTAGTGCTATTTTAACTATATATGGAACAGGTGGGGAACTTGTAGATATAAAAGATTTTTCTATCATTCCTGATAGAATTGAAGCTGGAACATACTTATGTGCTGGAGCGATTACAAGATCTGAAATAACATTAGAAAATGTTGATGCTACTCACCTAGGTGCAGTTTTATCAAAACTTGAAGAGATGGGAAGTAGTTTTACAATTAAAAAAGATTCTATAACTATCCATCCATCAAAAGATATAAAACCGGTAAAGATTATAACTCAAGAATACCCAGCATTTCCAACAGATATGCAAGCTCAATTTATGGCATTAGCTACACAAGCAGATGGTGTTTCTATAATTGAAGAGAGGTTATTTGAGAACCGTTTTATGCATGTAAGTGAATTACAAAGAATGGGAGCAGATATATCTTTAAATGGTCACACTGCAACTGTTAATGGTAAGTCAAAACTAAGTGGTACAGATGTTATGGCAACTGATTTAAGAGCTTCTAGTGCTTTAGTTTTAGCTGCTCTTATATCTGAAAATACTACTAATATCCATCGTATATATCATCTTGACCGTGGTTATGATTCTTTAGAAACTAAACTTAAAGGTGTTGGAGCTAAAATAGATAGACTTAAAGAATAACTCTATAAAATAGGTTTATTCTTCAAATATAATCATCTCATAAACACTTTTTTTTGTAACAAGTGCTTTATTTGGTGATACTGAATGTGTAGTTGATGCTTTTAAAAGATCATCTCTAAGATCTGATATCTCACTTTCCATAGAATCAACATTATCTTTAAGTCTTAAAATAATATCAACCCCAGCAATATTTACACCAAGCTCACGAGTTAATCTTAAAATCATTTTTATCTTGTCAATATCTTTTTGAGAATATAATCTTATACGACCATTTGAACGGGATGGACAGATGAGATTCTCTCTCTCATACTGTCTTAAAGTTTGTGGATGTATATCTAATAATTTAGCAACAATACTTATTAAATAAACTGGTTCATCATACTGATGTATCATATTTTATCCCTTAATCTTTAGGTAATTTTTCTTTCATCATCTCAACTAAATCATCATCTAATTCATCAATTTGAGGTAAAACAATATTTGCCTTTAAGTATAAATCACCACGAACTTTAGTTTTACGATTCATAGCACCCATCTCTCTAACACGAAATCTTTGCCCATTTTTAGTATTTTGAGGAACTTTTAATTTTATCTCTTTATCTAATGTTTGAATAGCTATCTTCTCTCCAAATAATGCTGCATATAAAGATATATCAAAACTCTTAACAAGATCATCATCCTCTCTAACATATTCAGGATTTGAAGCAACAGTAATCTTTAAAAATAGATCTCCAGCCATCCCTGATTGAGCATGACCTTTACCTTTAACTCTCATCTTTTCGCCACTTTTTACACCAGCAGGAATCTTTATGTCAAATCTTTCACCATTTACAGAAACAGAGTGTGAACCACCTAAAATAGAAACATTAAAAGGTATTGTAACACTTGTTTGAATATCTAAGTTTGGCTGTTGTTGTCTTTGACCTCCACCGAAGCCTCCGCCACCAAAACCACCGCCGAAGCCACCAGCTCCACCAAATCCTCCACCACCAGAGAACATTTGTCTTAAAATATCATCTAAATCAGCACTTCCGGCACTCCCATGAGAACGGGAAAAATCACTAAAATTTTGTCCACCAAACATATTATCACCCATCTGGTCATATTGTCTTTTTTTCTCTTTATCACTTAAAATCTCATAAGCAGAATTTATCTCTTTAAACTTTTCCTCTGCCGATGCTTCTTTATTTACATCTGGATGGTACTGTCTAGCTAACTTTCTATATGCTTTTTTTATCTCTGCTTCAGAAGCCGTTTCAGTAATTTCTAGTGTTTTATATAATGATTTTGCCATATTTTTATCCTAAAATTGTTTATTAATTATGTGCTGGATTATATCATAAGAGTTGAGTGGAAGTCAATCAAGGTAGTTTTATTTTTAAAGTAAATAAGAAGTTTAATATATAAGAAAGTTATAAAACTTTCTTATATAATTTTTTTAATGTAAAAAGTGACGAACTTCTGAGAAGTATAAACTCATACCAAACTCATTAGCAGCATCTATAATCTCTTCATCTCTGATACTTCCACCAGGTTCTATAACATTTTTAACACCAGCTGTTGCTGCTGCATCTATAGAATCACGGAATGGGAAAAATGCTTCAGATGCTAGAGCAGCACCAGTTACATCAAGACCCATATCTTTTGCTTTTTTCAAAGCACATTGAGCAGCATCAACTCTTGATGTCATACCCATACCAACAGCTACCATAGCTGAATTTTTAACATAAATAACACAGTTAGATTTAGTTAATGATGCTACTTTGTAAGCTATCTCTAAATCTTTCATCTCTGCTTCAGTTGCTTTGTTTTTAGAAACTAACTTAGCGTTTTTAACTTCATCAGCTCCAACTTTATCAGCATCTTGGAAAACAAATCCACCATCTATATGTTTAAAATCTTTTTTATCATCAGCTAAAATTAGTTTATCACTTCCCATCTCAAAAAGTTTAATTCTTTTTTTCTTAGCAAAAACCTCTTGAGCTTCTTCTGTAATTTTTCCAGCTATAACAACTTCTAAGAAAATCTCATTCATTTTTTCAGCTAACTCTTTAGTTACAACACCATTAACAGCTACAACACCACCAAAAGCAGAAACTGGGTCACATTTAAGTGCTTCTACATAAGCATCTAAAAGATTATCTTTTATAGCAAAACCACAAGGATTACCATGCTTAGAGATACAAACAGCATTATCATCACCAAAACCAGCAGCAATTTTAACAGCACCGTTAAGGTCATTTAAGTTATTAAAACTTGCTTCACCTTTTAGTGTTTTAAAGTTGTTTGAGAAATGTTTATCAAACTCATATAAAGCACCTTTCTGATGAGGGTTTTCACCATAACGAGTTGCCATAACTTTGTTTCCAACGATAAATTGCTTCTCACCAAAACCATCATTGAATCTTTCATTCATATAGTTAGCTATCATAGAATCATAAGCTGCTGTATGCTCATAAGCTTTTATCATATAACCACGACGGAAATCTTTTGTATTTTTTTCATTCTCTATTGCATCTATAACTTCAGCATAATCTTCAACATTTGTTACTATGATAACAGCATCGAAATTCTTCGCAGCTGAACGAACCATAGCTGGTCCACCGATGTCGATATTTTCGATAATCTCATCAAAATCTTCAGTTTTTTCGATTGTTTCTTTGAATGGATAAAGATTTACACAAACTAAATCTATAGATTCTACACCTAACTCTTTTGCTTGGTCTAGGTGTGATTGTTTATCACGACGGTGTAAAATTCCACCATGAACAAAAGGGTTTAAAGTTTTAACACGACCCTCAAAACACTCTGGAAATTTTGTAACTTCATCAATCTCAATAGCTTTAATTCCAGCTTCAACTAACTTTTTATATGTTCCACCTGTTGAGATTATCTCATAATCATTTTTTACTAATGATTTACAAAAATCAACTATACCTGCTTTATCACTAACACTTACTAATGCTCTTTTCATGAATGACCTTATCAAAATTAAATTATGGAATGTTATCGAAATTGTGTTTAGAGGATGGTAAAAGTGAGTTAAGACTCACTTTTAAAGAGGATGGATATATTAGATTATTTTACAAGTTTATCTAATAATCCAATATTTTCAAAATTATTTGTAACTATAAGTAAACCTATATATGAATCAACCATCTCATAGATATTTTCTATATATTTATATTTTACTTCATAAAGTTTATTTTTAGCATCGCTTAAATCTATAACACTTTTTAAACCATGCTCATACCCCTGCTCTACAGAATCTACATACAATAATGCTGATTCTAAGGCATCTTGATATATAGAAACAGATTCTGAAGATGCTTCAAATAGAGCTAAATACTCATCATATTTTACCTGTATCTCTTTTTGAGTATCGATAAGTTCTTCATTTGTTGCTTGAGAATTAAGTTCTAACTCCCTAACTCTTGAAGATATACTTCCACCACTATAGATAGGTATATTTAACACTAACATTGCACTTCGTGTATCTTTATATAAAGAATCTGATGTTGGATCATCTGTTTCATATCCAGATACTGATATATCTAAATCTAATCTAGGATAATGTGCAGAAAATGCATTATCTATATCTTTTTTAGATAATTTTAAAGATAATTGAGATTGAAGTAGTTGTAAGTTTGATGAAAAATCATTATTATCAGCTATAGATAATTTCATACTATCAATAGATTCCAAACTAGTAGAATCTATTTTTATTGTTGGTAGTATGTAACTATTTATACCGATTAATTGATTTAATTTCAGTTGATAAACATTAAGAAGTTTTTTCTCTTTTTTTAGATCAATTTGTGCAGATTTATATTCAACTCTCATCTCTAAAAGATCCATTTTATTTGCCATACTCATCTGGTATCTTTTAGTTATCTCATCTAATTTTAATTTAGAATATTCTAAATATGAGCTAGATAAATCTATCTTATTATAAGTTTTTAAAATATCTAAGTAAACTTTAAAAACATTTTGAGCTAACTCCTCTTTTTCTAATTCAACTCCAACCTTATAAAGTTGGGCTTTTGATCTCTCTAGTGAGATTCTTGCATATATTTGAGCATTATATATTGATTGTTTAAGAGATAAAGAGTAGTTTATTAAACCTTGATCAATTGTATCTCCACTTGCATTATAGTTCTCATTATAGTTATATTGAGATTTTTTATAATATGCAGATAGATTTATTTGTGGGTATAAACTAGACTTTTCTTGTTCTAATCTCTCTTGTGAAGCTTTAGTTTTAAATATAGATGCTTTTAGAGAGTGTGCATTTTCTAAAGCTAATTCATAAGCTTTAGAAAATAGTAATACCTCAGCATTTAAAGATAATGTACTTATTATAAAAAGAAAAGAGATTAAAAATCTATTCTTCATTGAAACTTCTCCCTAACATCTCTGTAAATGGTTTTACAAGATAACTAAGGGCTGTTCTATCACCAAGGTTTATCATAACTTGAGCTGGCATACCTGATACTAACACAAAATCATTCTCTTTAAGTGTTTTTAAACCCTCTTCATTTACCTCTATTTTCGCTTCATAGTAAGGCATACCTGTAACTTCATCTATAAAACTATCAGCTGAAACATGAATAACTTTACCTTGAATTACATTAACTTGTTTTAGATTAAAAGCTGAAAACATAATATCTGCTAAAAGTCCATTTCTAACTTTATCAATATCTGTAGTTTGAACTTGAGCGATCACTAAAAGTTTAGAATCATTTGGAATTATCTCTAAAACTGGTGTACTTGGAGTTATAATTCCACCAACAGTATGTAAACTAAGACCAACAACAGTACCATCTATAGGAGCAATAATATTTGTTCTATCTAAAGTATCTTTTGTTGCGATAATTTTAGATTTTAGATCAGATATAAGAGATTTTGCTTCTACATATCTTTGTAGAGTATCTTTTTTTAACTCTTTTTCTCTTAGAAGTTGTTGAGTTCTAGTTTCACTAATCTGTTCATTTAGTTTTGCTATCTCTGATTGAGTATTTGCTAAATCACCCTCTACCATATTTGTTTCTCTATCTAACTCTCTGATTCTTTGTTTATCTACAAGTCTTTGTTTAAATAAAACTTCCCATTCAAGCTTTTCTTCTGCTATAGAAGCTAATCTTTTCTCTTTACTAACGATTAAAGAGTTTAAACCAGCAATCTGATTTTTTAGTTGAAGAATTCTATTTTCTGTAATAATTTTCTCATCTTTAACAGTTTTTAAAGATGTTTCAAATATATTTGTTTGATCATCGATAGCATTTTCATCTGTTAACTCATCTGAGAAAGAGATAGATTTTTTCTTATCTCTTTGTGCTTTTAATCTTGCAAAAAGTGCAATTGCATCTTGATACTGAGCATTCATAATATCTAACTGTGCTTTTATCTGAACATCTCTAAGTTTTATTAGAGTTTGCCCTTTTTTTACTTTATCTCCATCTTTTACATAGATAGCAGTAACTTTACCACCCTCAAGATGTTGAATTGTTTTTTTATCAAGGTCAGCAGATACTGTCCCCATAGCAACAGAAGATGAAGCTAGTGGAGCAATTGCCATCCAACCGCCAATAAGTACAAATACTATAAAAATAACACTAAAACCAAATACAATAACCTTAGAATCATCATTTGATGGCATCTCTATTTTTTGATTATTCATCTCTAACTCCCTGGTTTACTAAGTGAAATTTTTGGTGCAGCTTGTGTTCTTTGAACTTGAGGCTGTGGTTGTTGTGGAGCTTGAGCTTTTGCCGCTGCAGCCATTTTTTGTAAAATTTCATTTGTATTACCATAAGTTTCTAATTGACCTTGTTTAATTACTGCTAATTTATTTGTAGCTTGTAATATACTTGGTCTATGAGTTATAAGGATTACTGTTGTCCCCATCTCTTTTAAGATTCTTATAGCTTGAACTAAAGCTTTTTCACCTTGATCATCAAGATTTGAGTTTGGTTCATCTAGTAAAACTAAAACTGGATTATCATAGATAGCTCTAGCAAAACCTATTCGTTGTCTTTGACCACCTGAAAGTGTTGCTCCACCAGCACCGATTAGAGTATCATAACCATCAGGTAATCTTAAAATCATCTCATGAACACCAGCTTTCTGAGCAGCTTCTACAACTTTTTTAGAATCAACTTCTGAGAACCTAGCTATATTTTGGCTAATAGTTCCCTCAAAAAGTTCTATATCTTGTGGTAAATAACCTATATGTTTACCTAAATGTTCTTTTTCCCATTGGTGTATATCTGCTTTATCAAGTCTAACTTTACCCTGAACTAAAGGCCATAGACCTAAAATTGCTCTAGCTAAAGATGACTTACCAGCTGCAGATGGTCCTATAATACCAACTACATCACCTTTATCTATTTTCATAGATATACCTTTTATAGATGGTTGTTTTGCTCCAGGTGGAATCACAACAACTCCCTCAAGCATAATTTCACCAGTAGGATCTGGTAATTCCATATACTCTTTATCTTTAGGAAAATCAGCTAAAAGTGCTTCGAGTCTAGCATAAGATGCTCTAGCACTACTAAAACTTTTCCAAGTATTTATAAGTAAATCAAGTGGTGCTAATGCTCTACCCATAAGGATAGAACCAGCTATTAGCATACCTGAACTTATCTCATTATGTATAGCTAAGTAACCACCTAATCCTAAGATAAGAGATTGAAATAACATTCTTGTACTTTTCGATACATTTGAAAATATACCAGCTTTTGAACTCGCCTCATTTTGAGCATTTAAAAAACCATAATATTTTTCTTTCCATTTTTCTCTAATATTTGTTCTCATACCCATTGCATTGATAACCTCTGCATTTCTAAGGTTAGCATCTACAAAAACAGTTGAAGCTCTATTTAGTGAGTTAGCTTCAGCTAATTTTGTTTTAGTTGAGTATTCATTAAAAATAGTAAGTGAAACTAAAACTATCGCTGCAAAAATTGCAAAGAATCCAAGGATTGGGTGAAATAAAAATAAAACACCTATATATATAGGAATCCAAGGTGTATCAAAAAAGGCAAAAACACCATTTCCTGTCATAAATTGTCTAACTTGAGTTAAATCATTTAATGGCATAGATGAAGCTTTACCTGGGTGTTTGTTTGCCAATTCAAATAGAGTATCAAAAACTCTTTGACTTAAAAGAGAATCTAGTTTATTCCCTATTTTTACAAGTATTTTAGAACGAACTATCTCCAACAATGCCATAGTGATAAAAAGTACCACTACAATTGAAGTAAGCATTATTAGTGTATCTTCACTTCTACTTGTCATAACTCTATCATATAGTTGTAACATATATATTGATGGAACTAACATAAGTAGATTTACAAATAAACTAAAAACACCTACTATTATAAATGATTTTTTAGAGGCTAAAATAGCCTCTTTAAGTTCAGAATTTGCGGTAGTTTTCTTTTTTTGTGCTGGATTTGCCATAAATCTCCCTAGCTTTGTCTTTGATGCGCTATATTAAATAGTGTTTGAATATTATCAAGTGATTTTAAATGAGCATCTATTAAAGAGATGATTCCTTTTCTTACCCAGTCAGCTAAAATATCATCACTTAATGCATTTAGTTTTTCTCTATCTACAACTTTAAAACCTTGAACAAGAACTTTTTTCTCTTCACCCTCACCAACTGAGATCTCTCTCTCTTCAAGAATTCCACTATCAGCTATAACTTTTGCAACATTTGTAGTTGTAATCATTTGAGTTTCATGTGCAGTTAAAAAGTTAATAGCATGAGTTAGTGTATCTGAATGTTCACCACTCTTTTTAAATAATTGCTTACCTTTTGATTTTGAAAAAAGTGAAGATTCTTCATCTATAAGAATCACTTTTTGATCTGGATTTTCTTTTGTGCTAGCAAGAGAGAATGGATACTTTCTGAAAAAAGATGGAACATAAGAAGTTATCCATTTCCCTTCTGCATTTAAAGCTAAAGAATCTCCACCAAGAGAAACTAATGAAACTAAAGCTGGTTTTTCATCTGCTGTAAATACTACTGGAAAACCAGCACCAACTAAAGCTACCTCATTTGCTACTACTGGTACAAATGCTGTTTGTTTTGCAAAAGATAAATCTTCTAATGGACTAATCTTTAAATCTTTGTGTTGCTCTTTATCTAATACTACTAAATTTTTATACATTTTTTTCCTTTTTTCTATTATCTGTTTTTTTGGACGACCTCTACTTTTTGAAGTGAGTGTCACACCTATTTTTTGCTCTAAATCTTTAACAAACTCTAAACTACCAGTAACTAACTGTTTTTCTAAACAAGTTGCTATAAATTTTTCTTTATCTGCATCTCTATTAGAATTAAAAAACTTAGCATATTGTTCAATCCTTTGAAGGTCTGTATATCCAAGTTTTTTATATAACTTATGTTGTGTTACAATAGAATCTTTTTTGTTAAATAAATTTTTTTTCATACTACTAAAAGTATCTTCGCCTAGTGGGTTATTTTCAATATATTTCATCACATCAAATAAAAACTTTTCATCTTCAACTAATGATGATTTATATCTACCTTCCCAAATTGTTCCTGTACGGTTATATTTTTTATTATAAAACCCTACATAATTTCTTCCTAAACTTTGCATAAATTTAGATAAACTATATTCATACTTAGGTGTTAATAAAAATTCAAAATAGCTAGGTTTCAACAGATAAGAATGTATCTCTACATCATAATTTGAACTTAAAAGTTCAAGTGTATCCATAAAAGTTTTATAATCAGATTCATCTCTAAATATAGGTAAATCACTTAAACCTTTTAACATTATATGTTGAGACTTATTTTCAACAAAAATTCTAACCTTTCGTGCCAAATAAATTCCTTATAACTATTTCAAAGAAAATTATATATAAAGAAAACTTTATATTTTATTAACTCCGACCCTAAAAGTTTATAAATAAATTGGGGTCGGAGTTATTCTATTGTTTAAAATATGCTTTTGCAGTTTCAGTAGTGTTATAAAGTCTATATGTTGATAAAGAATTTACTAATGATTGAATCTCTATATAATCATTATTTTGTTCAATCAATTTATATGGACTTGTATTTGCAAAATATATTTTATTTTCTGTTACTGTAAGTACATTACTACCAGATGAGATTGCTGTTTCATTATAATCATTTAAGAATGTTTCAAAGTCGTATGAAGATAAACTATTATTAAATACTAATTTTAGTAATTTTTTATCTGTAGAATTATTTTCAACTGAATAAAAAGCTTTATCTTTTAACCCTACTCTTAAATCAAAACTATTATAATAATCTAAAGCATCTTTTGATGTTTCATAAAAATTTAAAATTAAATTTGAATTTGTATAAGATACTAATTTAAACATATTTGTATCAACACTATTTAAGTATAGTAAGCCATTAGAATCTGTTAAATTAGAATCTGTTACACTAATTGTAGAACCAAGAGCAGATGCAGTTATATTGTCATCACTAAAATTAGAATTATAACTTATAATATCCCATTGTGAAGCATCTTCATTTATAGTTATTTTAAATAAACTTCTTTTTTCTTGGTCATTTCGTACCACAAAAAATTCTCTAGCTTTTAGTTTTTCAACTAAACTAATATTATAATACTCTTCAGCTGCTTGTGCTGTTGTAAACATTTTTAAAGATACTAAATCATTTGATTTAGACACTAAATTCATATAATCTTTATTTTCACCAACTAACTGATACTCTGAACCACCGTTATTGATAAGTGTGTTATCTTTTACAGATATATTATTTTTTATCGTATTTATTGCAGCTACCGAATAATTATTGTCAAAAATATCTATACTCCAAGTTGAGAGGTTTGCATCAAATGCAATCTTATACATATTTTTAGTATTTATACTATCTTCTATAGTATAAAACTCTTTTTCTTTTAATTTTTCTGATAAAGTAAGTTCCTCTTTTGTAGAGTCACTACCGCCGCCACATGCACTAAAAAAGATTACAGCAAATGCTAATATAATCGATTTAATCTTATCCATTTTCTATCCTTGAATTTAATTTAATGCTATTATAACATCATAACAACAAATAAACAGAATCTAGAAAGTGGGTGAAAATCCCCATTTTATATAAGGTATAGCTGATTTTATAACATCTAAAGTTTGACCCATAGTTTTAATATCAAAAGCTGCTCTTGCTATGATATTTTCAGATCTGAAAGTGATTACAGTTTGTTTAGTATTTCCATCAAAAGAAAAATTAACCTCTCTTAGTAACTCCTCTGATGTACGAAGTAACTCCAAGTTTACATTATCTGTTTTTGATACTGATGTATCATCATTTACAGATTTATCAGATGTTAATGTAAAATTATCAACCATATTTTCATCTGGATAATGTTTATACATAAACTCTTCTGTTGCAGGAATTAAGTTCAACATAAATGCTCTTGTTATCATAAAATCAACTCTATTTTGAATATCTTGATAATTTATAACTAATCTAATTCTATCTTCAACTTGATCATATATAGGGGTAAATGTATTTGCAATTATATTTTTCATAGATGAATTATATATAAATAAGTTTTATTAAAGGTTAATTATATATAATTCTACTTCAATTTAACTGCCGACATAGCTCAGTTGGCTAGAGCAGCTGATTTGTAATCAGCAGGCCCGGGGTTCAAATCCTCGTGTCGGCACCACTTCTTATATCAAAACTTTTCAACTAAAAGTATAATAATCAAATAACTATCCTACTAATGAGATTGAAATTATAACTAAAATATTTATAATAAATAAATTGCTTAATATAATAGACATTTTATTGAAAAAGAGGATAATAAATTAAGATAGGGTCTGACCACAGTTTTAATATAGTGATACTCCATTATTTCAAACAACTTTACTAACTGTTCTCCTGCTTATATCTAAAAATTTTGCTATTTCTGTTTTAGTATATCCATATTCAAATGCTCTTTTTATATTATTATTTTTATTTATATCTCTATCCATCTCAAAAAAAGTTTCTATTCTTTTTGATATTACTTTAAACTTTCCATCTATTATAATAGTCTTTGGAGATTTATAGACAATATCTATTGCATCTATTTCTAAATCTGTAGAAATATAATCTTCATATTCTACTAATGTCATATCAAATATTTTAGAATCTTTTATTACTGCATAATTTTTAGATTTATTTTTCCATTCAAAAAAAGATTGATAATTATATTGATTAATATCATTAAGCATATCAGCTTTAATAGGATTTCTTTCTATATATTTAGCTACTACCCAAAAGTGAGCATCATCATACAATGCATATGATTTATATCTACCTTGCCACAGATGCCCTACTCTTATATATTTTTTATTATAATATTTTGCATATTTATCATTTAAAAATTGTATTGCTTTTGATAGATTTTTTTGTTTTGTTTCTAGTAATATATGGTAATGGTTAGTCATTAGAACATAAGTGTGGATAATCACATCATAATCTTTTGAAAGTTTTAATAATAATTCTAAGAAAAAATCATAATCAGAATGTTCATTAAAAATATTTCGTCTCTCTACACCACGATTAATTATATGATAGATTCCGGCTTCTGTTATTCTTTCTTTTCTTGGCATTTATTTTACCTGATATTGAATTATTGATATAAGTATAACTATACTTTTAGTGCCTGACACCCTTTTTAACACCCTTTTTAAGTTTTGTTCCCACTTTGGGGTCTGACCCCGTTGTTTAATAAGGTTTCTGTTGAAAAAAAGAGGGAAAAAGAAAGATAGTAAGTTAAGAAAAAGTTAAGAAAAGTCCCGTTTTGGTGCCTGACACCCTTTTTTATTGGCTGGTTGGAATCATTGGCTGGTTGGAATCATTGGCTGGTTGGAATCATTGGCTGGTTGGAATCATTGGCTGGTTGGAATCATTGGCTGGTTGGA
>Ga0256837_1000933_pt1 | contig 21819 bp, 24 predicted proteins | sample 4562384metaG_FD_185976 | JGI IMG/M metagenome (GOLD analysis project Ga0256837, IMG submission 185976) | Hydrothermal vent microbial communities from Guaymas Basin, Mexico - 4561-384 | ecosystem: Environmental > Aquatic > Marine > Hydrothermal vents | place: Mexico: Guaymas Basin | collected...
TTTGAATGGTGGCAGAGAGTTCCTTATCTTTTATATCCATATGCTTTTGATTACCATCTCTATCTTCATATATCAGTTTAATCTCTTCATATCTGGGTACCTTGATGGTAATATCTGGGTAGTAAGATGTCTGTTCAGTACTCTCAAATCTACCTTTGGTTGATAAAATTCTAGGATTTATCAACTCTAAATACTCTCCATTGGCTTTTTGTATAATAATTACATTATATGGTCTAGCAATTTGAATAGCAGATAGAGCTGTTAGATTATGCTCTTTCATAGTATCATACATATCTTCAAAGAGTCTATCTAAACTCTCATTAAAGCTCCTCACATCACTACAAGCCAAAATTCTATTATCTGGATATACAACCAACTCTTTTACCATAATTTATACTCCTAAAAACTCTACAGAAAATACCCTTTGAGATGTTTTTATAAAAAACATTTAAAAAGATATGGGAAAGAGAGGGGGAAGAATCCCCTCTAAGCAGATAAATTAGTGACTCTTTTGTACTACCAAAAGCATCTTTACATTAATTACCAAGAATCTGATAAATTGCCAAATAAGACAAGTTCTCATAAATTTTACAAATGGTGTAGGAACCATAGTCTCAAAGCTTGGTTCATAAGGTTTTATGTTTTTTTCTATTGAATGATCAACATTTGCCATTTTTGCTCCTTTTTTTAAATATTATTCAGGTATCAAAGTCCAGCCTGGATTAAGCTTGGCTTTATAGATAAACATATGATGTAAAATATGCTTGATCCAGTGACCTGCTAGACCAATCTCACCAAATGTATAATCCAAATCTCTACCAATTCCTGGATACTTTTCAAAATCAGGAACAACAGGATAGACTGTAAGTGCAGCTGCTTGACCATCAGTCAAACCTTTACCTGCACTTGCTACACAAGCTGCACCCATCTCTGCCATAGAAGCTTCATGAAGATGTGCAGATGAACCCTCTTTGATAAGATCACATACACTGTGAGCTACAGCCTTACCAATAATACCAGCTGGCATACCTGTTCTTGGTGGAGTTGGGAATATTGGAGTACCTTTTGGTGATTTCATTGGTTTAGAGATAGAGTGTGGTGGTGCAAATGCAATACCACAGGCAAATATATTTTCATATTTTGGAGTTTGATAAGTTCTTGGCCAATCACTTGCTTTCCACTCTTCATAAGGTTTTTGAGTGTAATCGGCATCAACTTTCATAAATCCGTTTGGTGCAAACAGTTCATCAGTTATATCACTACCATCTTTTGCATAAGCTTTCAAGCCTACACCTGCAAATGGAGGGATAAGCATAGCAAAATCAAACTCTTCTACCCCTTCACTTCCATCAAGTAGTTCATAGTGAGCTTTACCCTCTTCTACTTTGCTAACATGTGCACCAATTAACCAATCAACACCTCTTTCAACAAATAGTGATTCTGCAAACAGTTTAGAACTTGCTGCATATCCACCTCTTTTTAGGTGAAGTCCGCCAATTCCAAAGTCTCCCATAAATGATTCATTTGAGATCCACTTAATTTCAAGATTATCTCTAACACCAGCTTTTCTAGCTTCGTGGTCAATATTGAAAATATACTCAAATGCAGCACCCTGACAAGTACACATACCATGACCTGTACCTACCAAAACCTTTAACTTTTCAGTTTTGGCTTTTTCCAAAATCTGCTGTAACTCATTGTTTGCATGTACTGCATGATCTGCTGTACATACAGATACAGTATGTGGTCCAAGTTGACCATTACCATCACCAAGACCAGGAGTTGCATCAAAGTTTAATTTTGGACCTGTTGCATTGATTAGATAGTCATACTCTACCTCTTCAGTCTGTCCCTGTTTACCCTGACCTGTATATTCGATAGTAATATATGGAGTATCACTATCCTCTTTACCTTCTGGATGAATTGAAACAGCTTTTGCCTGTTTATATACAATACCTGCCTTTTCATATACAGGAGCAAGAGGGAATACTACATCCTCTTTTTTCATCTGTCCAACACCTACCCAGATGTTAGAAGGTATCCAGTTCCATTGACTGTTTGGTGTAACTACGATGACTTCATGCTCATCACCCAGCCACTTTTTCGCGAATGTGGCAGCTGTGTGTCCTGAAACACCACCACCCATTACTACAACTTTAGCCATGCCTATCCTTTCGATTGATTTTTTGTCTATACATTCTACGGCAATGATGTTTAAATATAAATTAAAATTCTTATAGAATATAAGAAAAAATCTATATATGTTATTAATAATTAACTATTTATTATTATTTTCATTACAATCTAATATATAGAGTCAAAATAGTTTAGATTTGTATCACTTGAGAGTATATCATTTTTTTTATCATAAATGATATAATATCTGCTAACAGTTATGAAAGGAAGTAGTATATTATGTTTGAAAATGAGAGTTATGAGGGTAGCCTATTGACAATCACTGCCGAGATTGTTTCACTTGAACCTGAGGGATTTGTAATAAAAGTTCGCAATGATGAGACAAATGAAGCTATTGTAGCAGATTCAGTTAGAGAGTATGCAGAGTTTTTGATTGAGAGTGTAAACAAATCTACAAAAGACAACTTTGTAGCAAAGTGGTTACCTTCGCCAGAAGCCAGACGAAGTGATATAGATTTAGTTGGTATGCAACTTGGTATGATGCAAGAGTGGATGGAAAAGGAGCTTGGCTTAGATGGAGATGAATCAAATTAAACAGATACAAGAGTATCTAAAGAGTGTTGATGCAGTTATTATAAGTGCAGGTGCGGGGATTGGTGTAGAGAGTGGTTTGCCTGATTTTCGTGGAAGTGAAGGGTTTTGGAGAGCATACCCTCTGCTAAAGAGATTAAAAATCAGCTTTGAAGAGATGGCAAATCCATACTGGTTTGAAAATGATCCTTCACTTGCGTGGGCATTTTATGGACACAGACTAAATCTATACAGAGATACAACTCCACATGAGGGTTTTAAACTATTACAGGAGTATTGCAAGAGATTTGAAAAAGAGTATTTTGTATTTACCTCCAATGTAGATGGACAATTTCAAAAAAGTGGCTTTGATACAGATAAAATATATGAAGTACACGGCTCTATACACTATCTTCAATGTACTCAAAACTGTACAGATAGTATCTGGCAAAATAAAGAGAAGATAGAGGTTGATATAGATAGCTTCAAAGCTCTTAATATACCACTTTGTCCAAAATGCAAAGCTGTAGCCAGACCAAATATCTTGATGTTTGGTGATTGGGGTTGGAATAGTATCCGCACAAATAAACAGGCAAAAAGATATAATGAATTTTTACACAAAAACTACCACAAAGATATAGCTATCATTGAAATAGGAGCAGGAAAAGCAGTACCTACTGTGAGATATGAGAGCAAGAAAATAACACAAAACTTCTCTTCAAAGCTTATACGAATAAATCCAAGAGATTATAATCTTGAAGGTTGTAATGGGTGGAGTATAGCAACTGGAGCTATAGAGGGGCTAAAGGCTATACTACCCTAATTTTATGATACTATCTCTTTTAATTTTTTTACTACATTTTGCACTATCCAATCTGGAGTTGAAGCTCCTGCACTGATACCACACAAACTCTTACCTTCAAACCATTGGGGGTTCAACTCATTTTCATTCTCTATCAGATAACTGTCTGTACAGTAATTACTGCATATTGAGTGGAGTTGTTTGGTATTTGAAGAGTGTTTACCTCCAATTACTATCATCACATCAGCCTCTTTTGCCAACTCAGCAGCAGCATCTTGGTTTTCAAATGTAGCATTACATATGGTATTAAATACTCTAACCTCTTTTACTCTAAGTACAAGCTCATTTACAATAGCCAAAAAATCTTGTGGCTTTCTGGTAGTTTGAGCTACTATTGCCACCTTTGATTTCAGTGGCAAATCATACAAATCACTCGGTTTTAGTACTACAAAAGCATCTTTTTCATCTTCGGCATAACTTACTACACCTTTGATTTCAGGGTGATTTTTATCTCCAAAGATTACTATAGAGTATCCATCTTTACTCATTCTCTCTACTATCTGTTGAGGAGTTGTTACATATGGACAGGTTGCATTTATTATCTTTTTGCCCTCTGCTTTTAGTTGCTTTAGCTCTTTTTTGGGTATTCCATGAGTTCTAATGACTATAGAATCCTCTTTGTGTGCTTCATCTATATTTTCAACCAATCCTATATTGAAATTGTTTTTGAGTCTGTTTATCTCATCTTTGTTGTGAATAAGAGGTCCGTATGTTGCACTGTGTGGATTTTGCTCTGCTATCTCTATAGCCCTTTTTACCCCATAACAAAATCCATATGATGAAGCTAACTTAATCTGCATATTTCACCTCTGTAATTTGTGACAGTATCTCAAAAAAGTTTGGAAATGATGTATCTATACACTCAATATCAACTATATCCATACCACAAAGCAATCCAGCAATTGCAAAGCTCATAGCAATTCTGTGATCTCCAAAGCTATCTACTGTAGCCTTTTGCAGTTTACCACCTGTTATCAGATAGCCATCTTCATTTTCACTACACTCAATACCACAACTTCTTAGTGCTGTAACAACACTGCTTATTCTATCACTCTCTTTGACTCTAAGCTCTTTTGCATTTTTAACTTCACTGACACCCTCAGCTGTTGCCATAGCAATAGAGAGTGCTGGTAGTTCATCTATAAGCCACGCAATATTACTATCTACAGTAACTCCTTGCAGTTTGCCATTGTATCTTACTGTTATATCACCAATTGGCTCATATATATTCTCTTTTTCGATAAATTCAATATCTGCACCCATCTGCTTAAGTACTCTAAAGGCTTCAACTCTTGTAGGATTTAGAGTAAGATTTACAAGCTTGATATATGAGTTTGGTACTATAGTAGCCGCAACTGCAAAAAAGAATGCACTTGATGGATCTGCTGGTACAGTTATATTTAAAGGATCTAATGGCTTAGATAGAGGTATTATCTCTATATAACCATCTTCTACACTCTTTATCTGCGCCCCCATACCTCTAAGCATTCTTTCTGTATGGTCTCTGCTTAGAAGATTCTCTTTGTAGTAACTTTTGTCTTCTGCTTTAAGAGCTGCTAAAATCAGAGCTGATTTAACTTGGGCAGAATCTATAGGAGAGTGGTATCTAAATGGCTTTAAATCTCCTCCTCTGATATGCAAAGGGGCCAGGTTGCCATTTTGTCTGCCATCAATTTTTGCTCCTATATCTCTAAGAGGTTGAACAACCCTCTTCATAGGTCTTGCTCTTAGATACTTATCTCCAGTCAGTACAAAACTGCCATCAACACCACAAAGCAATCCACAATAGAGTCTCATACCAGTACCGGCATTACCACAATCTAATATATCATCTGGTTCACTTAGTTTTAAAGGTGGAACAATAGTAACATCGCTATCTTTTATTGTAATCTTGGCACCAAGCGATTTTGCAATCTTGAGTGAAGAGAGAGTATCTTCACCCATTAGATAGTTTTTGATATTAGATACCCTATCACTCAAAAGTGAAAACATAGCACATCTGTGTGATATAGATTTATCAGGTGCTATATCGCTACACTCCAATTCAAAACCACTTACAACCGGTTCAATAGTTACACTTTTCATCTAAGTATTGCTCCAACTCTATCTTGTAACAATTTTAATATATCACTCATACTCTGCTCTATCTGCTTATCAGATAGTGTAGATTTCTCAGAAAGCAGATAGAATCTAAGTGTAAGACTCATTTTATCTCCCAAAGAGTCATCACTGTATATATCTATAGGGAAAAACTTCTTAAGCAGTGGTATATTGGCATCTTTTAATACAGCTCTTATATCACTATACTCTGTCTCTTTATCTATAAGCAGACTCAAATCCTTATATACACCCTGATAGTTTGAAATACTTGAAGCTATATTATGCTTTGGCATAATAGATTCAAGAGAGATTTCACATACCATTGTTGTATCTATATCAAAATCCTCTTGAGCTTTTGGATGCAATTTGCCACAAAAACCTATCTCTTTGCCATCTTTATATATTTTTGCACTCTGATATGGGTGTAAAAGTTCATTTCCAGGATTCCAATTTCTTAATTCAAAATCACCTATAACATTCCCAATTTTTTCTATAAATTCAACAAAATCTATCTTTTTGGGTTTGCCCTGATTTGAAACTTGGGCATCTTTTGCATCACCACTCCATACAAAAGCTATCTTCTCAGACTCATTTCTCTCTTTGTCAAATACCATTCCTATCTCAAATAGAGGTACTCTTTTTTTACCATAACTTATATTCCTTGATACTGAATCAAGTAAATTTATAAGCAGTGTTCTACGCATGGTATTTAACTCTTCTACAATAGGATTGATAAGTTCTACATTGGCATCTGTCTCTCCATAACCATATCTACTTTGCTTTTTTCTATCCGAAAAAGCATATGTAATAGCTTCATAAAATCCTGCCGAAACTGCCCTTTGTCTGATGTCTCTTTTTGCTCTGTATGCTTTGGTTGTATCATTTAGTCTATTTTTTTCAATAAGCTCCAATGGTTTTGGTTCTATATTGTCAATTCCTACAATCCTAAGTATCTCTTCTGCAATATCATATATATTTGATATATCATGCCTCCAACTGGGTACAACAGCTCCAAATCTGCCAGGAGTTCCACTCCTATTTATACCAAATCCAAGTCTTTTTAAGATTGTATGAATCGTACTTCTTGATACCTCTTTGCCTATAATACTGTTTAGATGTTCTGTCTCTACAGAGATAATTTTTGGTTCAACTCTATTTTCTACCGATAAAGGGGCATTGGCAAATCTACACTCTCCAGCACAATCACATGAACTCTCAAAATACTCTATACCAATATTTAACTCCGGTTCACTTCCTCTTGAACTATTATAATAGAGTGAATCTGTTTTGAGTCTATTTTTAGATACTGCATCTACAAGTAACTCTGGATCTATATATGAAGCTTCAACCAATACATCTGTTATATCATGATCAACCATATATTCACTATTTTGATATACACCTACACATGACAACTCTTTATTGTCACAAAATACTTTTACTACACCTTTGCTCTCTTGGAGAATATTTATAGATATTTTTCCATTACTATCTTTTAATCTTGCAACATCATAAGCTCTCAATATTACACCTGTTGCATGAATTGAGTAGTCAATACTGGCTGAAATAATTCCATTATTTGACTCTTTGCCAACAAAACCAAGTCTTAGGGCCATAATAAATGGTACTTCAGCCTCTTTGAGTTTTAAAAGTGTATATAAGAGTTTTACAGGAATATCACCTTGGGTATGTACTTCCAACTCTCTGCCTATACCTGTTTGCTGATACTTCTTTTTTTGGTGTTCGTGTCTTTTTAATTCTCTATTGAGTGAAGCAGACAAATCCCTAGCTACCCCTCTGATACTCAAACAATCTCCTCTATTGGCAGTTAGTTCCAACTCTATTACAGTATCAGCTAAATCACTGTACTCTCTTAGGGGCTTACCAACTATAAGTTCACCAATACTATCATCAAGTATCATAATACCCTTGCCAATATCAGGCAATCCAATCTCTTTTGCTGAACATATCATACCAAAGCTATCTACACCTCTTAGTTTAGCTGGTTTGATATGAAAATCTCCAGGCAGTGTTGCACCTACCTTTGCTACTGCTACATACTCAGCATTTACCACATTTGATGCACCACATACAATTTGCAGTGGTTCATCTTCGCCTACATCTACACTACATAGGTTTAATTTATCTGCATTTGGGTGTTTTTGGCAGTGCAATACTCTGCCAACTACTACATTTTTATCAAAATCATGTTTGTGTATGCTGTCAACCTCTAAACCTATACGATTAAAAATCATATATAACTGCTCATCAGTTACATCATCAAGTTTTATAAACTCTTCTAGCCATCCTCTTGTTACTATCATCTAAACTGCTCCAATAAACGGATATCACCCTCAAACAGAGAGCGTAAATCTGGAATTTGATGCAATAGCATTGCAAATCTCTCTACTCCAAGCCCAAAGGCATAACCACTGACATCTTTATAGCCTACTGCTTCAAATACATTTGGATCAACCACTCCACATCCAAGCACCTCCAACCAACCAGTATGTGAACATACCCTACAACCACTACCTTTACAGAATATACAACTAATATCAACCTCTGCAGATGGTTCTGTAAAAGGGAAAAAACTAGGACGGAATCTGACATCTACCTCTCCAAACATTTCATGCAAAAAGTCTGTAAGTATCCACTTGAGATTGGCAAAGCTTACTTTATGACCCTTCTCTACAACAAGCCCTTCAACCTGATGAAACATAGGTGTATGAGTCAGGTCATAATCTCTTCTAAATACAGCTCCTGGAGCTATAATGCGTATTGGAGGCTCCTCTTTTAGCATGGTACGAATCTGAACAGGTGAAGTATGGGTTCTAAGAAGTTTTCCATCAGCAAAATAGAATGTATCTTGCATATCTCTTGCAGGGTGATTTTTTGGCAGATTAAGTGCTTCAAAGTTATGAAAATCATCTTCTGCCATAGGACCACTCTCTACTGCAAAATTCAATGCTACAAAGTAATCTATAATTTTATCCATAGTCTCTCTTACTGGATGTAAAGCTCCCTTTTGGGAGTTGAATGAATACAAAGAGAGATCAAAATCTTCACTCTTTAACTGTTTATGCAAAGCCTCTTGGGCAAGTATCTCATGGCGACTGTTGAAAATATCCAAAAGTTGGGCTTTTTTTCTATTGAGTCCTGCTGCAAACTCTTTTTTTTCACTAGCTGGTATATCCTTGAGTTTGGCAAACTCAGCTGATAATACACCTTTTTTACCAAATATCTCTATACGAACCTTCTCAAGAGCTTCTAATGAATCAGCCTCTTGAATCTTCTTCTCTAAATTTTCCAAAATCACCTCTTTAAACATATTTTCATAAATTTTGGCTCATTTTATCCAATTTCTGCTTTTAATTATCATTTACAATTACATTTAAAGCAGACAGAAACTGTAAAGAGACAATACAAAAAAGTATATATGTATAATTTATACTAATAAATTTTATAGGTTATAAAAATAAGTTTAAAAATTTTTTCTCTTTTTGACTCATAATAATCATTATTATTTACCATTCATTAATTTAATATTTTCAATTTTTGATATAGTTTGCATTCCAAAATTATGATATTAAAGGAGTGCATTATGTCACTGTATGATAGAGATTATACTCAAAGTGTTGAAGAGGTAAGAAGTAGTTCTTTGAGTGCCTCTCGTGTTGAGTTTTTAAAAAAGACTTATCAGCTTTTGGCTGCGAGTATGATAACAGCAGCACTTGGGGCTTATCTAACTATGCCATTTGCACAAGCTGTGTATGAGGCAAGATGGCTAATATTTGGTGCAGAATTACTGGTACTATTTTTTGGTTTGAGTCTATCTCGTGGTAAACCAGGACTCAATCTGTTTATGCTATTTTTGTTTACATTCCTAACAGGTGTTTCACTGGTACCACTTTTGGCTTCACTTATTGGAGCAGGTAAAGGTGCTGTTATTGGAAATGCCTTTTTGATGACTTCAGTACTTTTTGGAGCATTGAGTATATTTGCTATAAATACCAAAGCAGATCTATCTAGCTGGGGTAAACCACTATTTATTATTATGATAGTAGTATTTATAGCATCACTTATAAATATATTTTTCTTGCAAAGTCCAATGATGCATGTAATTATTACAGCAGGAATTTTACTGCTCTTTGGTGTATTTACAGTATATGATACGCAAAATATAGCAAATGGAGCTTATGATTCACCTGTAGATGCAGCTGTATCACTCTATATCGATTTTCTTAATATGTTTACAGCTATTTTACAGCTTCTTGGTATAATGGGTGATGATTAATCGTGGAAAATAGTATAGAGAGGCTAATAGATGCCAATTGTAATAGACTCAAAGAGGGTATTAGGGTACTTGAGGATATATCTAGGTATATCCTCGATGATGCCAAAATATCTATAGAATTCAAGCATCTACGCCACTCTTTACAGCGATGCTACAATCTTGAGAGATTGAAGTATCGCGATATAAAAAGAGATGTTTTAAAAGAGTCAATTGATAGTGAAATGAAAAGAGATACTATTATTAGTGTCGCTATTGCCAACTTCTCAAGAACCCAAGAGTCTGCAAGAGTACTTGAAGAGATCTTCAAACTAAATCTACCAAGCTTATCACACCTTATGAAAGAGTGTAGATACAAACTCTACAATCTGGAAAAAGAGCTTATTGAGAAACTCCATACAAAATAACCATCAAAAACTATTTTACAAATAAACATTTAGACTCTATTGTATAACTAAATTCAAACTATTTAATCAATCAATTTTGGATATAATTTCACAACTTCAAACAAGAGGAACAGGCTAATGAGAGCACTTCTTAGCGTAAGCGATAAAAACGGTATAGTTGAATTTGCTAAATCTTTACAAGATTTGGGTTGGGAGATAATTAGTACAGGCGGTACATACAAAAAACTCAAAGAGTCTGGTATAGAGGTGATAGAGATAGATGAGATCACCAAATTTCCAGAGTGTTTTGAGGGTAGAGTAAAGACACTCAACCCTTATGTACATGGTGGTATATTGTATAGAAGAGATAAACAAGATCATATTAAACAGGCAAAAGAGTTGGGAGTTACTGGTATAGATTTGGTTTGTGTCAATCTATATCCATTCAAAGAGACTATCAATAGAACTGATGATTTTGAAGAGATTATTGAAAATATAGATATTGGCGGTCCTACTATGGTACGCTCAAGTGCTAAAAACTTCAAAGATGTACTTATTGTAACAGATACAAAAGATTATGACAGAGTCATTGAAGCTATTAAAAATGGTACTGATGATGAAAAGTTTAGAAGAGATTTAATGATAAAAGCTTACGAGCATACAGCTTCATATGATGCGATGATAGCAAACTATATGAATGGCAGATTCAATGATGGATTTGGAGAGTATCAATTCATATATGGCAAAAAGGTATTTGATACAAGATATGGTGAAAATCCTCACCAACAGGGTGCTTTATATCAATTTGATGATTACTTTAGTAAACACTTCAAACAATTAAAGGGTGAAGCCAGTTTTAATAATATGACAGATATTAACGGAGCTGTAAAAATCGCTACTGCATTTGGAGAGCAAAATGCAGTTTGTATAGTAAAACATGGCAATCCTTGTGGCTTTGCTATCAAAGATACTCTGCTTGAGTCATATACAGAAGCTCTAAAGTGTGATCCTGTATCAGCCTTTGGTGGAGTGGTAGCAGTAAATGGTATAGTAGATGCCTCTTTGGCAAACAAAATGAATGAGATATTTTTAGAAGTTATAATAGCAGGTGATTTTACAAAAGAGGCACTTGAGATTTTTGCTACCAAAAAGAGATTAAAACTATTTGCCCAAGGAAGCAAGAAGTTAATATCAGCAGGAGACAATGCTGACTTTAAGCATATTGATGGTGGGTTTGTATATCAAAATAGTGATTGTATTTGTGATAATGAGGTAACAAATGCAAAATTAGTAAGTCAAAGAGAGGCTACTGCTAAAGAGTTAAAAGATTTAGAGATTGCTTGGAAAGTAGCAGGACTTACTAAATCAAACTGTGTAGTATATGTAAAAGATTCTGTAATGGTAGCTGTTGGTATGGGTATGACAAGCAGGGTTGATGCAGCTCAATGTGCTTTGAAAAAGGCAAAAGAGATGGGACTTGATATAACAGGTGCAGCAATGGCAAGTGAAGCATTCTTCCCATTTAGAGACTCTATTGATGCAGCAGCTAAGGCTGGAGTAAAGGCTATCATAGAGCCAGGTGGTAGCATAAGAGATAATGAAGTTATTGAAGCTGCAAATGAGCACAATATATCACTATACTTCACTGGTGTTAGACATTTCTTACACTAAAACAAAGCCCTTTTTTGGGGGGGCTTGGTTACACTTTTATAAATTAATATACTAAAAATCATTTTTTTTATTAAAAATCAATATCAATTTGCTACAATACAGATAAATTAACATAGGATGGTACTATTGTGTATAGTTTGAGTGATATACAATTATTTTCTAAACTATCACCAACACATATAACAGAGATAGAAAATAACTCTGTAGTGCGTAGTTATAGCAAAAATAGTATTGTATTTTATGAAGGAGACAAGAAAGATTATCTTTTTGTAATATTAGAAGGTACTATAAAGCTATATAAAACTTCACCAAAAGGTACACAGGTACATATAAATAGAATGGAAGCTCCATCTTTGGTTGGTGAGTATGCCTGTTTTGAGAGAATGCCATTTCCGGCAACTTGTGAATTTATAACAGATGGTAAAGTGATGATGATACCATACAGTATTATATACAAGCATATGAGTAACCCTGATTTTGCTATGAGTATAGTAAAATCTCTAACTTCCAAAATAATGATACTCTCATCACTAATACACAAAGAGACAATCTACTCTTCAGAGGCAAAAGTAGCCAAAATACTACTAGAAAACAAAGAGATATTTAGCAGATTAAAATATAATGAGGTAGCCGATATTTTAAACCTAACCCCAGAAACCTTATCAAGAATCTTCAAAAAGATGAAAAAAGAGAAGATTATAGAAGTAGCTTCAAACCATGATATAAAAATATTAGATCATAAAGCATTAGAAGATGCAGTAGAACACAATAAAGTTCAAAAAAGATGTACCCATTGTGTAGCAAACTTTAAAAGTATGAATTGATTTTATAGTTTTGATATATCAAAATAAAAAAAGAGTCATATTTGAAGATAAGACTTCATTCTATACAAAAATAAAACCAAAACTTCAGTTTTAAAAATCTTTATAGATAAGTAAAACATATATATGCAATATATACTCCAAAAGTAGAGTATATAACTTACTCTAAATTAGAGCATAATTCCTTTGATTATATAAAAAATTATAGCTGATACCAATGCTGCTGCTGGTACTGTAATAATCCAAGCTGCTACAATCTTTTTAATGGCATTTCTTTGGACATATTTTGTTTTTGCTATATTTTTGAGAGATTTTGAACCCTTTTTGATACTCTTTTCATACTCATTAACAAGCTCAAACAATTCTACAATTCTCTCATAATCTTGCTGTGTCTTTACCTCTTTGTTCTCTAATACATCCAACTCATTCTGTAGAGCTTGGTGTCTTTTTTGGAGCTCTTCTAATTTATCTTTTTCCTCTTTTATTCTATGCTCAAGTCTTTGTGTTCTATCTATCCACTCTCTTAAAAAACCTACACCAAATACACCACCTAATGCAATATGGGTAGAGCTAACTGGTAACCCTAGCTGTGAAGCTATAATTACTGTAATAGCAGCAGCTAATGCTATAGAAAAAGCTCTAACTTGATCAAGTTCAGTAATCTCGCTACCTACAGTTTTGATAAGCTTTGGTCCATATAGTGCAAGTCCCAAAGATATACCAAGAGCTCCTATTACCATTACCCAAAGAGGTATAGAAGCTTTTGTAGATATAGTAGCATTTGACAAAGCATCATAAATTCCAGCAAGTGGTCCTACTGCATTTGCTACATCATTTGCTCCATGAGCAAAACTCAAAAGAGCTGCAGCAAAAATCAATGGTATAGTAAAGAGGCTATTTATACTCTCTCTTTCATTTGTAATTTTAGCAGATGAGTGAGCTAATACCTTTTTAGTAAACAGATAAATAATTACAGCACCAACTACTCCGAGTCCAGTAGCAGTTGGAAAGCCCAATTTTATCATATGCTTCAGACCCTTTAGTACCACATATGTTACAAATGCCCAACCCATTACAGCTACATATATTGGTACCATCTTTAAAGCAGCCTCTTTTGTATTTTTTTTAAAAATTATACTCTTTTTGATAGCATACAAAAATCCAGCAGCTATTAGACCACCAAGTATTGGAGATATTACCCAACTAGCTGCAATTTTACCCATTGTACCCCATGATACGATAGCAAAACTCCCAGCTGCAGCAATTCCTCCACCCATGACACCGCCAACTATGGAGTGGGTAGTTGATACAGGAGCCTTTAGCCATGTAGCCAAATTCAACCACAATGCAGCTGCTAAAAGAGCTGCTGTCATTGCCCAAACAAAGTATTCAGGGTGGCTAAATGCAGTTGGATCTATTATACCTTTTTTTATAGTTCCAGTTACATTACCACCTGCAATCAATGCTCCAGCTGATTCAAAAAAAGCTGCTATCAATATAGCACCAAACATTGTAAGAGCTTTTGAACCAACTGCAGGTCCTACATTGTTTGCTACATCATTTGCACCTATATTCATAGCCATATATGCACCAAAAAGAGCTGCAATTGCCAAAAATGGATTACCGGGGATTTTGTTCCATGTAGTAATTAAAACTAGTGCCATAAATATCAAAGAGAGTCCAAGACGAAGAAAATCTTTTTGATTCTTTTTGATCACCTTTTTATTTATCTTTTCAAAGGTATTAATCTCCATTGAATAACCTGCCTTAATTAGGAAATAATTTAATAGAAATATTAGCGAAGTTTTTATTAATTGACAACAGATGTATTTTGAAAGTTTACAAAAAGATTCATAATTAATATAATATTTTTTTAAGCAAAAGTTATTATGGAGATTAAAATAGTGTGTATAACAAAACTCCACCAAAGTGGAGTCTTTGCAGATGGGATTACATCATACCCATTCCACCCATTCCGCCCATATCTGGTACTGCTGGAGTAGAAGGTTTATCCTCTTTGATGTCACTTACAGTAGCTTCTGTTGTAAGGAGTAAACTAGCTACTGAAGTTGCATTTTGCAATGCAATTCTCTCAACTTTTAGTGGATCAATAATACCTGCTTCAAACATATCTACATACTCACCACTTGCAGCATTGAATCCAAGATTTGCTTCATCACTGTTTGCTACTTTATCAGCAATAACACCAGCATCATAACCAGCATTCTCTGCTATTTGCTTAATAGGTGCTTTGATAGCTCTTAGGATAATCTCAGCTCCTACTTGCTCATCACCCTCTAACTCTAAACTTACAGCATTTGCTGCTTTTACAAGTGCGGCACCACCACCAATTACAATACCTTCATCAACTGCTGCTTTAGTAGCACTCAAGGCATCATCCACTCTATCTTTCTTCTCTTTCATTTCAGTCTCAGTTGCAGCACCTACTTTGATAACTGCTACACCACCACTGAGTTTTGCAAGTCTTTCTTGTAACTTTTCTCTATCATAATCACTTGTAGTATTTTCAATTTGAGCTTTAATTTCTCTTACTCTAGCCTCAACTGCCTCTTTATCACCCTGTCCATCAACAATTGTAGTATTATCTTTATCAATTACTACTCTTGCTGCTCTTCCTAATTGATCAATTGTAGCTTTCTCAAGAGTAAGTCCTAACTCTTCAGTAATTACTGTACCACCAGTTAGGATTGCTATATCTTTTAGCATCTCTTTCTTTCTGTCACCAAATCCAGGTGCTTTTACAGCTGCAATATTTAATATACCTTTTAATCTGTTTAATACAAGTGTTGCCAATGCTTCACCCTCTACATCATCAGCAATAATGAGCAGTGGTCTTCCACTTTGTTGAGTCTGCTCAAGTAGAGGAATCAAATCTTTTAGATTACTGATTTTGAAATCAGTTACAAGAATCAAAGGATTTTCTAACTCTGTTGTCATCTTTTCACTATTTGTTACAAAGTATGGAGACAGATAACCTCTATCAAACTGCATACCCTCAACAACATCAAGCTCATCATTGATACCTTTTGCCTCTTCAACTGTAATTACACCATCTTTACCAACTTTTTCCATAGCTTCTGCTATAAGCTCACCAATTTTTTTGTCACTATTAGCTGAAATTGTAGCAACTTGGGCTATCTCTTTTTTATCTTTTACTTCTCTTGTGATCTTTTTAAGCTCTTCTATAATCGCATTTGAAGCTTTATCCATACCTCTTTTTACTTCGATTGGATTTGCTCCTGCTGTAATATTTCTAAGACCCTCTTTAAAAATAGACTCAGCCAATACTGTAGCAGTAGTTGTACCATCTCCTGCTTCATCTGCTGTATTTGAAGCTACCTCTTTTACAAGTTGTGCACCCATATTCTCAAGTGTATCTGCAAGTTCAATCTCTCTTGCTACTGATACACCATCTTTTGTAATACTTGGAGCTCCAAAGCTCTTTTGGATAAGTACATTACGACCTCTTGGTCCCATTGTAACCTTAACTGCATCAGCAAGTTTTTTTACACCACTATATAGTCCATTTCTTGCAATATCTGAAAAATGAATCTCTTTTGCCATATCTCTTCTCCTTTTAATTATATTCTATGAATCAAACTGAAATACTATTTTAGTAATCCTAAAATCTCATCACTATTTAAAATAAGATACTCATTATTATCAAGTACTATTTCACTTCCGCTATACTTAGCAAAAACTACTGTATCACCTTCACTAATACCCTCATCTTTGGCATCTGGTCCTACAGCTAAAACTTTTCCTTGAAGTGGTTTCTCTTTTGCATTATCTGGAATAATAATTCCTGATGCTGTAGTTGTTACTTCCTCTTCTCTTTCAATCAACACTCTATTTGCTAAGGGCTGAAAGTTCATTGTAACTCCTTTTAAATTGAAATTTTGCGGAATTTTAATACATTTTGCTCCAAATGTCAAGCTTTTTTATAAAAAAATTTAGTTTTTTTGAGTCTATATGACTAAACTTTACTTAGTCTAGCTACTTTTGAGTAGATATATTATAATCTTTTGATAAATATTAAGTAATTGACATTATTTAATACTCAAAGTTTAAAGCATAATTAATTTGAGGTAAATTTTGGAAATATTCTATTTTGGTATTGACATCTAGTCAAATCTTTTATATAATGCGACTCCAACTTCAGATGGCTGGGTAGCTCAGCTGGTTAGAGCGCTGGTCTCATAAGCCGGAGGTCGGGGATTCAAGTTCCCCCCCAGCTACCACTTTTAACTCCCAATAAATTTTATACTGTTTGATTTTTCTATCGTTTTTGTTGTATGTAGTATAGGATAACTCAAACTCTTGGCAATAAATGCATTTGTAAATTGAATGGCATCTGTAACATCATATAGTATAAATGGCTCTAGTAATTTTGGCATACAAAAGCTGTCTAATTTTGATATATCACTAAACTCTATCTCTAAAAATTGTAACCCCTTTAATGGATTATCAAATATATCAAGTTCAAATCTATAATTATCTATCTCAAAAATAACTCTTCTTTTGGATAAAACCTCTCTACCAAACCTCTTTAGTGCATCTGTAAATTCATCTTTTGTTATATACTCTTCTATCTCTTCTCTTACAGCTCCACTGCCTCTTTTACAGGTTTTTATAAACTTATCTCCATCTTCTCTGTATCTTCTATATTTACAATCATTATCTGGTAAATAAAATTGTCTTAACCTTTTGCTTTTTGTATCAATATTATGCCTTGCAAGATAACTCTCAAGCGGATATGATGAGAGCAAAAATTTTTTTTCTATCTCTATATTTTTCATTATATCTCCTCAAACAGTGATGGCGTAATCAATCTTTTGGCAACTGTTGAGAATGATACTCTATGTATTGGAGATGGACCATATCTTTGTAACAACTCTTTGTGCTTTTTTGTAGGGTATCCTTTGTGTGAAGCAAAGTTGTAATTGGGATATACTTTGGAGTAGTGTTTCATAATATTATCTCTTATAACTTTTGCCAAAATACTTGCTGCACTTACTTGGGCTACTTTTGTATCTGCTTTTATGAGTGTATATACTCCATCTACTCCATAATTGGTATTGCCATCATACAAAAACTTTATGCCACTACCTCCTAACTTATAGACAATATCAACCAGACCTAAATGTAAAGATTTGGATAATCCATACTCATCTATATAACTGTTTGGAATTACTACTATATGATATATTGCAGTTGAGACAATCTGTAGATATAACTCTTCTCTTTTTTTGGCACTTAGCTTTTTTGAATCTGCTAATCCATCTATAGGCTTAGGTAAAATAACTCCTGCTAAAACCAGTGGACCAGCTATTGGTCCTCTACCTGCTTCATCAATTCCACATAATATATATGGAGTTTCATCTAAATTATCAAAAAGTGTCATCATTTTAGCCCTATTAATTGTCTGTTTACCAATCATTAGCTGATAGTTAATGGCTATCTACTATACTTTTCCTATCGGAGGGTTGGTGCGGGTCAATCCTCGCGAAACTCCTTGTTTCTAATAGTGATTACACGAAAAGAGTTTTTTGTGACTCCTTGTTCTCTTTTTGTGTTTGTTTGCATACACAATAAAAACCCCTAAAGACTGAGAGTAAATGTGAGGTGACGCAAAGCGTCGCCAAGTAATAATAAAGATTATAATTTATATATTATTTTATTTTTGATTCTTACTATTTGGAATTTGAGATATTATTCTTGAGATCTCTTTTCCAAATACTCTTTCATTCGTTTTTGCCCCATTTTTGCTGCATAATCTATAGCTCTCATACCATACCTATCTCTTACTTGCAAATTGGCACCCTCTTTTAATAGAAAATCAACCATATCATAATCACTAAAACTAGCTGCAAGCATCAATGGAGTCATTCCGCTTTTTCTTTTGGTGCCTACAATATCAATCCCTTTTTCTTTGCAAAGCTTTACAATGTCACTTCTTCTGTATTTTATAGCTACATCAACTGCACCAAGACCCTCTTTTGTATAGTAATCAAGCTTCATACCAGCATCAATCAGCATCTTGATAATATCCAAATCGACACCTTTCATAATAACAAAAAAGAGTAGTGGTATCTCATCTGGATCATCTATCTCTTCATACTCAGCTCCAATTACAACATCACTATTTAAGTCAATCCCGCTATCTAACAGCTTTTTGATAGCTACTTGGTTATCATTCTCTATTGCCTCAACAAGGGCATTTAATTTACTACTACTCATGATGCAAAAGGGTTCATTCCACCAAGCATACCAAGAGCTTGAGATTTTTTATTCTCTTCTACACTCTTTAATACCTCATTGATTGTACTAATTAAGAGAATTTGCAAAGACTCTTTATCTTCAAGTAGTGAATCATCTATATTTATATCTACTATCTCACCCATTCCATTGGCTTGAACCTCTACCATTCCACCACCGCCATGAGCAGTTAAGATAGTCTCTTTTGATTTTTCCTGTATCTCTTGAGCCTTCTGTTGCATCTGCTCCATCATTTTACCCATATTTTTTAGATCCAATCCCTCAAACATCTCTTCTCCTTTTACTCCAGCCCCTCAAATTTTTGGGCTATTGAATTGTCTTCATCTACTATTACTATCTTTGGTTTAAATCTATCTGCCTCTTCACTACTCATTAAAGCATAAGCAATTATAATAATTTTATCACCCTTTTGTACTTTTCTAGCAGCTGCACCATTTAAGCATATATCCTTATTACCTCTTTTACCAGGTATTATATAGGTAGAAAATCTCTCGCCATTGTTTATATTTACTATATCTACCTTTTGTCCTACCCTCATATCCGAAGCTTCCAACAACTCTGTATCAATAGTAATAGATCCTACATAATCCAAGTTTGCATCAGTAACAGTAGCACGATGAATTTTGCTATAGAGCATTGTTATTTGCATCTTATTCCTTTGTATATACATGGAAGTTGTAAGTTATATACTCTACAAATACATAACTTATAACTCTTTTTAATTATATCATATAGAGTAAAATGGCAAAAGCCACTTACTCCATACAGTTATCTTGCCATACTACTTGGCTCTATAGGCTCACCCCAGAACTCTTCTGGTATTACATACTCTTCTACTACATTTCCACCTAATATATGCTCTTCAATTATGCGATCAATTTTCTCTTTTGTTAAATTGATATACATAGTATGACCAGGCTCAACTAACATAACAGGACCTTGTTGGCATCTACCAAGACAACCAGTTTGAACTGGTTGAACTGTACCAATAATCCCTTTCATCATCAATTGTTGAGCCATATATTGAAATAGCTGTTGAGATTCTGGATCATTTTGACTTACACAACTAGGCTTTGGCATCCCCGGAGGTGCACTTTGTTGGCATTTGAATATATAAAATGCTGGTTGTGGCATTCCTTGCATCATCATTAACTCCTTAATTCGGACAAAATTTATCTTATTTTATTATTTTATCATAATTTTCTGATACAATGATAAAAAATATCAATAACTAAATAAGAAGAGGTAAAGTATGAAATATCCAGAGTTTTTTGACAAGGTAGAGAGTATTGAGTTATATGATGAGTTATCAGAATTTTTAGGTGCTATCGAAAATGGTATTATAGAGATAACATATTTAGATTGTGTCAAGTTGGCAGGACACTCTTGTCCAACTGTTGCAGGAGCCTATATAGCTACAATAGTAGCTCTAAGAGAACTCTTTAAGACTGAATTACCATCAAGAAGTAATATTACTGTAGAATTAAAAAATCCAAAAGATGAGGGAGTTACAGGAGTAATTGGTACTGTTGTAGCATATATATGTGGTGCTTCTGATGAGGGTGGATTTGCCGGAATTGGTGGTAAAATGTCAAGAAGAGGATTACTACATTATAATTGCAATATAGAAGGTGATATAAAATTGACAGATAATAATACAAACAGAAGTATAAATGTATCTATATCCACATCCTTGGTTCCTGGTAATCCGGATATGATGCCACTAATGCAAAAGGCTCTTAGTGGTATAGCAACCAAAGAGGAGATAGAAAAGTTTAGAGATATGTGGCAAGGTAGAGTAGAGTATATGCTAACACATAATGAGCTTTGGGATAAAATAGCAAAAATTTCATAAAGGAGAGAGTATGCAGATTTCAAACTATCTTACAAATGAACACAGAGAGTGTGATACAATATTTGCCAATGCAGAAAAAGAGGCATCACAAGGGAATTGGGAAGAGGTTCAAAAGAGCTTTTTAGAGTTTGCAAATGAGACACTGACACACTTTAAAAAGGAAGAAGATGAACTCTTTCCTACTTTTGAAGAGATAACAGGCAGTTCAGATGGACCAACTCAAGTAATGAGATATGAGCATGAGCAAGTTAGAGGATTGATTGGAAAAATGGCCGAAGCTGTAGAAAATAGAGATAAAGATGCATTTTTATCCATGGCTGAATCTATGATGATTTTACTCCAACAGCACAATATGAAAGAGGAGCAGATGCTATATGCAATGTGTGATAGAGTATTACCTCCGCAAAAAAGGGCAGAAGTTATAGAAAAGATGGGAGCTATTAAATTGTGAACAGATACTTTCTTGATGCAAGAGATATGCAACACCCATATCCACTTGAGAGAGCTATAGCAATATTGAGAGAGCTTGATAGCAGTAGTTATCTATATATGTTGCACAGAAAATATCCAACACCTCTTATTGCATTGGCAAATGAGCATAACCTAAACCATAAATCATTGCAAATAGCCAAAGAGTGGCATATACTAATAACACCAAATCAAAATGTAAAGTTGGAAGAGTATATAAAGGAGGATATATGTTTGGACAACAGCAAGGATTATCACTAGAACAAGCTCCTCCTATAGAGGTAGTATTAAGATTTTTTTTGGGTGGTGCATTATGGGGAGTAGTAGCTGGTATATTTCTGCTTTTTAACAGTGAT